>Ga0326512_10002701_pt1 | contig 13113 bp, 15 predicted proteins | sample 1_2617_0518_D_FD_203652 | JGI IMG/M metagenome (GOLD analysis project Ga0326512, IMG submission 203652) | Bovine rumen microbial communities from UC Davis, California, United States - 1_2617_0518 | ecosystem: Host-associated > Mammals > Digestive system > Stomach > Rumen | place: USA... | reverse complement strand
ATTTGCCGTTGGAAATGATATTGATGTACATGGCGCACCCCTGAAAAAAGACACAGGGATATTATACCATGATATATATGTTACAGTATATTACTTTATACAAATATATAAATCAGGTCAAAAATAAAGCCCCATAAGGGCTTACGCGGTGTTTATAGTCTATTTAACTGCAAAAGTCAGGTGAAGTTGCTGAGGATTATGCTCCCTTTATGCTCACAGCTTTAGACTCATTCTGAACCAGAGACTCAAGGTTCATAAGTCTAAAGGTGTGCTCACAAAGAGCATAATCTTTTTTATGTTTACGGTACCCCTTTTTGGCTTTCTCGAATTTACTGACAAAAATCTGCGGACAATAACAGTCCTGTACATGAGCCTGGACAAAATTACGAGGTTTGAGCGTTTTTTTCTTTTTCATAAAAACTCCATTACAAGTATAAGTTACGGTATATAGGGATAAAACTCCTTTTTGTTTGAAATTTTTCTCATAGGTTTATTTAATAAAGTCCGTTTAAGTATAGAGTGTTTTTGACAAAAAGTGAATTAAATTTAAAAAAAATAAGCCTGAGGTGTTGGCTAAAAAACTTGCCGTTGCAGAATAATTATTGAATGAAGTAAAACTAATTTTTGAAAAGTCTGTCTTGCCATTCAGACTCTTTAAATCCAAGTAGCACAAAATTATCTGCAACAACTAGAGGTCTTTTTACTAGCATGCCGTTGGAGGAGAGAATTTGGCACATTTCATCTTCACTCATGTCAGGCAGTTTATCCTTAAGTCCCAGTTCCCGGTAAAGCATTCCGCTGGTATTGAAGAATTTACGTAGTGGTATGTTGCTTCTAGTATGCAGTTTCCTTAAAGTCTCAGCGTCGGGATGATTGTTTTTGATGTCGTGGCTTTCGTATGAAATTCCGTGAGCATCAAGCCATTTTAAGGCTTTTTGGCAAGTTGAACATTTCTCGTAGCAATAGATTTTAAGCATATGATGTTCCTTGAAGCGTGTGAAAACATTTTAAGACGCATTGTAGCATAGTCAAAAAAGCTATATGCATGTCATTTTATTCACATTGTTTTAAAAATTTCTAAATTTTTTTTGGCATCTGCCGTAATAAAATGTAGGGATGGGTAATGGATTTGCGATACACGCAAAATTTGACTTAATATACTATAATTGATAATAGTTCCTGATAAAAGCGGAGGCTCTATGGTAACATTCCAAAATAGAAATGTCATGATTGTGGCATTGAGCGTATTTTGCATGTCGTTATCCATTACAGCACAGGCAGCAAATTATGAAGTAGTTACAAGTACCAAGGCTATGATAGCAAGAGATACACTTGAAAGCATAGATTTTAGTGGTATTGATAACGCTGCTCCATATGCCAACACCGAAATGTACACTCCTGATAAGATGAATTCTATTATTGAAAACAGCCGCCTAGCAGAGGTAGTACGTGATCAGGACAAGTGCCAGTTTACTGCTGATATCGAAGACCGTGCTCGTATTGTGAAAAGTCCTGTGTTTATGTATGCATGGGGACAGATGCTCAATCAGGGAATCTGTGTGCGTGAGGATCGTGATCTGGCCATGGGGTACATTCATCGTGCTGCTGATGATGGTTATGCGCCTGCTATGATGCAGATGTCTGTATATTATGAACGGGGCATGGGAATTGGCAAAAGTCTCAATCTTTCTGAACAGTATATGCATACTGCGGCAGCCTTAGGTTCTAAAATTGCAAGACTCAACTGGGCTGATATGCTGGTTCGGGGCTTTGGTTCTCCTTCTCTTTATGAAGAGGCTTATGGCTGGCTTTATCATTCCGACTTTGAGGATAGTTATTCTAAGGCTAAAAAGAAATATCTTGAAGAACAGTTAAAAAAACATCTTCCTCCTAATGTGATTGCGCGTAATGAAGCCTTTGAGCCTGATTTTTAAAAAATTTTCCTTAATTTTGGCGGTGATTTACCGCCTTTTTTTTGCCTTAACCTCATAGAGTGGGAATTTTTTGCATAAAAACGGCAAAGCCTCACTATGTTCTGACGAAATTGCCAATGCTATGGTTTGTTTTAAGAATAAATATAGTTTTGCTATAATTTAGACTAAAAGTTTATTTGAGATTTTTTTTATTAAACAAGATTGTACGAGTTTTGAGATGTTTGATAATTTAACTGAAAGATTAACAAAAACCCTTAAGAATATTAGCGGTAAAGGCCGTATTACAGAGGATAATATCAAAGATACACTAAGAGAGGTACGTACCGCTCTTTTAGAGGCAGATGTGGCTTTAAGTGTTGTCAAATCCTTTACGGCACGTGTTAAGGAAAAGGCATTGGGCACTGATGTCAGTAACAGCCTTACCCCAGGTCAGGAGTTTATTAAAATTGTTCACAGTGAACTCGTTGAAACCATGGGAGGGGATATCTGTGAGATTAATCTGGCACATCAGCCACCTGCTGTGATCCTGTTAGCAGGTCTTCAGGGTGCTGGTAAAACTACATCTGCAGCAAAATTGGCACTGTATCTTAAGGAGCGTCAAAAAAAGAAAACGCTTATGGTATCAGTAGACACCTATCGTCCGGCCGCTATGGATCAATTAAAGACTCTCTCTGAGGAAGTAAAAGTTGATTGTTACCCTTCAGATCCCCAAAATAAACCTGAAGACATTGCTAAAGAGGCATTAAATTACGCCAAAATTCATGCCTATGACGTACTGATTGTTGATACAGCAGGTCGTCTGGCGGTTGATGAAGAAATGATGGCTGAAGTAAAAAGACTGCACGGTATAACCGATCCTATTGAAACCTTTTTCGTTGTTGACGCTATGACCGGTCAGGATGCTGCTAATACTGCTAGAGCTTTTGGCGATGCTTTACCATTAACCGGTGTTATTCTAACTAAGGCAGACGGTGACGCACGAGGCGGTGCAGCTTTGAGTGTAAAGGAAATAACCGGTAAACCTATCAAGTTTATAGGTCTTGGCGAAAAAATTGTTCCGCTTGAGCCTTTTCATCCGGATAGAATTGCCGGTCGCATTCTTGATATGGGAGATATGCTGTCTCTGATTGAGGATTTACAGCGTAATACCGATCTTGAAAAGACCAAAGCTATGGTGAAAAAAATCAAAAAAGGTCAAAACTTTACCTTTGATGATTTTCGTGAGCATCTCATTCAGATGAAAAAGATGGGAGGTATGACCGGACTCATTGATAAGCTTCCGGGAATGGGCAATATATCCGAGCAGTTAAAGAGCAAGGAGAGCGAAAAAATGTTTGCCCATATGGAGGCGATTATCAATTCCATGACACCTAAGGAACGTAATCGCCCTGAGATTATCAAAGGCTCACGCAAGAAACGTATTGCTATGGGTGCAGGAGTACAGGTACAGGAAGTCAACCAGCTGATAAAACATTTTGAAATGATGCAGAAAATGATGCGAAAATTGGGAAAAGGCGGAATTCGTAAAGCAATCGGTAGCATGCGCGGCATGATGGGAGCCATGGGTGGCATGGGTGGATTTCCTGGCATGGGCAATTTTTTTAGACGATAAGAGCACAGGAGCTTTTATTCATTTTAGCAGACTAATGAATTGGGATGGCCATGTTGCTTCTATGAAAATGAGAAGTGCTACGGTGGTTTAAGGTTCAGTATTTACAGCCTAAATTGCAAAAGACCTTAGTAATCCCGACGATGATGTCCGTGCTAGAATAAATAAAAAGTTATGTTGGAAGAAGAATATGCAGAAGGATATTATATTTCAAAAATGTGGTGAGAGTTTTAGAACCATCATTGAAATAAATGCCTACTATGTAGATAACATCTCCTATTAAAAGACTCTATTCATGGGGACATCTCTGATAATCTGAATCCTCTCTTTATCCGTCCCCGCCGCTTTGGCAAGACTCTTAACATGGATATGATAAGGGAGTTTTGTGAAATAAACTATGAAAATCCCTCCGATAAGTCCCGTCAGCAAAAACTTTTTATAGATAACGGCAGAAACCTTGCGGTTGCGGGTGTCGACTATCAAGACCTGCGTGAAAAATTTATGGGAGAGTTTCCTGTTATAGATATTTCCTTTAAAACTATAGAAGGAGGCTCTTTTTCCGATGCCGTAGGTCAGCTTCTTTATAAAATCAGTAAGTTATACAAGAAATTCGCATTTCTCCTAAACAGTCCTAAACAGGATCCTGATGATCTTAATGATTATATAGCGTCTAAGAAATTCTCTCTTACCATGCAGGATGACTTAGATGAACCAATGCTTCTCAACAAGGCCATAAAAATAATGTAAGGGCCATCCCTAAAATTGGAGAGATGCTCTATAGAGAGTATCAAAAAGAGGTGATAGTCATCTTTGATGAATATGATGTGCCACTGCAGAAGGCGGTAGTCGCAGAAGAGCCCTACTACAACAAGATGCTTGATATTATTCGTACTCTATGCGGCAATATCTTCAAAAGAGATAATCTGCCCTGGCTTTACAAGGGCATTGTGACAGGCTGTTTGAGAATAGCTCATCAGAGTGTCTTTACCGATGCCAACAACTTCACCACCTATGGTATGAGTGACGACCCTTATACCGGTTTCTTTGGCTTTACCAAGGAGGAGACAGAAAAACTTCTTTTAGACTCGGGACTTACGGATAAAGCAGATAAAGTCCGTGAATGGTATGACGGCTATCGTTTTGGCAAAGAGCATGTCTACTGTCCCTGGAGTCTTGTAAATTACTGTGATGAGGCTAAAAATGACCATACCCTTGAGCCTGAGGCCTTCTGGGTGAATACCAGTGGCAATGACACTATCAATCTTTACATCAAAAACAGCATGGAAGCCCATGACGCGGAGAATATTGATAAACTGCAGGCTCTAATGGACGGCAGGAGTGTCGAGATTACCTTAAGAGAATTTAACACCTATCCTGACATAAAGCACAAAGTAAGTTTTGATGTCTTCATGACCCTCATGCTGCATACCGGCTATGTTACCTATAGCGAGGATTCAGGATTTTTAAACAATGTCAAAATAAGAATACCTAACCGTGAAGTCTTAGAATGCTTTAAGGCAAAACAGAAACTTCTTTTTGGCAGGGATAATCCTTACTGGATAAATCAGGTTAGAACACTTGTGGATTATCTTATGGAAAATGAGATAAAACCTGCAGAAGAGTTGATGAATTCCATGCTGATGCAGTTTTTAAGTTTCAGAAATTTTGGCACTGAACTTTACTATCACGGTTTTGTCCTAGGCTCTATAGGCCTTATAGGCAGCACCCATGGTATCAAGACTCTAGAAGAACATGAAGAACAGCAGGACTATTCTGATATGATACTGCGCAAAAATGCCACTGATACTGTGGTTATTCTCGAATTTAAGAGTGTTAAAAACGCCAGAGGCCGGCGCAATGTTTTAATATCTGGAGCAGAAAAAGCCCTCGAGCAGATTATAAACAAGCAATATGCCAAAAACTATCTTGAAGATGGCTTGAGACGCGTGTTTTAAGCGGTATTGGCTTTCAGCAAAGAATGCGTGTTTAGAAGTTTAGGCAATCTTGCCAGGGCTCAAGAGCCGTAACCATTTTCTTTTGCATATAACAAAAAAATCATTATAAAACCTAAATCAGGCTGCAATCCCGTAATTTCTTGCTTTCATTAGAGACTTTGAATAGTAACAGTTTGAAATAAAAAGTGTCGTTATATCTTGAATTTTCAAAAATAGAGAGTAAAATAATGCAACTGTTTTTGTATGATGAAGTATTTCATCATGTTTGTTTAACTAAATATAGGTAATGCGAAATGGTAGTCATTCGTTTACGTCGCTTAGGTGCGAAAAAGCGTCCATTTTATCATGTTATAGTTGCTGATAAGCGTTATGCAGCAACTGGTCGTTTCATTGAGCAGGTTGGTATTTTTAACCCAATTGCTGCTGGTAAAGAAATTCGTCTTCGTTTAGATGTTGAGGCCATTAATGCCTGGATTGCAAAAGGTGCTCAGCCATCAGATCGCGTAAAGCGTCTTTTGTGGGAAAATGAGCAGGGTGAAGAGGCTGTTCTGAAGGCTAAGGCTGAAAAACATGCTGCTGCTGTTGCTGCCAAGAAAGCTGCTGCCGAGGCCAAGGCTAAGGCTGCCGCAGAGGCTGCTGCTGCAGAGGCCGCTCCTGCTGAGGCTTAAGGGCTTTGACAGATAATCCGCGTCCAATGGGAGCAATAGGCTCACCATTTGGAGTATATGGCTGGATGAAAATTCGCTCATATACACAACAACCTGAGGACCTTTTTGACTACTCGCCATGGTTTATACGTCAGCGCGGTACGCAATGGCGCGAGGTCCAGGTTGAAGAATACAGGCAACATGGAAATGGTTTTATTGCCAAATTAAATATTGCCGCAACTCCGGAAGAGGCTAAAACCTTTGCTGGAGCTGAGATTGGGATTAGGCGCTCAAGCCTACCCCCTGTTCCTGAAGGAACTGTCTATCTTTCTGATTTAATCGGATGTAAGGTGACAGGACTTGAAGGTGAAATGCTCGGTACTGTATCGAGAATTTGGGATTATGGAGCCTCTCCCGTAATGGAAGTGTCTCCCTCTGACCACCTGGCAAGGGAAAGAAAAGATAATTTTTTAATTCCCTATGTCGTAGGCCCTATCGTCAAGACAGTTGATCTCAATGCCAAGATGATAGAGGTTGAGTGGGGTGTCGATTACTGATGTACTTTGGAGTCGTCACTCTTTTTCCTTCGATGTTTGATGCCATAACCAATTATGGGGTAACACGCAGGGCCTGTGCCAATTCTTTGATTAGAATTGAATGTACTAACCCCCGTGATTACACTGCAGATAAATTTGGCAATGTTGATGATAAGCCATATGGTGGCGGTCCTGGTATGTTAATGCAGGTTCAGCCTCTACGAGATGCGCTTAATGTTGCCAGAAGCAAGGCACCGAAGGCTACTAAGGTTGTTTATATGTCGCCTCAGGGCAAACAACTTAATCACTCACTGGTCACAGATATCCACAGTTGGGGCGCCGTTATCCTTTTGTCTGGAAGATATGAGGGTATTGACGAGCGTGTCCTTCAGAAGGAAGTCGATCTGGAGGTTTCTATCGGTGACTACGTTCTCTCGGGGGGTGAACTCCCCGCCATGTGTATCATCGATGCAGTTTCTAGGATGGTGCCTGGGGTACTTGGTAACATTCAAAACGCCAAAGAGGATTCTTTTGCACAGGGTTTATTGCATTTTCCGCAGTACACCAGGCCTGAAGAAATTGACGGTATGCGAGTACCAGATATTTTGTTAAGTGGGGATCATGCAAAAATTAGAGAATGGCGTTTAAAGCAGAGTCTTGGTCGTACCTTTTTGCGTCGTCCTGATTTGCTTGAGGAGCGTGTTCTTTCTTCTAAGGAACGGCAGTTGCTTGATGAGTTCCTGCAAGAACACTCTTAAAATGGTTTTTATTTATTCGATGTTTAGGGAAGGTAAGAAAAATGGCTAGCAATCCAATTATTGACCAGCTGGAAAAAGAGCAGATCCGTACTGATATTCCTGATTTTCGTCCTGGTGATACCGTACGTGTTGAGGTAAAGGTTGTAGAAGGTGATAAAACCCGTTTACAGGCCTTTGAGGGAAATGTTATTGCTAAACGCAATCGCGGTTTGAATTCTTCTTTTACGGTTCGTAAAATTTCATCTGGCGAGGGTGTAGAGCGTGTTTTCCAAACTCATTCTCCTATTATTGCTTCAGTAAAGGTGACCCGTCGTGGTGATGTACGCCGTGCCAAACTCTACTATCTGCGTGATCGTTCTGGTAAGGCAGCACGTATTCGTGAGAAGATTAACTAATTCTCTTTGCAAAAACGGCCTTTTGGGGCTGTTTAAGGGCTCTGATTATTTGTAACAATATCGGAGCTTTTTTTTATGCATTAAGGCTTGATCGCTAATGGCGCTTTTAAGTTCCTTGCTAACTGTTTTTTTCTGCCTCCTGATTTTTTTAAAGAAAAAATGAAAGCAATTTGAGAGCTTGTACGAAATATTTGATCTAAATACATTTAATTATTTCATTCTTGTTTTAAAATTCAAAAGAGTAGGAGTTAACATGACCATGGATATGGACAAATGTCAAACTCCAAGATATGGAAGTATTCTAAATTGTTATAAATTAACTGGAGAAAAAAATGCGTTTTAAAAAAGTATTTTTGTGCACCATACTATCCTCAGTTGTCGGTTGTTCCTTCGCTGCTCATAATGATGTAAGAACTATGCCTGAAAGCTACTATCTGAATGCTACAGATGTTGCAGACAGTTTCTATCTTTTACCACCTCCACCTGCCTTTGACAGTGTAACTTTTTTGAATGACCAGGCTCAATATAACATTGGTCTTTTGAAACGTAAGACAGCCCGTGGACAGCAGGCAGCCGCTGACTGCGAAATTGATGCTAAAGGTGTTGCCAATGCGTTAGCCTCCGCCTTTGGTATGGAAATTAGCAAGAAAAATACCCCTGAAATTTATAAACTCATTTCTAGAATGATTGAAGACGCCGGTGATCTTGCCACACGTGCCGCTAAAGAATACTATATGAGAGTCCGTCCATTCGCTTTCTATGGTACCAACACCTGTAATACTAAAGATCAGAAATTTCTCTCCACCAATGGTTCTTATCCATCAGGACACACTACAATTGGCTGGGCTGTGTCTTTGATTTTGGCTGAATTGAATCCAAACCGCCAGAATGAAATTTTGAAACGTGGCTTTGAAATGGGACAAAGTCGAGTAATTTGCGGTTATCACTGGCAGTCTGATGTTGACGCTGCACGTATAGTTGCATCTGCAGTGGTTGCCAGATTGCATGCCGACGAGGCCTTCTCAGAGCAGTTGGTACGTGCTAAGGCTGAGTTCAAGCAGAAATCAGGTCAAAGATAGTTAGCCTAATACCAGATATTTTATGTAAAATGGGGGAACTTTAGTTCCCCCTTTAAATTTTGGCAGCCTGAGGTTTATTTAAGAGTTGAAAGTTCCTGCTTATATTCTTCGTCTGATACCACTTCAAGCCATTCGTTCCTAGTGTCTTCTCCTGGAACTTCTACTGCCAGATGCGAGAAATAGCCATCAGGCGCTGCACCGTGCCAATGTTTAACGTTTGCGGGAATATTGATCACATCACCAGGATTGATGACTTTTAGCTCTTTGCCTTCTTCCTTATATAAGCCTTTGCCCGCAATACCAATCAGAATCTGACCGCCACCTTTTTTAGCATGATGAATATGCCAGTTATTTCTGCATTCAGGTTCAAACGTTACATTGTAAATACCAACCTGTTCTGTAGAGATTGGTGCAAGATAGCTTTTTTTAGTAAAATACTTGGCATATGCTTCGTTGAACTTACCAACAGGGAAGATCATTTTCTGCTGATGTTCTAAAAGTTCCTGCGAATATTCTGATTTTTCACTGCTCTCATCAGTCCATATATCCTTGGAAAGATTAAAGGCAGCCCAAGCCTTAGGCCATCCTGCATAAAAGGCAATATGGGTTATGGTAGCGGCTATCTCTTTTTGGGTGACACCATTTTTCTTGGCATTTTCAAGATGATATTTCAGTGAACTGTCGGTAATGCCAGAGGATATTAAGGCCACAACAGTAATGAGGCTGCGGTTTTTTAGGCTAAGATCCTGGTTATTCCAGTTTTCTCCGAAGAGCACATCGTCATTGAAATGTGCAAAATCTTTGGCAAATTTTCCTAAAACATCGTGTCCTGCGGTCTGAGTTACTTTTTTAGTCATAGTATTTTCTGTTCCTTGTGCAGCGTTTAACTGAGTAAATGAAAACAAAACAATAGCGAGAGATAAACTGATTTTTTTATTACGGAATTTCCTTTTTTCATATGATTTTCCTAGTTGAAATATGCTAGTTACGGTTAAATATCTCGTCGGCAAAATTCCCCATTTCTTCAAATACCGCCTTGGTTTGAGGAAGTTCTGGTAAAACCAGCATGAAATCGTGAGGCATTCCTTTGTAGATGCTTAATTTGTTTTTGACACCGGCAGTATCCGCGGCCTTACTTAGCAGAACGCTGTCAGAATAAAGCAGTTCGTAGCCTCCCGTCTGAATCAGCAGAGGCGGTAAACCGGATAAATCTGCGTATAAAGGTGATAGTTTAGGATCACTTAAGTTAAGTCCGTTTGCATATGCTGCCTTGTTTATCTGTGCGAATAACGGGGTGTTTTCACCTAGAACAGCATCTTTATATTTATTGTCAACATGAGATGGAATCACATCCATCGCTGTCCATGGAGACATAAGGATCATGGCACGAGGTTGTGTAAGATTAAGTTCCTTTAGTTTTACTGCTAAAGCGAGTGCCAAATTACCACCGGCAGAATCTCCCATGAAGACAATATTCTGAGCATCTACTCCATCTTCCAGCACTTTTTTGTATGCCATCACCGCATCGTCAAGCGCCGCAGGATAGGTAAATTCTGGAGCATGTCGGTAGTCAAACATATATACCGTATCTGCTTTGATACTGTCTGCCTGTTTTCCCGCAAATTTACGATAGTTATCGTTAAAGCCTAAAACATAAGCGCCACCATGAAACTGCAGGATCACTCTGTTGGTTTTATGCAAATCCCGATGCAGTTTTTCCATTGGCAGGTTATTCTGACTCCATTTCTCATGTACCCATCCCTGCACAGCCATAAAAGGCATCGGTTTACTTTTCTTGGCAGAAGAAAAATAGGAATTCATGGTGTCTTTGATATAGGTTTGGGTTACCTCTGATTCACCGTCGCTGTAACGACTAGGCTCATTTGCCATTACCGAGATGGAGAGCAGGCAGACTGGTAGCAGTAATGCTAATTTCTTTATTGATACTTTCAAATTTTTCCTCATTTCATTTTTTTCCCAAATTCATAGGCTCTGGTTAAAAGTTCCTCGTGATTTTTGATTTCGTTGGGATTGGTCAGACCGCCACCGGAAAACACTCCCATAAATCTAGCCTTTGGGAAACAGTCAACAAAGCCCTGAATACCGTTTTGCGCATTCTGATACACAGTATCTGTATTTTCGGCGGAAGCGGTTAGAAGATAGACCTCCCTAAATCTGTAGTCCTGTATATAAAGCGGATTACAGCGATCTAAGAAAGTTTTCAGAAGACCGGACATTTCGTAATAGTAGATTGGAGTTGAGAACACAATTGTGTCTGCATTTAACATTTGCTCCGTAAGTGCTTTCATGTCATCCGCAATGATACATTCTCCCTTTTTCTGGCATTTAAGACATCCTCTGCAGAAATTGATTTTTTGATCTTTTAAGGAAACAAACAAAACATTGTTTGGCCCCTCCGACGCCCCCTTCTTTACTTCAAGAGCAATCCTTTCGGAATTGCTTCCTGCCCTTAAGGATGAGGATATGATTAAGATATTCTTCATATGTGCTCCTTTTTCTTTAGAGTATAAGTATTCTCTTTAATTATGCCATTACTTATTTTCTATAATTAGAATTAAAAAAAATGAATAACTGATCTTTAGATGCGCTATATAAAAAGCAGAAAGTGCTTAGGTTTTAGGAGCGTGAGGCTATGGAAAATCGGGTGTTAAGATACTTTGTAGAGATGGCTAAAGCAGGGAATATGTCGAAGGCGGCAGAGAAACTGCATGTTACTCAGCCCACCATGTCGAGGCAACTTAAAGATCTTGAGTATGAACTTAAAGTCAAACTTTTCCATAGAACTAACTACAACATTCGACTGACTGATGAAGGTGTGCTTTTTTATAACCGTGCTGTAGATATTTTAAATCTTGTTGATAAAACCAAGGAAGAATTCATCCATAAAGAGAATTCAAAGAGTGGCAATCTTTTTATTGGCTGTCCTGAATCTGATTCTATACGCTATATCGCCAGAATAATCGCGATGCTGAGATGGGAAGGATCCCGCATCTGTGCACATCTGCACAGCGGCAATGCTACTGATGTCCTCGAAAGACTCAATAAGGGCTTAGATGATCTCGTGTTTACGGTTCATGATATTGATGACAGTAAATATCATATTCTAGATTTGCATCTTTTAGACAACTGGGGCATTCTTCTAAATAAGAACCATCCACTGGCTTTGAAGAAAACAGTCAGTCTTGAAGATCTGATAACGGAGCCGTTAATTGTATCTAAACAGGCTTATGAGCGCATGTTCCCGCTCTGGTTTCCAAATGATCAGTATTTAAAACTGAATATCAGTGCGACCTACAATCTTGTCTATAACGGTTCGCTGTTTGCAAAAGAAGGGCTGGGAGTGTGTTTAACTTTCAGCAAGCTGATCTCTGTAGACAACGATGATATTCTTACTTTCCGTCCTTTAAGCGGTGTACCCAAAGCCTCTTTGAAACTTCTGTGGAAAAAGAACCGTCCGCTTACACCTCAGGCCAGTATCTTTCTTGAAAAGTTAAAGCAGGAAATGCAGTTCAATCAGTATGACTAATATGGCTTTGGGAGTGTGCATGATTATGCACTATTTATCCTGGTTAGCCTTTTCAAAAGAGGCGATAAGCCGCTTGAAAAACAGATCGACAATGGGCGTAAATACCTGATATTTTCTCCAAATAACGTTGAGGGGAGTGGTAAGTGTTGGATACAGGGGGATAAAGCAGAGGTTATTCTCTTCTGAGGTATCTGCAAGTCCCTTATATGACAGTAGAACCGCCACTTTCTCTTTTACAAACACTGAGCCATTGTAAGCAAGATTTACCGTATCACTGACATTCAGCAAATCAGCATACTGTCCGCACCACTTGCGAATTTCTTCAGAAAGTCCCTGTGTCGACATCATAAGATTATAGTCTTTAAGATCATTTATGGTAATACGCTGAACCTGTGAGAGGGGATGATCCTTGGCTACAACTGCTCCCCACAAGTCATCGGCGGGATAGCGTATATGATGGTATTTTTCGATATTGGGCTGACCTGAAATAATGGCTATATCTAAAAGTCCTCTGTCGAGCATCTGTGTCACCTGTTCGGTCATACCACTAATGATATGACAGCGCAGGTTGGGATATTCTTTTCTAAATTTTAGGAGTTCTCTTGCGAAGAGATCCATATGACAGGTCTCTGCCGCTCCCACATGAATATCGC
>Ga0326512_10002700_pt1 | contig 13114 bp, 20 predicted proteins | sample 1_2617_0518_D_FD_203652 | JGI IMG/M metagenome (GOLD analysis project Ga0326512, IMG submission 203652) | Bovine rumen microbial communities from UC Davis, California, United States - 1_2617_0518 | ecosystem: Host-associated > Mammals > Digestive system > Stomach > Rumen | place: USA... | reverse complement strand
CCATCGTAGAGGGCAATACGACCGTGACCACGCTCACCCATTGGGAGGTCAAGGCTGATGGGGGCGGGCAGACAGCCGCCAACCGCAAGCTGTACGCCGATAAGGGCCTCACAAAGGCCCTGCGGTATATCCCCGTGGGCCGCGAGGTCGAGATGATTTGGCAGAAGGGGAACGTGTCCAAGGTCATCTACGGCGGGCATGAGGTTTACTGCGAGAGCGGCATCCTCACTAAATTGGAAGTGCCCGACACGGTCATCCCGAATGCGGCCTACGGCATCGAACAGGCGGCTTCCTCCTACACCGTGCGCGACCAGCTTTTCCGCATCAAGAGCGTTACCGCCGACCTTAACGGCATCAGCGTCTACGCATGGCACGTTTTCTACGACCTCGCCGGGAACGTGACGGATGTGCACGACCAGTACGAGACCACCGCTGGAGCCGCGCTGAATCAGATCCTCGCCAACTGCAAGGCCCCGCATATTTTCTCCGGGTACACCGATAGCGCGGAAAGCCGCGCGGAGTTGGACTGGGACATGATTTCCCCCGTCAAGGCCATGCTCGACCCGGAGGATGGCTTCGCCGCCAAATTCGACCTTCAACTGATGCGGGATAACTTCGACATCTACTTCGTGGGCAACGCGGGCTTCGACCGGGGCGTGTGGATTGAGTACGGCAAGAACATGACCTCCGTTCGCCGCTCCGTGGACAGCACCAGCGTTGTGACCCGCGTTATCCCCATCGGGCAGGACAAGGACGGCAACGACATGACCCTTCCGGGCGATACGCCGTGGATTGACAGCGACAACATCGACGATTTCCCGGAGCCGCACATCTATGTCCTGCGCTGTTCCTCCGCTTGCAAGGTGGGTTCCACCAAGGAAGGCGGCGGCAAGGTCACGCTGGAAGAAGCCCGCGCGAATATGCGGCAGGAGGCCCAAGACCTGCTCGACACGGGCGTGTACGCGCTGACATCCAGCCTCGACGTGGATTTCGTTGCCATGGGCGATGACCCGCGCTACGCCAGCTACAGGCAGCTTGAGAACGTGTTCCTCTGGGACACCGTGCATATCAAGGCAACGCATCTTTTCCCGACGCAAGCCCTCCAAATCAGCTACGTTGATTGGGACGTGCTGAATATGCGCTATAACAGCGTGCGGTTGGGCGTGCTGGACGATAATCAGGCCAGCGTCAACACATGGGATTTGCCGCAGGGAATCAGCGGCTACAAAATACTGTCCGGGTCTATAGGTAGCAACGCGCTTGGCAACGGCGTTCTGACCACCCGCATGCTGACCGTGGGCATGATTACAGCCGATAGCGCGGCAATTGCCGACGCGGCTATCGTCCGGGCGAACATCGCAAACGCGGCAATCGGCTCGGCGCAGATAGACGATGCCTCCATCACGCACGCGAAAATGGCAGAAGCGGCGATCGACAGCGCGAACGTCATTGACGCGGCTATCGTAGCGGCGAAAATCGCCGAGGGCGCGGTGGTGTACGGCAAAATCGGCACAGCGGCAATCGATACCGTAAACATCAGGGACGGCGCAATCGACACCGCCCAAATCAAGGACGCGGCGATTACAGACGCGAAAATCGTCTCGCTGAACGCCGATGTCATCAATTCTGGAACCCTAGCCACCGACCGCCTCATCATTCGCGGCGCGGACGGCATCATCTACGAAATCAACGCGCAGTCCTCCGGGCTAACACCGACCGAACTGGAAGACAGCAAATACCAGCAGTACCTCAACGGAACGGTCATCGTGGCCCGGTCGGTTACGGCTGACCAGATAGCAGCCGAGACCATCACGGCGAACGAGATTGCGGCTGGTGCTATCACCGCCGTGAAAATCGCCTCTGGGGCTATCGAGACCACGCACATCAGCGGTGCGGCACAGCAAGCCCTCATCCTGTCCGCTGGCGATTACTACGACGTTGGACGGCCCAACCTTTTGCGCTCGACCCATCAGGGCATCACGGGTTGGCGAACGATTTACACGGCCTCTGGAAGCACTACGACCTACGATTTCACCAGCGGCACAACGCAGGAGCCTGTGCGCCGCTTCACCGCCTCTGGCGCGGTCACGAACCTCATCGTTCAGAACTACAGGACGTATACAAAACTCATCGCGGGGCAGACCTATACCCTTTCCGCGCGAATTGCCACCTATAGCAAGGCCGGGTACTTCCGTTTCTACACATCTGCGGACGGAGAGACCTGGAGCGACGATGGAGCCGTCCGGGGTTCCATCCCCGCCGCCGAGGGCGTGCAGGATATCACCTACACGTTCATGCCATCGTCCTCCGTCTACATCCGCGTTGGCGTGCTGTTTCCCTCTATGGCAAGCGGCTCCTATGTCGATATGTATGACCTCTGGAAGCTGGAACTCGGCGATAGCGCAACCCCGTGGATGCCCGCGCCGGGAGACACCGCAAGTGGCATTATTGACGGCTCGACCATCATTATGGATCGTGACCAGATGACCTTCCGCGGGCCTGTTATCAACCTCGATGTAAGCGGCGATTCTGGCGATACGCGCTGGGATGAATCGGGTATGACCATCCCATCCATCAACTCTCCGAGCGTTTCCCGCCGCTACGACGGCCCCGCAACGCTCACCGTCAACCCTTCCGCAGACCCGGACGGCGTTTCCACCTTCCGCACGCTGACGGACGCTCTTGCGGTGTTATCTCACAAAGCCATCGACCAAGCCATCCAAATCACCCTCGCGGCGAACACCACGGAGAACAATGCCGTGCTTGAGGGCGTATCTGGCGCGACACCCGGAACGAACCCGGAGATCCGCATCTATGGCGGTGACAGCGCATCGGCGGCGAAGACGCTCAACGGGCATCTCACCGTCACGGATTGCGTGCCCAAACTGCGCTTCTGGGGCTTGAACGTCGCTTGTGCTAGCGGAAACGCTGTGACCGTCACCCGCGCTTATGTGCAGATAGGCTCCTACGATAGCGTCACAGCGACGAACGGCTATGCGCTGTACGCTACCGAGGGTGGCAAGATTCGCGCGGTAGGCACAACGCTCAATGGCAAGACCTGTGGACGTGCGGACTACGGCGGCTGGCTCCTCATGGGCAACACCAAGGGCGCAGGAAGCACATACGCCGTGGACGCTACGGACGGCGGTATCATCTGCCTCTCCGGCACAACCCCGACCGGGGGCAAGCACCGCGCGAATGGCGGTATCCTGCAGGACGATTCCACCGGGACGAGCGGCGGCGGCGGCACAACGCCGACCAGCACCACCACCGTCTCCGCACCGCTTACCAGCGCACGCACCTATCAGTCTGGCGGCTCCGGCTGGCTGACCAACACGGATACCATCCAGCAGGGCTTGAACGCCGGGTATCAGCACTTCGCCGTTATCCAGTTCTCGACCTCTGGCTGGAGCGGCAAGACCATCGCCTCAGGCGAACTCACCCTGCACCGTCTCAGCGGCGGCAAGGGTGGGCCTATCACCGTGAAGCTGATGACCACCGCCTCGGCGGCTGGAAGCGGCACGCCCACCGGCACCTACACGAACCATGGCGTGATCGGCACCATCGACCGGGGCGAGACCGCCACCTTCTCCATTCCTGCCGCCGCATTGCAGGAGATTGCCAACGGCACGCGCACAAGCCTCATGCTGTATGATAACGGCTCGGCTTGGGGCGGGCGCACGTTCTCCGAGAACTACGCCATGTTCAGCGGCTCCAGCGATTCGACCAGCGGCTATCGCCCGAAGCTGTCCGTGACCTACAACACGTAAGGAGGGAAAGACCATGACCGTATATATCGAGCCGACCGTGCTCTCAATCGACGAACCCGAACAGGAGGACGGCCTCATTCCTTGCACGCTTGCGGGCATCACAGACAGCGGCGCGACACTCAGCGGTGAAGGCTGGAGCCTCGGCGGCTACACGGGGCCGCTCTACGCCGATGATGGTACACCCTACACCACGGAGGGCTTGCGCATGGCCTTGCTCCATGAAGAAATGCACGCCCTCATGAACAAACTGCGCGAGGCGGGGGAGTTGGACGAACTGTTCAGCCACTCCCGCCTCCTCGACCGATTGCTCGATGCTCTGGAAACCGTTCCGCTCCTGCGCACCATCATTGCCAAACTACGGGAGAGTGATGATTGATGGAAACCAACATCTACCGCGTGTCCTTCGGCCCTAGCCGACACGCAACGCCTACACAGCCCATGTTCTGGAGCGACATCGGCTGGCGGCTCAAATTCGACGGCGTAGACCTCCCGGAATCGTATGAGGTTTACTTCGCCCATCCCGGCGATACCGAAGCAAAACGCTCCATTGGAGGCTCTGATGGAGCGCTGGTACTGAACGAGTACCTTACCAGCGGAAAGGAATTGCTGTTCTGGGTGTACGTTCCCGCTGGCGAGAACGCCGCTCACACGAAATACACCGGGCGCATCCCGGTCAATCCTCGTCCTGCCGCCAGCGAGGCCGAACCCACCCCGGAACAGGCTGATGTCATCACGCAGACCATCGCCGCCCTCAACGCCGCCGTGGAGCAGACTGCCGCCGACGTAGAGGCCGCAGACCTCTCAGCGCAGGAAGCCGCCGCCCAGGCCGACCGCGCCGAGACAGCGCAGGAAGCCGCAGAAGCCGCGCAGACCGCCGCAGAGACAGCCGAGCGCAACGCCGCCCTGTCTGCGACCGCCGCAGGGGAGAGCGAAGCCGCCGCCCGCACCTACGCCCAGAACGCCGCGAGAAGCGAGAGCAACGCAGAGGGCTACGCGGAGGACGCGCTAGAGTCTGCAAACCTCGCGGACGAGAGGTCTCGCGATGCCGCCGACAGCGCGGAAACTGCTGGAAGCGCCGCCTCTGACGCCTCCGGGAGCGCCGCCTCTGCTGCCGCCTCTGCCACCACAGCGGGAGGAGCCGCCAGCACCGCCGCGACCGCCGCCGAGAGCGCCGCCTCGTCTGCCGCATCCGCGTCTGGAGCCGCGTCCCAAGCCGCCGCATCCGAGACCGCCGCAGCCGGGAGCAAAGCGGACGCGGAAACCGCAGCCCAGAGCGCCGCGTCTTCCGCGACCATTGCCACGACCAAGGCCGAGGAGGCCGCCGGGTCTGCGGAAGCCGCCGCCGAGGATGCGGAGGAGATCCGCGCACTCGGCTCTGGGATCGCCACCGAACCAACTGCCGAGCAGATCCTCGCGCAGGTCGCCGCCATCCTGCCGCTCGTGCAGGAGATCGCCGAGAACGGAATGGGAGGCGGGAGCCTCAACGGCTTCTCGCTCAGCATGGGCGAAAACGGCGAGGTCATCCTCTCCTACACCAACCCGGAGGACGACACTGACACCGACAGCGCGACGATGCCTACCGCCTCCACGGGCGCGGAGGTCATCGCGGAGCTGCAAAGCATCAACAGCGCCCTGACCGTTTGGGCGAATAGGGGGAACACATAATGGCACTCGATGTTTTTAAGGAGACCACCCAGACCGCCATCCTCAACGAACTCAAGGCCACGAACGCCCTCGTCTCCATCCTCGCACATGGCTACGAGATCGAATCGCCCCAGGCCCTCAAGGAGTTAGCCGCGTCGGGCCAAATCAGGAAATGGCTCACCGAGGGCGACGTCATTTTCATTCCGTGGACGGATTATTCCGCCGCCACGCCTGTCGAGTATTCCGTCGCCCATGCCGTTGTCTACATCGGCGACGCTTACGACGAGCACGACGTAAAGCACGAAAATGCCCTTTGGCTCATGCCCGTCTATTGCACGCCGTTCGACATCGCTTTCGACGCCGCCGAGGATACCGTCGTAAACCTCACCGAGGAGCCAAACGCTCTCGCAGGCTGGTATTACTGGGGCCTGGACGGCACGGACACGTACACCGCCCTCAATCTCAGCGCCGGGGACGCGATTCCAACGACCCACGCCTCCGTCCACAAATGCGGGATCGACAATCTCTCTGTCCTCCGCTACGGTTACAACCGCTGGAGGGACAGCGCCTACCGCCAGTATCTCAACAGCGACGTCGGCCCGAACGTGGGCTGGTGGGCCTCGACCCACCTCGGCGATAAAGCGCCAGCCGCTGCGCAGACCAACCGCCCCGGCTACATCTACGGGTTCCCCGCGGAGTGGCAAGCCATTTTCCAGAACGTGCGTGTGCAGACGGCGACGAACAGCGTCACGGATGGCGGTGTGACCGACGTCACCTACGACAAATTCTTCCTGCCGTCTCTGGAGCAGATGTACGGCACGCCGCAGGCCGCAGGAGTCGAGGGAGACTATTGGCCCTACTGGAAGGACGAAACGGGTCTGCCCGCGCCGTCGAACGGCTCCTCGACGAACACGAACGAGGCGCGCAAGATCGCACGGTGGTCGAACCCCTCCGGCGCTGCCGTGGGCGTGCGTCTCCGCTCCGCGACCCGAGGCCTCTCGCACGCCGTGTGGAGTGTGTCCACGGCGGGGTATCTCGGCTACGGCGGCACCGCGGCCGGCTCGTATGCGGCCCAGCCGGCTTGTGTAATCTTTTGATCTCCAATGCGGGCGCGTGAGCGCCCGCATACAGAGAGGAGAACGTTATGAGCGTACCCGAACCGCTCCGACACAAGGGACGGCTGGAAGTCCATATAAAGGCCCAGACTCTCGCGGTGCATACCCTGACCGTGCTGGGCAACGAGAAAATCTTCGATCCGTCCGTCGACACCGAGCTGGTCCACAGGATCAAATCCTGCGCGCTCGATATCGACGCAAAACTCTGGTCGCGAAAGCCCGAGCCGGAGCGCTCTCGCGGGAGAAATGCGACCAGAGCTATCAATGCTGGAGAGCGCACGCCGCCCACGGGAATAGCCATAACCTCATCCGCCGCATGGATGCCTACTACAACAGCCTATGGAGGGATGCACAATGCTGAAAATCATGCGCAGAGACCTCGCACGTCTGGAGCGGGAGAACAACCGCCTCCGCGCGGAACTCGCCCAGCAGAAAGCGGAGACGGAGTCCGCGCTCGTGGAACTCGCGGAACTTTTCGCCGAGCAGGACGATGCCCTGGTCGAGCTTGCGGAAATCGTTGTGGGAGGTGAAGAATAATGGCGAAGATCTACTATAATCGCATCATCGCGGGTATCATGACCCTGGAAGACGTGCCCGCCCGCTGGCGCGCCACCGTGGAGCGCATGCTGGAGGAGGCCGAGACCAATGCCGAGTAAAACCGTACGCATAGGCTCCGCGCGCATCGACGAGCGGGGGAGCGCGCGGGGAGGGAAAGCTGGAGACCAGACCGGGAAAGAGGTCTCCCAGCAGGACTGGTACAAGCACGAGAAGGGCTGGATCGTCCTGCGTCCCCTCTCCCGTTCTGTCGGGCAGAAAATCGCCTACGACATGCTCGCCGCCTGCGATAATCCCCACATCGGCTACGACCAATCCCAGCGGCTTACCCTCTACAACGCCGCCAAGCCCTTCGGCTTTGATTGCGCAAAAGTGACGCAGGATTGCGAGACTGACTGCTCCGCGTTGGTGCGTGTGTGCCTTGCCTACGCTGGCATCATGGTCAGCAATTTCACCACCGCCAACGAGGTCTCCATCCTCATGGCTACGGGCAAATTCATGAAGCTGACAGATGCCAAATTCACCAAATCCTCCGACTACCTTCGCGCGGGGGATGTGCTGGTGACCAAGAGCCAGGGCCACACGGTTGTCGTTCTGAACGACGGCCTCCTCGGCGGCGACGATGCCGACATCCCTGCTCCAAGCAATCCCGTCCAGCCCGATGGAGCAATCAAAGCCACCACCGTGGGCAACTACTGGCTCCGGGAGAAGCCGGGGCTGACGGGCGCGAGGATGGGCGTGGTCAAGGATTCCTCCTCCGTGCTGGTCTACGGCAAAAGCCCCAGCAACCCGGAGTGGTACGGGGTGAAAATCCTGCACACGCCGAACGGGGAATTGAAAGGCGAGAAGGGGTACATCTCGCACAAGGCCCTGCCCGGGATGGGGGTGGGCGCATGAGCGAGGCGATCATCGTCGCCCTCATCACGGGAGCCGCCGCCGTCCTCTCGCAGCTCGCGATCTCGCGCAGCACAACGCGGGACATCATCTCCCGCCTGGAAGCGCAGAGCCGGGAAGCCGACCACAAGCTCGAAAAGGCCCAGGCCGTAACGGACACGAAGCTGGACGAGCTGACCAGAGAAGTGCGCGAGCACAATAACTTCGCCAGGCGCATGCCGGTGGTTGAGGAACAGATCAAAGTAGCGAATCACCGCATCGACGATCTCGAAAGGAGAGAAAACGCATGATCGATTGGAAGCGCAAACTGACGAGCAGGAAATTCTGGATGGCTATCGTGGGCCTCGTGACGGGCATCCTCGCCGCGTTCCGGCTGGATGAGCAGACCATCACCCAGGTCAGCGGCATCATCCTGGCTGCCGCGTCCGTCGTGTCCTATATCATCGGCGAGGGCATGGCAGACGCGGCGGGAGTGGAGCCCACCGTGCTGATCGAGCAGGACGAAGAGGACAACGCCTGACCAACACAATTTAACGCAGTCCAACGCAATCCAACGCAATCCAACGCACAAGCCCTCGGCAATAGCCGGGGGCTTATTTTCATACCCTAATTTTACCCTAACACACATTCCATCGTATTCCGCCCCATTCCGCTTTTCGGCAATGGGGCGGTTTTTTTGTTCACACATTCCGCTCTATTCCATCGTATTCCATCGAAAAATGCTCCGGGAATTAACTTGCAATTATGCGGACTACGCCGAAAAAGTGCTGAAATACAAGTGTTTCACGTGGAACAATCGCGGCTACTACCCTAATTTCCACCCTAAACAGGGCAAAAAAGAGGCCGTTCATCCCTTCTTTTCGCCCCAGTACGCGCCCAGCTTTTCAGCGGCGGTTGTACCCGCTTCGGAGGTATACGCGGCGTACATGTCTAGCGTCATAGCCGCGCTGGCGTGGCCTAGGTTGTGCTGGACGGTCTTCGGGTCGGCCCCGGCTACCAGAGCCGCCACGGCGTGATTGTGCCTCATGTCGTGGGGCCGTAACTGCTTATAGCCCATCTCCTGCGCAATGGAGCGCAGACAGCGACAAACCTCTGCCCCGGTCAAGTGCCGCCCGGAGTGCTGACGGAAAACAAGCCCCTTGCTCAAATCGTCATCCTTCCATTCAGCCCCGGCCTTGAGCCTGTCTTCGGCTTGCGCTACCTTCTCGGCCTTGAGGATGTCCACGGCAGGAGCGGACAGGATGATGGTGCGCCGCTCGTCATTCTTCGGGATGGTGATGGCGTAGCCGCCCGCAGTAGGGGTAAGCTGGCGTTCGACGCGCATCTGCGTTCCGTCAATATCCTCCCAGCGCAGACCGCGCAATTCGCCCATGCGCAGACCCGTGTAGAGCATGAACAGGATGGCGTTGCCGTACTTCTGCTTTGAGCAAGCCGCACGGAACCTGGGCATATCATCGAGGGCGATGACCTGGAACGTGTGCTTCGCCAGCTTGGGCGGCTTTACGGCCTCGGCGGGGTTCTTCTCGATGATACCCGCCGACTTGGCTATGTTAATTGCGCCTATGAGAATCACGCGCATGGAACGCACGGAGGACGGCGCGTAGCCCTCCCGTTGCAGGTCGTTGAGGAGTTTTTGCACATGGGCCGGGGTCAGCGACCGCAGACGGACATCGCCTAGATGGTCGGTGATGTGTCTGCAGTAAACGGCGTAAGCCTCGCGCGTGTGCTGGCTTCTGGCGCTTTTGTACTCGGACAGCCATATGGGGAGCCACTCGGCAACGGTCATGCGGGACGGCTCACGCCACGGGCCGCTTGCGGCTTTGCTCTGTGCCTCACGCAACTTCACGGCAAGGGCTTTGCTGTCCTTGGCGTACACCGACCGCTGGCGACCGTCTGGCGTAGTGTACCGCCCTTCCCATGTGCCATCCTTCCTCCTGCGGATGCTGCCCATGCCGTTTTTCGCCCGCTTCATGTTCGCCCTCCTTTCCTCTTGCGCTCTGAACGGGGTTGTGGTATAATATGCCTGTACCTCCTTGCGGGATAGCCCTCCCGCAGGACACACCCGCCCCGGCGAGGATCTATGCCCCCTTGCTGGGGCATTTTTTATGCCTACGAAATCAGTTTAGGCTCAATGTAGCGTCCTTATATCCATACTCCTCGCCGTTCCATACTATGGTGCATTTGATTTCAAAGTAGCGGTCGATATAGTTTCCGAACGCATTGGCTACATCAACATGCCCCCAAATCTTGTATGAATCGCCTTCTATCTGCTCAAATCCATATGCAAACGGGTTTATGGACAGCTTGACCGGGCTGGTTACATTCGCATTTATAACCGCTTTCGCTATGTTCTTTGCGTTGGTGTATGTCATCTCGGCTTTGACCTGCTTTGTCGGTGCGGGCGTAGCGTACGATATTGGTGCCTTTCCGCGATCTCCTAAAAATACCGCCCAAGCAATCATGAGCAAAAGCAAAAGAGCCATGCCAACCCAAGCTATTTTCTTTCCATCGCTAGCCATCGTTATGACCTCCTACCATTCTTCGCCTTTATAGTGCGCAATGGCTTTCCTTACGAATCGCTCCGTCACGTTGAAATACTCGGCTAATGCCCAGAACGTGCAATATCCCTGCGAGATTGCGTAGTTGAGTTCTTCCTCCGGGACTAGAAGTTCAAAGGCCCGCTTGTCGGCTTTGCGTTCACACCGCTCCCGGAGATCGAATTTCGACCAGCGGTTGTAGAACGCTCCCCGTTCACAATGCCCGAGTTCATGCGCAAGGCACACTCGTTCAAGCCGTTCTGGTATTCCGTCGTTCATGGCTATATGGCATCCTTCCGCGCCTAGATCGACACAAAATGATGTATTTTCGGGGAAATCCCCTTTATGCACTTCGTAGCCCTCAGACGCGGCGCGTTCGTAGAGCTGCGCTGTTGTCATTTCTCAGTCTCCCTTTGTGCTATGTATTTCGCGAACCGCTTTACTTCCTCAAACTGCTCATCGGTTATACGTGCGGCATCCCCGCCAAACAGGGCGAATTTCACATCCGCATCGCTTAATTCTGGCGTTCTGGATACGGATTCCTCACCAACTAGTTGCGATATCGATACGCCTAATGCCGATGCAATTGCGGCTACATTCTCTGCACTTGGATTGTCTTTTCTTCCCGTTTCATAATTTGCCAGCGTTACGCGGTGGAGGCCAGCCGCTTCCGCAAGCTCATCCTGTGTCATCTTTTTTGCCTTTCTGTATTTCCGAATCTGCTCCCCAAAGCTTGCCATATGTAGCCCTCCCTTCGGCTACATTATAGCATAAATTTTACAAAAAAAAAATAGCCTGAGGACTAAAAAACTATTGACTTTGTAGCCTGTAGGCTATATAATATGTACATAACCAAGGGGGGAAACAAAAGGAGGCCACAAAGATGAAAAGCAAGACCACCATCCACACGGTGAACGGCAAGAGCTACAAGGTTTGGAGCGATTACATTTATCGCGGCACTTTCGCCGAGGATGAGAGTGGAACGGTCAAGGCAATTAGCCACAGCGGTTACATTCACAACGACTTGACTGTCCGCAAGGCAATCGCCATCGCCTTTGGTCTCCAGAGTTTTAGAAAGTAAGAAAGGAGGTAGCCAATGGACGGCAGGAACCACCCGCGCACCTATCGCGGGAACCCCATCGCCAGACGGCGCGTGCTTCTCGGATATACGCAGGATGAAGCCGCCGCGAGGCTTGGCGTTCACCGCGTGGTTGTAGCCCAATGGGAATCTGGTAAGACGAAACCCCGCGCGGAAAACCTCGTGAAGCTTTCCAAGCTTTACGGCTGCACCATCGAAGACCTACTGGACTAGGGCATAGACAAGGAGGTACGGGCAATGACACTCAACGACATCAAGAAGACCTTCGAAGGGGACGTGGACATCGAGGTCGTGCTTTACGGCAGGGAGCGTTCGATTTCCCTCTACGTGCAGGACATCGACAAACTTTCGACCGATTTGCGGGAGGCCCAGATTGAATCCGCTGGCATCTCCTCCGGGAGCCTCTGGGTGCACATCAAATGACCATCACGGCCCCGGTGCTGTTCGCGGACATGGAGACAGCCGCCACAATCTTCGGTGTCTGCTCCAAGACTTTGCGAACCATCCGCAGGAAGTACGCCGACTTCCCGATCATCAAAATCGGCGAAAAGTTACTGGTTGACATCCCAGCCGCCTACGAGTGGTTGAGAGATCACAAGGGCATAGAAATCTAGGATTTAGGGAGGGCTAACAATGGAACTCATCCGCAGTGAAGACGCAGAACTCCTCCGGGAGAACCTCGCGCTCAAGCAGGAACTCCGCAAGGCCATGAGCCGAGCGCAGAGCGCGGAAGCCACCGCCGCCGAGTACAGGAAGCTGGCGAAATCCTACCGCCGCAGGAACATCGCCCGGTACGCAATGGGCAAGGCCAAGCGGGAAAAGCGCAACGACCTTTTCAACGACATCATGCTTGCGCTCCCTTGCGCGGGGCTGTTGTTCATCCTGATGGCACTCATCAACATCATCTTCAAGGCCGTGTGGATGGCGTAAAGGAGGTACGGAAAATGAAGGGCATTAACTGGCAGGACGCGAGGATGCACGATCTTGAGAGCATCGCCGAGGAATGCGAGAACCGCATGAGCGAGATCAACGAACAGATTGAAATGGCAGAAGATGAGGGAGACACCGGGCTGGTGAACGACCTCAAGGACGAATACGACGAGCTCGCCCGCAAGCGGGACGAGGCGATGGACGAGTGGGGCCTGTTGGACGAGGGCTTCACGCCGGGGAGCGACCCGGATTACTACTACCCCAGCCCGCTCGACATTGCGGCAGGATGGTTTTAAGGAGGGGCAACATGGAAGACAACCTGAGGTATTACGAGCAAGGCCGAGCGGTTCCGCAGAACGCGCAGAAAGCATTCGACAACGGCACATTCAAGGGGACGGACATCAACCCCATGTGGAGGATCAAGAAACTGACAGAGATGTTCGGGCCGTGCGGAATCGGCTGGTACGTGGATGTCATCTCCGAGCGGTGCGAGGAACACGGCGATGTAACCATCGCAATCGTTGACCTCAACCTCTACGTGAAGGACAACGGCGAGTGGTCGAAGCCAAT
>Ga0326512_10002699_pt1 | contig 13115 bp, 11 predicted proteins | sample 1_2617_0518_D_FD_203652 | JGI IMG/M metagenome (GOLD analysis project Ga0326512, IMG submission 203652) | Bovine rumen microbial communities from UC Davis, California, United States - 1_2617_0518 | ecosystem: Host-associated > Mammals > Digestive system > Stomach > Rumen | place: USA... | reverse complement strand
GAACTGGTTGACCGCCCAGCACACCGTAGACGCCCTGAATCGGTTAATTCCGGCATCCCTTAGCATACCCCTTAACAGGTCGTCCGCGAATGGGCGCGGTAGGCATGCTGTTGCATATACGCCGTCGTGCAGCGCGTATGCCAGGTTGATGACTGGGTTATCTTCCGACCAGCTTGGAACAAACCATCGGAATGCAGCCGGGACACTTCCGCCATCCGTCCTGAATCCCGGCAATATGGTGAACGTGTAGTGGAAGTCGGCGTCGTCGCGCAGACGCACCATGATTTCATCGGTTGCCTGGTATAGGCCGTTCGGCATCTGGATCCAGGAATAGGGGTTCCGGGCCCCTAGATAGTAAAAGTGCATATTTACCTCAAATGGGTGGACGTGTCCACCAATCGAATACGATAAGGGCTACTGCGGCGACAACCAGGATGATCAAAATGCTAGCCATGCCAGTCACCCGGATCGAACCAGATTGCTCCGCAGACCGCTACTGCTACCAAGAATACCAGTGTACCGATCATTAGGTAGGGTCGTCCTTCGCCACGCCGAAGATTGAGATAGATATTTTTCCATCTATCCTGAACGTGTCCCCTTCGGCTCCTGACCCGTTAAGCGGTACACGCAGGTAGGCATCCACTGCCGACACGTTGTTCGACTGGGTCAACCCCCATCCCTTGAAGGCCTTCCATTCGTAGTTGTTGACGACAGTTTCGGTGTAGGTCGTCATGCCGTCACAGATGAACCATCCTATGTCGTCAGGCGATCCGTGAGGCTTCAGGTACAGACTCAGCTGCTTGTTGTACAGGACGTTGCCCATCGAGATGTTATGACCCTTGATAGTGATCATATCGTTGTTGTTGAGAATCTTTAGGCCTTCGCTGGTTAGCGCGAGCGGGAACTCGGCATAATCGCGGCTGATGTCCTGTGCAGTGAGCGTGACGGTCGGGTTTGTATAGTTGAACTCCCAGAACGTACGCGGGGCCTTTCTGAAATACAGACGTCCGTAGCTGTCGTGCTGGATGAATGCCGGGTGATTGGAGTCGCCGTAGTTGGTGCTGGCAGAATCCAGGAACTCACGCCAAAGACCGGGAATCAGGTAACCGGCAGGTGTAACGGCATCCTGGAATGCAATTCCGGCGATGTTGATGTTCTGGTCAGTCACTGTCGCTGTACGGTCTACGGACATGCCCGTCAAGTCCGTAAAGGCACTGGCATCGGCAGCCTTGTAACGAAGGTTAGGCTTGTTCTGGATGAAGCTGACATTGGTCGTGTCAGTCTCCGTCCAGTTGGACTGAACCTGTGCGGCCCCGCTGGCAGAAATCGTGACTGAGTCATTGGCGACATTGGGTGTCAAAGAAATGCCGGTACCGGCAATCAGTGACAGTGTGTCCGTCTTTTCGTCGGCTATCAAGGTAGAAGACCCTACCTGGATTTTTGTGAAGGAGTTCTGGTTCACTTCCGCGCCGTTCTGGATGCCGTCAAGCTTGGACTTGTCGACCGTGGACATAAGTCCCATGGCGTCCGGCGTGGCCGCAGAAATGTACGAGCATTCGATGCTCACTTCGCCGTTGCGCTGCTGGCGCAGACGCTTGATGAAACCGTAGTCGGCATATGGCTGGTCGATTTCGTTCTGCAGTGTCTTGTACAGACCGGAACCGGAGTTTCCCACGGTATAGATGGAATGGCCGTCCTGTGCCGTGGTCGTGCTTACGGAAATGCCGGGACCGGCTACCACGACGGACTTGGCCGCCTTTTCCGCGTCTGTCGCACGCTGGATTTCCGAAGCCAGCAGCGAACTGTCGGCAGCGCCTATGTTGAGCCTGGCTTGTGCCTTTTCGGCCGCAGTGTAGTTCTGCTGTAAATTCGATGCAACTTTACTTTGCTTCATCCGTAAGCTCCTTTATCTTTTCAAATATGGTGTCTAGCTTGGTCAGTACCTGTGCTAGCGCGATGTTCAGCGTGTTGCTTTGCTTGTTCAGGTCTTCGATCTTGTCATTATGCAGCACCTGTGTGTCCTTAAGTGTCTGCACTTCGAACTGCAGCTTGAGGACTGCGTCGCGGGTCTGCGTTTCGTTCTGGTCACGCACCTGTTTCGTGGCCAGGCGTTCCTGTCGGATACGCTCGGTTTCGGTCTTCGTCTTGATCCACGCGGTGGCAGCACCGGCCAGACCGGCCAGACCCATCAGGACTGCGACTATTGCGGCTATTACTTCAGTAGACATGTCAATCCTCCTTAAGACATGGTTCCGCCCCAGGAAGTCGGGATTTGGGCTAATTCCGCCTGGCCCGTGGTGGTAACTGCACCACAAGAGTCAAAGCATTTTGAATGCTCCGATGGTGGATTGGGTTGATTAACCATTTGGTTGTACATTGCCAGCGCACCGCTTTCTACATAATAACAACCATAAAACATGTAACTCACGTCCACAGCTGCTGGTGTATCTACCTTAGGGACAGCGGTTAAAGCCCTAGCATTATAAAACATGCGCGAAAAGTCAGTCACTGATTTGGTATTAAAGTTTATATTTAAAGTCGCCGCACGCGTGTTAAAGAACATATAACTCATGTTCGTTATACCTTCGGTGTTTGCACCCAGTACTGAATCTAACATTTGTATTGGCGACGCCATACCCGCTGGGCCATGAAACAAGTGGCTCCAATCATCATACGGATAATACACATCCCATATATTGTTTGCTGAATCTACTTGGGTTACAGTCCTGTCTGCTGGGTGTGCTATATTGCTAGCACCCGCTGGAGAATAACCCGGTTGCATTTTTACCCTGATGGTGTACTTGGGTAGATTTAAAGGGTTGTAGGGGTCGCACTCTACTACCTTTGAATTGTAAGCCAACCAGTTATTGTTATACGCTAGAATATCTGACATATAGCCCCACTACGCCAACGAAATGACGATGCCTTGAGACGTTTCCGTGATTTTTATGCCAGTACCAGCAATAAGATTTTTGACAGTCGGCTTGTTCTTGATATATGCCGGAGCGGACGTATTTGCTTCTGTCCAGTTAGACTGCACTTGTGTAGATCCGCCACCGGTTGCCCATTCAGGACTACCAGTGCTGTCAACGGTAAGGACTTTACCTGAGTCCGCAGACGTGGCGCTAGGCAGAAGCTGGTTTCCGCTAGGAATTGTAGGCTTTCCGGACAGATCCGAATAGGAGCCAGACGTGGCCACCGTGGCCAGATTAGGCTTATGTGCGATATAGGCCGCAGACGATGAATTGGACTCTGTCCAGTCGGACTGCACTTGAGCTGGCACATCACTGGCTGTAATGAAGTTACTGTCGTTGGTTAAGTCAGAAGTCTTCGTCGGAATCGACGGCTTGTTCCGTATAAAGCTTACTGCGGAAGAATCAGTCTCATTCCAGTTAGACTGAACTTGAGAATAAGACTGAGCCGGAGCCCAAGACGGATTGCCGTTTGAATCTACGGTAAGAATTTTTCCGTCGTCCGCAGACGTCGATGACGGAACTTGTTTTACAGCAGAAATCGCTTGCGATACAGCCACACCAGACTGTGCATTATTGCTTGAGGATGCGTAGGATTGATCCACAGTCGGAATGCTCGGCTTGTGGGCAATATAGGCTGCAGAAGTCGTATCGGCTTCAGTCCAGTCACTCTGTACTTGAGCGCCTGGGACATCACTTGCGGTAATGAAATTGCTGTCGTTAGTAAGGTCGGAAGTCGCCGTCGGAATGCTCGGCTTATGGGCAATATATGCCGGGTCGCTAGTATCCGACTCAGTCCAGTCAGACTGTACCTGGGCCGAAGGAACATCGCTGGCAGTAATGAAGTTACTGTCATTGGTCAAGTCAGACGTAGCCGTCGGGATAGACGGTTTATTCTGGATATAGCTTACTGCGGAAGAGTCCGTTTCGTTCCAGTTGGACTGGACTTGAGAATAAGTCTGTGCTGGAGCCCATTCCGGATCACCGTTGGAATCCACCGTGAGGATCTTGCCTTCATCGGAAGACGTCGCAGAAGGAACCAACTGGTCACCGCTAGGGATCGTAGGCTTGTTACGGATGTAGTCTACTGCGCTTGAATCGGACTGGTTCCAGTCGCTCTGCCGCTGCGGATTGGCAGAAATGACGTTGTTCTGGATGGTGATACCTTCACCAGCGGTCAGCTTGTCCTGTACGACAGACTGATCCGTGCTGATGATATGGTCGTAGTTGTCGACGATGATGCCGTGTCCGGCAGTGTATTCGACAGAGCTACCACCCGGCCCAGAGAGCCATTCCATGTTGCTTGTAGTTCCGATAGGCATATTCTAAACTCCTTTTCCAGTGAAGTAACCGCCGTTGGGGCCGGTTATGTAAGATCCGTTGTAATAAACCATCCCCGGCTCATAGACAGTCTCTGGACTATATATTAAATAAGTAAGCGATAGGTAAGGCATCATGTTGTCATGAGCCGATCCAGAACCGGTCGATTCGGTATCGAACGCATCGCAATCGGTAACACCACCAGACATCGTACAAGCAGCAGCTCCGTGCGCAGTGATCGACAGGTTGGTGCCTCTAGTCATCGCTGCGGATGTTCTACTTGTGTACACGCCGGTTACTGGCTGGTTCGATCCAGACATGTTACCGCTTGAATTAAGCTGGGTATATGTGGCTACCGGCTGCGTAATCGTGTGAGAAAACAGCGGTGTCTTGGCAGCTATTGTGTTGCCATGTGTATGTGTTGGAACTTCGTGTACGTGGCTGGCCATTTCGGTAGCAAGTAGCGTATGGGATTCTTCACCGCCAGTAGAAGCGAACAAGTAATCCAGCGAAGAACCGATGATTACCTTACCGGACAGATCCGGAAGATTGAAAGTCGTGGATCCATCTCCGGGACCGAACGTCGTACCTATTACATCGAATAACCCAGAATACTGGTCACGGGATACCGCCGAACCGTCACACACCAAAAATCCTTCAGGTGCCGTAGTGCTTACATAAGGGACAATTTCACCAATATTCATATCAATCTCCAATACTTATGATGTAGTTCATCGTAACATACGGTTGCATGTTATTGTGCGCATCCCCGGCTCCGGTGGTTTCCGTCTCCATCTCATTTGCATCCGATATTGCACCGGACATCGTACAAGCGGTTGCTGCGTGTGCCGCTACACCTACTTTTGTACTCAGCGTGGCATTGACAGACGAAGTTCCCTTATAAGCTGTTCTGGAGCCTTGTCCCGCCCTAGCGTTATAACGTGTAGCAGTTCCGTTTGGCCTATTATATTTAAATGCTGGCTGCGTGCTGATGGTGTGTGCAAGAGACGGTGTGGTAGCCAATATCGTGTTCGCATGTCCGTGCGTAGGCACAGTATGGGTATGCGAAGGTAGGTCAGTCAATGCTACGGTTTCAGATCCGCCAGACGATGCCAAAGCATGGGTTTGTGAATTGCCCATAGGAACCTTACCAGACAGATCCGGAAGATTGAATGTCGTGGCTCCGTCACCCACACCGAACGTAGTTCCGATTATATCAAACAGCCCAGAATACTGGTCACGGGATACAGCCGAACCATCGCACATCAGATAACCTTCTGGTGCAACGCTTCCAGCATACATTCGAATAAGACCGGCTACCATTTATGCCCCCACGCTTATAAAGTAGTTTAAAACAAGATATGGCTGCATGTTGTTATGCGCTGCGCTTGATCCGCTGGAACTGGTGTCGAACGCATCGCATTCAGTCACACTTCCGGACATCGTACAGTTTGACACGTTATGGTTAGCTATGCCAACGTTCGCGGAACGTGTGGCATTCGGCGTGTTAGTGCTTACATAGCCAGTTTCACCAGCTGCGTTACCAGTGCTGGTAGTACCTGGCTTGTTATACTTGAACACCGGCTGGGTGATAGTGTGTTTTAGTTCCGGAGTAGTCGCCGTAATGTCGTTGGCATGCCCGTGTGCTGGGACAGTGTGGGAATGGGCTGGCAATTCTTGTTCCGTAAGGACATGGGTTGCCTCACCGCCCGTGGTTCCCAAGGCGTGAGACTGAGACACACCGAGCACGACACGTCCAGACAAATCTGGGACGTTGAAGGTAGTGCTTCCGTCACCGGAGCCGTAGGTGGTCCCGATGGCTGCGAACAAGTCCGCATAGTCGGTTCTGGACACGGCACTGCCGTCGCAGAGCAAGTAGCCCTGCGGTGCAACGCTTCCGGCGAACGGCATCACGATTCCTGCTGGTTCTAACATAGGTGCTCCTTAGTTCGATGCGACTCTGTGGATGCCGACAACCTTGTACAAGTGGAAGTTGGTATTTACATTCACTCCAGAAGCCCAGTTTCCGTTTTCTTGAGCACCGCCGTAAGCCGTTGATTCAAGGGTAATAGTGGTTCCACTATTAGTAATCGGATAGTCACAACGCCACGTAATCCATCGCCAAGTGGCATCAAAGCGTTCTGTAAAACAGAAATTGAGATAATTGTTGGTTATGTATTGTATTGGGGCTTCCACAGTGCTGACCCAGTTATTGGCATGTACTTTAGAACACAAGTCGATACGAACCCTTTCAAAGTTGTAGATAGACTCCGATAGGTTAACTGCCGCAGTACCAACTGCACCGCTTGCGTTATAATACAACACGGTTTCATCACAACCCAAGGCTTCCTTGAGCGACTGAATCTGTGCGGCAGTAAGGTTGGTCGGCAAGTTACCGATGGCATCGGCTACGGCGACGCCGCTCTGTGCATTCGCAGAACTTGCGTCATACGTCTGGTCGACAGTAGGCGACGTAATAGCAGCCACACCGTTGCTTACCACGCTGGTGCCGTCAACGGTCACGTCCTGTACAGGTACAGTCACGTTAGCAGAAATAGTGAGTGTGTTTACGCCATCAGCAATCGAAATTCCTTGTCCAGCCGTCAGCGTCTTCGGAGTCGGCTTGTTCTGGATATAGGAAGGATCGCTTGAATCAGCTTCCGTCCAGTTGCTCTGAACCTGGGAACCGCCGCCACCAGTCGCCCATTCGGGCTCGCCGCTGGCGTTAACTTTCAACACCTTGTTCGCGTCGGAACTGGTCGAAGCCGGGAGCGGGTTGGTCACGGTGATGGCACCGAGGGTTGCAGCCTGATAGTCAAGGGTGCCGGAGTCGTACAGTTCGTTCGCGGTATAGGTACCAAGGGCGGACAGAGAAAGGGTCGAATTAGAACCTTGCCAGACCACACTCAATGAATAGTTATCAGGTTGATCAGATATCGTTTCCCAGGTGATGGTGGATAGCGAAGTGTTGATGTCGTCAAGATTGTAGACAAACTGCGTGCCAGCCGGGATAGTTCCGGAAGAACTAGCTACATCAATACCCGTAGTCGAAAGCACCAAGCACATACCTGGATCTGTAAAGGGGCCGGTGGTGGTGCCATAGTTACCTATCCTACAAATGGCCGGGTACAGTTTACGGGAGTTATTACCCCAATATGTCCATGCCCGACTTACATTGTTGTTATCGGTTAGGTTCTGTACCGTGAAGGTAAGGCCTGTAGTTTCGATAGCAGCAAACACGTCGGGGGACAGCAGCTGCATAACGGACACACCACTGTCTGGGTTACGACAGCCAATAGCACGGGCAGTATCAGTGACAGGGCTCAGGGACGTACCGATTTCAAGGCCATCACCCAACTTTGCTGAGATTTCGTCATTTTCGTCGATACTGATGCCGTCACCGGCAGTATACGTACCACCGCCACCACCGGCAGCCCATCCCGGAACACCCTGTGAATCAACGGTCAGAACCTTGTTGGCATCAGCAGAAGTAGCTGCAGGCACCAACTGGGTACCGGACGGGATGGTAGGCATCGTGATGGCGGCTGTTCCGCTGCTGACAACGGAAACACCGTCGACGGTAACGTCTGTCACCGGTACGGAAGGAAGTTCCGACTTGGTCGCATAGGTCTGGGCGATGTTGTTGCCAGACGCGTCTTGTTCTGCACGCTGTGCATAAATCGGATTGCTGTCGATTGTGTTTGCAAATGTCGTTGGCATGTTAAAACCCCTTGTTTAAAATTATATTATCCTTCTGGAGGCAGTCCGCCACCCCATGCGTACGGGATTTGGGCCAAGTCGGCTTGACCAGTATCCGTATTGTCACCACAGTCATCGAAGCACTCCTGGCCACGTATACCCACATTGTCCTTAATTTGATTATATAGCGACAATGCTCCGGTTGTCACATTGTGATTGTAAGAGAACATCCGTTCGACGTCTATAGCAGCTGGCATATAGTACTGCGGAACTTCATATAAATCGCACTCATGGAACGCTCGGGCAAAATACATTCCACTTGTCGCGTCTATCGTTGGTGCGTGGTGTAGCGATCCACATCCTTGACACAACTCGGTGAAGTCAGTCACGTGCGACGTATCAAGGTAAGTAAGGTTTAGATCCACCAATGACGTACAGTCTCTACACAACGCACCTAGGTTAACAAGCGTATATGACGAGTCTGGTGCCGTCACTATCTGTAGCTTCTCAAGACCAGTACATAAATTGAAGCACTGATCAAGCGATTCGACGTCGACAAACATCAAAGCGGATTGCATATCCCGCCAATCACCGCCATCAACGGCAAACTGGTCACACCATCTGTCCCAGTAACCGACGACAGTTTCCTTGTACAGACAATGTGCAGAAAGATCCGCTAGTGTGATACCCATCGACTTCATGTTAATAATGTAGGTAAGGCCGTTTTCGGTTTCCTGTTCCCGCCATGTTGGATCAGAGGTATTTGTCGGCTCCCAGTATTTCTGTTCCGGAATGTACTTGACCGGTGATGCACCATCAAACTGGTAGTCATAGTCATGACTAGGCGTCCTGAATACAAGATCACCGGGTTGGAAATTGAGCGGCAACACCGGTGGAGTTTCTACAGCGGTTAGCCACTGTGAGCCGTATTTCAATATGGATCCGCCAAACGTAATCATCCGAGCACCCCTTGTTATGAAATACCTACAAAGTAATGGTTCCTATCACGGGGACTGAAATGTTCGCAACCGTACCGGTCATTGCAGAAGACCCGTTCACGTTGACGGTGGTTACCGGGTACGAAATGTTGCCCGCCTTGACTTTGCGTTCAGTGGTTTCCCAAGTGTTGTTGCTGTACAGCTTGTATACGAATATCGAGTCGTAACCTGAAATGTTGCTATTGGAACGTACATACTGGAATTCAACATTTCTGTTGGCACCGATATGGGCATCGTAAGCCAAGAACGCCATACGGGAATCGTTCCCGGCGGAGCTTATTCTGCAGTACACAATCTTGTTGGCTTCGATAGCAGCAACTACTTGCGAATAGGTCGTTACCCCATACTGCGCCACGAACAACCCTTCTGGAACTTTCCAACTGTAGCTTCCAGTTCCAGTATCGGAATCATATGCCGCTGTAAGAACCTTGGCATTGTCGCCGGAACCGACGGCCGGAACAAGTTCTGTCGGCATCGTGATTTCAGCTACGCCGCTAGCGTTGACTACTGAAGAACCGTCCACTTCCACATCCTGTACCGGTACGGTAGGGATTGTCGGCTGGTCAAGTAGATCGTTATAGGAACCACTGGTCGCAACCGTAGCAAGCGTGGGTTTATTTTGTATGTAACTTTGCGCACTTGAGTCCGCCTCAGTCCAGTCAGCTTGGGCCTGAGCCGGTACTGTTGCAGAAATGGTCATCGTATTGCTTGTAACTTCAAATGTAATGTTGTTACCGGCAATGAGGGTCTTTTCTGTTGGCTTATGCTGGATATATGCGTCGGAAGCAGTATCAGCTTCTGTCCAGTCGGACTGCACGTTGACTTCCGCACCGGATTCAATCCCAGTCAGCTTGGTCTTGTCAGCGTCGGTGAAATTGTTATCGGTGTGGACATAGGAAGCATCTTGAACAAGGTTTTGTGGCTTGTTCTGGATATAATCCACCGCCGTGCTGTCGGTCTGAGCCCAGTCAGACTGAACCTGTGGATCGGCAGTAGCGCTGATAATGAAGGAATTGGTTCCTTCCGTAATAGTGACGTTTTCACCAGCAACAACTGGTTTCGTGGACGGCTTATGCTTGATATATGAAACGTCGGTCGTGTCCGTTTCCGTCCAGTCAGACTGCTCCTGCGGAGCCGCCGTAGCCGAAATAACATTATTGGTGATAGTAATGTTGTCACCGGCAGTAAGAGTATCCTGCTTGGTCGCCAACCCGGCAGACAGTTCCGCATCGGTAGCGTATACGCTAAGGTCGGGCTTGTTCTGAATATAGGCGTCGGAGCTGGTGTTTGTTTCATTCCAGTCTGCCTGTACGTTGGCTTCGGCACCCGCTTCTATACCGTCAAGCTTGGCCTTGTCCGCATCGGTGTAGTTATTGTCCGTGTGGACGTAGTCCGGATCCTGAACAAGGTTCTGAGGCTTGTGCTGGATATAGGTAACCGAACTAGAGTCAGTTTCAGTCCAGTCCGCCTGTTGCTGCGGTTCTGCCGTGGCAGAAATCGTGTTGTCTTCGATTACAATGTTGGAACCAGCGGTGAGCTTTTCCTGGATGACCGTAGTGTCGACTGAGAATTCAGTACCGTCCAATTCAAGGCCAGTACCCGCCGTATACGTGGTGTCCGTGGCCGAAATGACATTCTCTTCGGATATCTGGATGTTGTCACCGGCGGTGAGCTTTTCCTGTACGACAGAAGGATCGACTGATATTTCGTGGTCGTCGATTACGATTCCGGTTCCAGCTTCATACTCCGCAGCAGAACCGTGACCGGTGATGGCGAAGATACCGAAGTCGACCAGTTCGATACTCATGCCCTGTTCGATACCCTGTACACCGACTACGAACTGGGAACCGCTGGTAGTAATCTTCACCTGGCCATGCAGGTGCAGTGTGTCTTCGTGTTCGTAGGAACAGTCGAACGGAATAATGTCCGAATTGAGCGTAGTATAAAGCTGGACGTGGTTTTCTGTGTTGGCTACAGTGACACCGTCTTCCCACTTGACCCTTGCAGTGACATCGTAATGGTACCAGCCATCTTCAAGGCGGATCTTGCCGTTGGTGTCCACCGTGACATGGTCGCCGTCGCGAACCAGCTCATAGAAGACGAACTGGCCGTCGGAAGTAAGGTCGTTGGCACCTGCACGCAGCGCAGACGCTTCCTGGCCGTTGACCTTCAGGTCATAGCCGGTAGGAGTCATGGTCACGTCGATAGAACCGTCGGAGCTGGTAATCGTACCGCCACCACCGCCAGCACCGTGTCCCGGCTTGACGTTGTAACGGCTCATCAAGAGACCGCCGTAGCGGTTGTAGACGTATACGTCGTACGCTTGGCCGTCGTCGGCCAGGACTACGTTGGATCCTAGCGAATCCAATGGAATCTTGAAAGGATGCAAGGTTCCCTGGAAGTCAGAATAGCAGTAGTAGGGGTCTCTGGAACCGGAAACGAATGTCTCAATCCAGCCACCTGTGGCGGGTTTTCCGGCCGAATTTTCCACCTGGAAGGTGGGTGATAGCAAGTATGCCAACGCCATAGGGTACGCTCCATTTAAAAATCAACTTAGCGGGTACTGCGCTTTAACACACTAAATAAGTAGTGTTCGGAATAGTATAAACTAATTTCAAAGACAGAAGCAAGGTTTAAAACTTATGGAAAGACTTATCTGGACACCAGTAAAGCGCAAGCGCTGCAACACATTGCCGTACACCAGTACCGAATACGTGCTCGGCTACGACCTGGACATGGCAGACTTCACGCAACTTGTAGCTACGTACAACAGCCGTGCACTGTTGCGCGACGAAGAAAGCCGACTGTACGACCATATCAGGACAATGGTCAACATCGTGCTGGAAAACCCCAAGCTGAAGCCAAGCAAGGACGAAATGGACGGGATAACCGACAGCATGTTCATGGACGGCTGGGGAGCCATGAAATACATAAAGGACGGCAAGAAGCCTTACAGCTACATCTACAGGAGCATGTACACGGCGGCTTGCCGTTACTATACCAAGAAAATAAAGGAAAGGGAAAAGGCGGAAGCCATCGCCGACCACGTGAACGAAGTTTTCACAGACTGGCTGGAGTCTGTGACAGACCACAAGAAACGATGCCCCGGCGTCAACTACGACGGTTAAAAGAAAGGGCCAGGTTGTTACACCCGGCCCTTTATCTTATGTCATTCAGTCCTTAGACCAAGTGCACCTTGTTCGTGTCAGCGTCCTTGACCAACACAGTGGCCACGGCACGCGGTTCAACCACACCAGCCATGACGATCGAAGACCAACGGGTCTTGTTGGAACCCTTCATCACGTCGATAGCACGGTTCGCGAACACGATCACGCCTTCGTTGTCGGCACGTTCGGTGTCAGCGTTCGAAGCGTCGATCTCGTCGAGCATTTCGAACTCATAAGCACCATCAAGACGAACCTGACCGGCGAAGTAGTTACCGGCTTCCATGGACTTCACGTCGCCCACAGCGGTCACAAGACCTTCGAGAGCGGAGATAGCTGCAGCCTTGGTAGCACCAAGAGCGTCACCGTTGATGTCGCAGATGGCCTTGGTGCCCTGACCGATGAATTCCTGATCAGACAGGCTCTTGACGATCATTTCACCGTTGTTCGTGCCGTTGGCGACAGCCACGAAAGCCTTGAGTTCGCTGGTGCGGTCACCAACAAGGTCAGTGGCGTAAGCACCGTTGATCCAGATCACCAGGCCCTTCGGGATCTTGACGGCGATAGCGGAGCCGGAAGCCTTGAGGGTGATGGTGTCGGTACCGTTGGAACCGGCAGTGTAGGTGATGCCGTCAACCGTGCCAAGCTTGGTAGCAAGATCCGTAGAAACGGACACGAGCGGCATGAACTGGCAAGAACGGTATTCGGTCTGACCAATACGGCCAAGCAAGCCCTTAGAGAACATCGGGTCCGCGTCAACCGGCTTGAAAGCATCGCCAGTGTTGCTTAGTTTGTTGTTAATCATCGGGTTAATGAACGCGTACTGGGCTTCGTCAGAGATAGAAGCAAGGTAGTTCTGAGCAGCAGTGAGAGGGCCGTAGCCGATACCCACGAACGCAGTGTTCGTGTCACCGAAGTCACCATGGTAGTCGGTCACCTGGACTTCGTCAATCCACTTACCG
>Ga0326512_10002698_pt1 | contig 13119 bp, 4 predicted proteins | sample 1_2617_0518_D_FD_203652 | JGI IMG/M metagenome (GOLD analysis project Ga0326512, IMG submission 203652) | Bovine rumen microbial communities from UC Davis, California, United States - 1_2617_0518 | ecosystem: Host-associated > Mammals > Digestive system > Stomach > Rumen | place: USA: California... | reverse complement strand
ATGACCATCGCTTGTGCGTAGTCTCCAATATCACCCTGAGTTGGCCATTGTGTTGGTAATACTTTAGCTGTATAAGACAGCCATAACATCAATAAGGAAATCGTGACAAAGGATGGAACAGAGATCATAACCATAATCGTGGTGGAGATCACGTTATCCTGCCACTTGTTCTTCTTCAACGCAGCAATAATACCAAAGACGAAACCGAGTGGGACAGAGATGAGCATTGCGAAGACGTTGATTAAGATAGACGGCTTGATTCTTTCCAAGATGATAGCCATAGCGCTATTACCTGGAGAGATAGCGGAACTGACACCCCAGTTCCACTTAGTGAAGATACCCGTTAACCATGCAAAATACTGTTGAATGATTGGCTTATGGTAGAAATAGTACGTGATTGTCGGACCATTATAAACCATGACCGGTTCGCCAAGAGAATCTGACGCGGTGGTCAATCTTTCAAAGAAACCTTCATAGAACTGATTCTGGCAGTAGCTCAACATGGCCTGCTCACTGGTAGGCATAGCACTATCAGGGAGCATTTTGACCAAGAAGAACGTAACCGACAAAATGATGAATGTGGTTATCAGTAATAAGATGATACGTTTGAGTGAGTATTTAACAATATAAGGCATTTTTTTGCTGTTTATTTTTGAGCAGCGGTATAACCGGTGTAAGTGAGAAGATTCATGGTGTCAGTGAAGTTCTTCGTTAATTGGGTAATACCATTAGCAGTATGGTTCTGTAAAGTACCAGAATAGGTGATAGTGACGGTGACGTTTTCAGCAGCGTTAGTGCTGCCATCGGCATAGTTGTACTGGCTACCAACGGTAAGTTCAACAACACCATTGGAATCAGTAGTGAGCTTAGTAGCGCCATCTTCGTCGTAGTTGACGGTGAAGGTTTCCCAGCCGGTATCAGCAGAAGCGTTGGAGAGTTTCAACTTGATAGAGGCAGCACCAGCTTCAATCAACTGCTTGAAGCTGATCTTGTAGGTGATAGTACTATTAGTAGTATTGACGGACTGATACTTCTTACCACCGGTGAAGCCACCAGTAGAAACGTTCTGAGCTTCGGCGACATTACCAGAACCATCAAGGATAGCACCCTTATCAGCGGCAGCCCATAAACCATCGAAGGACCACTGTTTGCCATCATAGATGATCTTGTTCTTATAAGCATCAGCACCAGAGTAGAGACCAGCACCGACAACATCAGTATCTGGACCCCAGTTCAAAGTGAAGGTGGAGGAGTTATCAGATTTTAAGACTTCTAAGAAGTTGAGTGGGTTAAGAGCGTTACCAGAGATAGAGCCGAAGCCTAAGTCAAACTGACCCTGCTTCATTAAGTTGTAAACCTGCTGATAGTCGGAGTTACCGTTAGTTTCATTGATTGCAAGTTCATAGTTGGAACCATACTGTTCATCAGAAACTTCTTTGAAAATCTTCTTAACATAAGTGAAGACATCAGAGTAATCAGACTTATCGTTGGTGTTCATCCATTCCATATCGATTGGAACGATCCATGGGTTGGAAGCAGAACCAGCGCTAGCGCCACCAGACTTGGAGTTGAAGGCACCATAGGAACCTAATTCGAAGATGACTTCTTCGAAGGCTTTTTCAAGTTCGGCCTTGGCATAGGTTTCCGAGAAGCCATAAGTGTCATTGTATCTATCAGCTAAGACAGCCTTATGAGCATCAGTAGAGTTATAGGAGACACCCTGTTCTGGATCGATAAGGTAGTTATCAGATAAGTATTCCTGAGTTGGAACAGAACCACGAGCTTCGCAGATTTCCTGTCTGTTGATAGCGAAGGATAAGAAATTGAGGAAGTGGATGTTGTTCATGTATGGCTTGATAGCAGTCTCTGGAGTCTTGTTATCAAGGTTCTTATTTAACTTAGTCCAGGTGTTGGTGGAGTAGCCAACCTGAGCATTAGTACCCTGTTTACCGAAACGCTTGATCCAATCCTTTTCGGACTGAGCGTTGACATTCAACTTGAAGTTGGAGTCACCCTTGGTTTCATATAATCTCCACTTAACGCCATCTTTTTCACCAGAAGAAGTAGCGAAGTCGCCACCAGTCTTTAAGTCTTCTGGCTTTGGACCATAGGAGTCGGTTTCGCCGGCTAAGAAGTGCTGCTTCAACTGAGAAGCATCACCGATGTAGTTATAAGAGATACCGTCGATGTTGTAGACATCTCTGGTGATGGTAGTACCTAAGACCTCCCAGCTATCCTGCTTCCAGAAGTACTCATCGTTCTTCTTGAAGTTAATGACTTTGGTGTTGTCCCATTCTTCAATATAGTATGGACCGGTAGCCAACATGGTATCTAAGGTGGTAACACCCTGATCGGAGTTGTTCTTACCTAAATAGTTGCCACCCCAGTGAGAGATGAAGTCAGCTGGTAATGGAGAATATAAGGAGCTGGAGAGATAGTACATAGCATAGAACTGAGTACAATCTTCAAGGAGGTTGAATTCGATGAAGTCGCCATCAGCATCCGTGCCGGTGTAGATGTTAGCACCCATGTACTTTTTCCAAGCCTTTTCATCCCAGATGGTACCATCTTCAGGATCGTTAGAAGTGAAGTTGAAGTAGGTGGCAGAACCAGTGAAGCCGGAAACACCAGTGGTAAGTTCAGCACCACGATACTGACCATTCCAAGCAGTGAGCATAAACTTGAGAGGAGTGATGTAATCTTCAAGTTTTACTTCCTTCTTATCATAAGCAGAGGTGAAGGAATTCTTGGAACCAGTTCTATAGACAAGACCGCCTTCGGCCTGAGAACCAGTACGAACATGAATTCTCCATCTTCTGTTGTTGTTATATCTAGCATCCGTGGAAGAAATAGCAGCACCAGGAGTCTTGACAGAGCCATCGGCGTTAAGTTCAGTTGGCTCTTCAACTGGAATTGGCTTTTCATCCTTGGCTAAGGATGGATACCATTCGTAACCATCAGAAGTCTGATTCATACGAGTGGCATAATAAGCATTAGCAATGTAATCATAGACGGTAGAGACGTCGCTACCAGAAGCGTTCATGGCATTGGCATGAGCTGGTAAAGAAGTCGTACCGATATTGTAATAGGTGGTCTTACCAGATAAAGCTTTTGTTAAAGCAGAATCTAACTTACCTTCACGCATGGTACCCCAACCATAACCGTTGATGTAAGACTTTGGCTCTGGAGTGTAACGACCATTATAAGCAACCTTAGAACCATTGGAGAAAATAGTGATACCGGTAAGATAATTATCGACGGCATACTTTTCCAAAGCGGCTAAGGCTCTGCCCTTTTCTTCATAATCAACTGCTGTGTAGGAATGACCCTGAGCAGCAACAGTGCTATCAGTGACAGTGAAGTTGATGGTCAACTTGGCAGTGCCAGCAGTAGCGGTGATGGTAGCAGTACCGGCCTTCTTGGCGGTAAGCTTACCATTGCTGGAAACAGCAAGAACTTCAGCATCAGAGCTTTCAAAAGCAGTGCCAGCTGTTTCGGCAACCAACATAGCGGCATTATCGCCAACAGTGATCTTGGCGGCAGTGCCATTTTCATAAAGAGATTCGCCTTTGTAACGAACGACAAGTTCTTCACCATCATCAGCAGAGGAAGAAGTGTCGACAGAAGTACTGGTACCGGAACTGGTACCACCAGCGGAAGAAGTTCTACCAGCGCTGGAAGTTTCGCCACCGCAGGATGCTAAAAGTGCGATGGACAAAAGAGCCATAGAAGCAAAAGCTTTTTTCATAGTTTTCATAATAAATACCTCCTTTTGGGGTTATGATTACACCGAAAAAACGTGGTTTTTTGGGAGAGAATATAGCAATATTATTTTATAAAATAATATTTCATAGTCAACAATAGAAATTTTAAGTAACTTTAAATAAAGGGAAAATCAAAAGAAAAGCGCTTACAGCCTATCTGCCCAATTCTGGAAAAAACGAGAAAACAACGCATAATATCATGCAAATTGCCCCAACAGTGAGCCAAGGAAGCCAGACCATCGGTTTGTTCTCTCTTTGCTCCGTCATATGAGATTTGTATTCGTAGGCATCATTGTACTTTTTAGGAGCACCTTTTCTGAATGAAGAAAACAGGTTCACAAACTGATAACTGAAGATGTCGAACGTACCAAAACGAGCCACCCATCTTAGTCCGACATAAGCGAGATATAAAGCGCCGGGGACAAGCATGATGTTGCTCCAACTCCACTTAGTTAAAAAATACATCGGCAAAATAAAGGCTACGACTACCATAACGGCAATCAACCAGGAAGCGATGTTCTTTTTAAGATCGTTAGTCAGTAACATGATTACCTCCTATTGACAGCAAAAGCCTTGGAAAAAACCAAGGCTTTTGCAAGTGTTTTTTGAAGAATTTTACTTATCTTCTTTTCTCTTCTTGAGAGCGAGACCAGCACCTAATAAGGCGATGGCACCGACAGTAGAAGTAGCAGCGATGATAGAACCACCGCAGCCGCCCTTCTTTTCTTCACCAGAGGAAGAAGTTCCCTCAGAGGTAGAAGAGTTGTTGCTGGAAGTTTCAGCAGAAGTATTGCTGGAAGTCTCAGTAGAAGAAGAAGTGTTAGAGGAGCCAGTAGAAGATGTATCACCACCAGACTGCTTACCTGGAGTCTGGTTGATGGAGAAGGACATGGAATCCTTTGGCATGTTGATAGCTAACAAGCCGGTAGAAGCATCGTAAGTGAAGTCAGTGGAATCGACAGAGTCGATAGAGACGATAATATCGTTGACATCTAAGCCAGTAGCTAACTGGATGTAGACGACATAATCAGCCTTGATATCGTCTGGATCGATGGTGTCACCATTCTTGTCCAAGATTTCAATCGTGAACATATGGTTGACTGGATCGATTTCAGTGATGACATAGTCGTTCTTATCAGTGAAGAAGGTAGAAGCGACAGAGAAGGTTAAGTCGGATGGATGGATGATGAGAGTGATTTCGTTATGAGCGAAGTCAGTCAAACCGACAGTAGCCTTATCCTTATCGATGAGAGAACTGCTCAATCTAGCACGAGTGGTGTAGAGATCAGTAGAACCATCAACTAAAGTACCAGTGTAGTTGACACCACCGACAGAGATGGTGTTGTTAGCACCCTTAGCCTGGATGTTCAAGAACTTAGTAGTACCAGAAGAGTTGGTCTCGATGCTGGCAGAAACAAGTTCTGGCATAGTCTTATCAACAGTTAAAGCATAAGTCTTAGTCTGAACGGCAGCAGTGCCATCAGCTTCCTTAGCACCCTTTAAGGTGAAGGAGAATTCAAGCGTGTAGTCACCTTCGGCAACCCTGGATAAGTCGATAGAAGCATAACCTCTATTCATGGCATAACCATTTTCATCCTGAGTTAACCAAGACTTGACCATACCATAAGCGGTAGTCAAGTTGTAAGAACCGTTGTATGGCATTAAGTTCTGGATGGTACCAGTACCATTTCTAACAGTGTTACCGGAAGCATCTTTGATGGTGTAAGTACCAACAGAGATGGAACGATTGACAAAGAAGAAGACGTTAAGATGGTCAGAAACACCCTCGGCACCAGCATAGAGATGGTTTGCTTCACTACCAGTGACAGATAAGAAGGAAGAACCGTTTGGCAATGGAGAGGTTTCGAAGTTACCAATGCTGTTGAGTGTGGTGGAATTTAAAGCAGAACCAGTAGCATTGATGGTGGAACCAGTGTAAGCATTTGGCTTAGCATACTGAGCATTGAGATGCTTGAGATAGTTATCAGTCAAATCAGAGTTGTAGATGTGATAGTTGAGGTTGTACTTCGTACCATTATTATAGGTAGTAGCAGATTCCTTTTCGAAGTCGAATGGTTCGACAGCATCAGCGACAGTGAAGTCACCATAGAAGCCCATGTATGGAACAGTTAAGGTTTCAAGATCGGCAGTGTCAGAAGTTTCTTCTAACTTGAGGAAACCTTCAACAAAGGTACCACCGGACTTGGAGAAATACTTAGAGATATATTCTTTTAAGGTGCCAGAGAAGTTTTCAACCTTGCTGTCTTTCCAATCCTTGGAGAAAGCAAGATCATCGATTCTGATCTTGGCAGTAGCAGTAACAGTGCTGTTAGCAGAAACAGTGACAGTCTTATCACCAGCGTGATCGGTGGTGTAACCAGCTTCACCAGTGCCATCCTTGGTGACGGTGTCATCACGGACAGACATGGTTGGAGTACCAACGAAGGTTGGATAGGTTTCAAGATCATCTTCATTGAAGATGACAGAGCTGTTATAGCCGACTTCTTCCAATCTGGAATTATCCTCTTCAGCAGCATAGGCATCATGAGTGACCTGGATTCTCAACTGTGGAATCATGACAGACATGGAAGCGTTGTAGGTCTTAGCCTTGTTGGAATCGTTATGAATGGTGTATTCGAATTCGACATAGTCAGGAGTGGTATCAGCACTGAAATCAGCATCCTTGACATATAAATCGCCAGAATTCTTTAATTCAGCCTTAGCCTGAAGTGTATTGCCGAAATCATCATCGTCATCGTTTTCAACAGTGACATAAGAATCAGCAGTCAACAAGCTTTGGACGTTGATACGGCCAGAACCCTGCATTCTTGGAGAGTTTTCACTTTCCTTAGTACCATCGATAAGCTGATCAGCAGTAGACATAGCCTTCATGGAAAGCGTCTTCTTGATTTCAGCATATTCTTCATCAGTGGTACCAACCTTCTTTTCACCTAAGGCAAGAGCCATAGCACCAGAGAGGTTTGGAGCAGCCATAGAAGTACCGGACATGTTCTCATAACCATATAAGTTAGAGACAGAGTTTTCGCCAGTGTTAGAAGCAGTGGCGTTGACAGCACCCATGATCAAGGTACCAGGAGCAGCGATGGTTGGACCGATATCCAAGTTGGAGGAAGGACCATCAGAGGAGAAGGAAGAAACGGTGTTACCATCAGCGGCAGTAGCAACAGAGTTGACCATTAAGTTCATACTACCCTGAGAGTAAGCAGCACCCCAGGTAGAAGTGGAGTTTTGGAAGACGAAGACGACTGGGATATCTGGAGAATAGTCATTAAACGCCATAGAGAAGTTGAAGGTCGTGGATGGATCGTTGTTGATGACAACAGCAGCGATAGCACCATTGGCAGTAGCCTGAGTGACCTTGTCAACGAAGGTGGTGTTACCACGATGGATAACAGCAATCTTACCCTTGACGTTGGAACCGACAGTACCACCATGAGTGGAATCGGTCAAAGCGTAATCAGCAGCAGTACCATAACCAGGAACAACATAGTATTCCTTGTCGACGGTAGTGTTCTGGACATAATAAGTGACAGTGGCGTCGAATTCAGCATCGGCGGCAACAGCCTTGTAGACATTCTTGGTTTCATCATAGGTGAAGTAGTTGAGGTTTGGATCAAAAGAGGTGATACCAGTAGCTTCGGTGTAACCGAGTAAGTCAGTTAACTTTCTATCCTTGGTGAAGGTCTGAGTAGAGGAGGAGACAACCTGGTCAGAATAGGAGACGGCACCAGCAGTGGCGGCGTTTTCATTCTTGACGTTCATAATGGAAGAATAGAAGGCCTTATCTGGAGTAGAAGAAGCGATGGTGTTACTAGCTTCATCGAAGTTAGCATCGCTACCTAAGATACCAGATTCAACCGTATCACTGGTGTAGTCAGAATAGTCACCAGAGGAGAAGTTGGACTTACCAGCGTTACCAGCAGAGAAGTTGACGATAACACCAGCATTGGCAGCAGCCTTGATAGCCTTATAAGAGGCATTATCAACACTATCTTCGGATTCACCGACATCGACAAGGTCAGTACCTAAAGAAAGGTTGATGACATCTAAGCCGATATTGGCAGCATCATTGATAGCAGCGATAATCGCAGAAGTGGAAGCACCACCGCCATTATCACCGAAGACCTTCATGACAGCTAACTGGGCCTTTGGAGCAATACCAGTGTAGTCATCACCATTGGCAACAGCGGTAGAAGCGACGTGAGTACCATGTTCACTACCATTTAAGGTTGGATCAACATCATTATCACCACCAGCATAGTCATAAGCGAATGGAATCTTGGAGTTGATGTAAGTGAAATTGGTTCTAGTCTTGGTCTTTAAATTAGCTTCGGTGTAAGTCTTAGTGACACCTTCGGCTAAATCCTTGAAGGCGGCAGCATTGAGCTTTGGACCAACAGTCTTATCCGCTTCAGCGGTAGCACGAGCGGTCGTACCTTCAACCTGGTTCATGTATAAACCAGTATCCAAGATACCGACAGTGACACCTTCACCCTGCTGAGAAGATTCATTGACGATGCCTTCGATATCAACATCTCTGGCATGCATGGTTTCAGCGGAGTAGTTGGCTAACTTCTGTTCCTTGACAGAAACAGTACCATCAGTGTAGAAGGTGGTGACTGGAGCAGTGACAGTAGCATCTGGCTGAGCATATTTATGCTCGACAGAGACGTCAGAGACAGCCATCGTGTTCTTTAAAATTTCGGCATTGGCAGCCGTGGTCTTAATGGCAAAACCATTGAAGACAGTGTCGTATTCGTAAGTAACCTCGTAAGAACCTTCCTCTAATTTGAGGGCAAGTTTACTTAAGACTTCGGCGCGGTTCTTCGCGGCAACTTCTTTTTCTGCGTCAGTTCCGGTAACATCACCTTCGACGGAGACGAGGTAAGTTTTCTCACCTTTGTCTTCGGTACCTAAGGTACCATCAACGTCGGTATGGGAATAGCCAAAGAAGCCAAGTCCCATCATGGCGGTTAAGGAAAAAGCAGCAATAATCTTTTTCATGTGTATTTCCTCCATCATATAAGCCTCTAGATTTTAAATGAAAGAAAAAAGCAAAAAAACAAAAATAATTTTGGAAAAATAAAAAGAAAACCTTAAAAATTTTGAAAATTTAGCGGTTTTTTGCCATATTTTTACTAAATTCGCTCAAAACATTAAAGTTTTCTTGAAATTTAAATTTTAAAGTTTTCGAATGGAAACGCTTACAATAAATGTTAACTTGTTATTTATATATATTTATTAATACTTTGTTACATTTTTTGCGCGCTACGCAATCATTAATTCTTTCACAACATTCACCATGGCTTCCATTTCATCATAGTCGACATATTCATAACGGCCATGCATGTTGTAGTCACCAGTACCGAGGTTTGGACAGGGAAGACCCATGAAGGATAACTGGGAACCAGTAGTACCACCACGGATGGCTTCATAATGGAATTCCATACCGAGTTTGTTATAGACATCTTCCATCTCTTTTTGAATCTCTGGATATTTGTCTAAAACAACTTTCATATTGTGATACTGCTCTTTGATTTCTAAGGTGATAGCTTCATAACCGGTGTGATCATTGATTCTGCGAGCGGTCAACTTAGCAAGATTGATGAGTTCTTTCATCTGGTCTTCATCAAAGGAACGGATGATGTAGTCGCCAGTAGCGGAGTCTTCGCTACCCTGGATGTTGCAAAGATGATAGAACGGTTCATGTTCGCTGGTCTCTTCTGGACGTAAGACTTCTGGTAATGCATTGTGGAACTTCATCAAGACGCCAGCGGCATTGACAAGTTTATCCTTGGCAGAACCAGGATGGATGGATTTGCCGACGACTTTGACCTGCATGCTATAAGCGGTGAAGGATTCCGTGGAAATATAACGATAATCGCCACCATCGACCGTATAGCCATACTTGGCAAAGACAGATTCCATAGAAACGTGATGTGCATCAGCACCGATTTCTTCATCGGTGGTGAAGATGATTTCTAATGGACGATGGTTCTTCTTTCCCTCTAAGATATCACTCAGGGCCGTCATGATGATGGCCATACCGGCTTTATCATCACCGCCAAGAAGGGTATCACCACTGGTGCAGATGATGCAATGACCGATGGAATGAAGAAGGGTAGGGAATTGCTTAGCAGAAAGGGTGAGTTCCTCATTGAGTTTGATATCCTTACCGTCATAGTTCTTGATGATCTGCGGTTTGACATCCTTGCCAGAGGCCTGATTAGAGGTATCCATATGGGCTAAAAAGGCAATAGCTGGTTTGGATGGGTCACCATAAAACTTAGCATCTACTACACCAAATTGGTTAATGGAAAGTTCGTTTGGATTTAATGCCTGAAGTTCTCTCATCATCTGCTTGGAGAGATTGTAGATCAAAGGATTGGAAGCAGCATCTTCTTTTTCTTCAGTAGCAGTAGTTTCGTAAGAGACGTAATTTAAAAATCTTTCGATAAGTGTCATGTTTTTGAGGTTTCCTTTCTGTTTGATTTCACGTGAAATCTTATGCGTTGTCTTCTTCTTTGAAACTCAAAGAATAGACGAAGTTATAAATCTTGAATTCTTTATCAAAACGATACATCTTAGCAAAGTTGCCCTGACCAATCTGACTTGGTTTAAGGAGGTTCTGATCCAATGGTAACTTGTCTAAAATTCTCGGACCGATATGGATGGTTCTCTTGATGATGGAGTTGATGACCGCCATGTTGAATTCATAACGAAGGGCACGAAGTTCATCATCTCTCGTCTCAGTCAATAAGGCATCATAATCTAAATGTCTCTTAGAGAAGGCGACTTCCACTTCGTTAAGAACGATAACCGCATTGAGTCTTTCCTGTTTACGGAATTCACGACGGTAGGAATTTAATAGCATCGCGTAGTCTAAAACTTCACGATAAGAGTCTTCAACAGAACCATCAAAGGTGATGAAGGCATAATTACCCTTACCAGTACCGACGACGGTCTTCATCTCAACAAAGGATAACGGACAGCAACGTTTGACAGTACGATCTAAGATATCAAAGAGTTCCATCAAACTTTCCTGATCTGGTTCCGATGTGTTGATACCGACGGCTTTGACAAACAAATAGAGAAGTGGAGAAGTCTTCTTCATATTGTTTCTAGAGACACGTAAAGCCTCGGTGAAATCATAAGGATCAGAGATATAATCGGCAGAGCTGATCTTGTATTTACCCTGTTCCTTGATGGTCTGATAGCTGTGTCCATTGGATTCAAAGACCTTGTTGAACTTATAGTCCTTGATGGACTTTAAGTTGGCGATAAAGACATTATCTTTGATTTCACTCTCTTCTGGGTCGATCAAAGCATAGTCCCATCCGTACTCACTCTCCTTATTGGCATAGTCGTTTAAACGGATGTAACGACCAGCAAAGTCGGAGACTTCAATCTTTTCTTCACCAAAGATATCCGCATAGAAGCTTCTGGCTTTCTCTTTTCTTTCGTTGCTGTTGGCAAGATAAGAGACACTTTCACTTTCAATCATCTTGGCTTCACCACGGATTTCACCAACTGCATTGTTATCGCGTTTACGCCATTCTGGATGGGCGATCAAGACGGATTTGATATTGCCTGGATTGAATTCCATGAAGTTCGCTTCTAAGTAAGACTGGAAGATATCATAGCTGTTCTCATCACCGCCAGAGTTGATGAACAAGATCTTGCGGATAGAGGCATCTCTTTCCTTCTGTAAAGCTTCAATGGTTTCGGTCTTCTGTTTGACTTCGGCAGCAGTATCGGCCTTTTCTTGTGTATAACGGGTTTCCTTTTCATTCATTTCATCCTGCAAGGAAATCAGTTTTTCATTTAAGGCGGAGGCTCTAGCCTCACTGCGCTTTTTATCTTCAATTGCGACATCTCTTTCAGACTGAGCCTTACGTAAAGCTTCTTTAGCACCATCGCCTTCAGAAGCTGCGACATTAGCTCTATCCAATTCCATCGTCAGATTCTCACACTTCTTGTTGAGTTCCTCTAACTGGAGTTTGTTTTCTTCTTCCTTCTTGAGAAGCTTCGCATTTTCTTCATTTAAGACTGCGAGCTGATCATCGATCATCTCTGATTGCGCATCTAGTTGATTATAAGAGGCTCTTAACTTCTCATCTTCAAATGCTAAATACTCCAACTTCTTCTGAATCTCTTGTTCGTGAGCTTTGCTTTCAGCAAGCTGCTGCTCTAAGGAATTCTTTTCACGAGCAAGATTTTCTTTTTCGTTGGTCAAACCGATTTTTTCGTTATTCAGGGCACTAAGTTCATTTCTTAAGGAGACGATTTCATCATCCTTGATGCTGAGATTGTTCTGACCCTGATTTTCTAATGAGGCGATTTGACTCTGTAACTGTTCGGTCTTCTGTTTTTCTTCTTCTAACTGAGCAGCCAAAGAGTTGATGGCTTCAGATTGGTCATTGGCTTTTTCAACTACCTGGTTTTGAGCCTCATTGAGTTGTTTAGATAATTCCTCATTGGCTTCTTTATTCATCTCAAGTTCATAGGTCAACGTATCTTTTTCTTCGTTGAGATCTTTGATCTTAGACTGATTTTGCTCTGCTTCTGTAGTTAAAACAGTGATTCTTTCTTTCAAAGCATTATTGGCTTCTAAGATATTCTGAAGATTGGAATTGTTCTGTGCATTTTGTTCTTCAATCTGCTGTTTTAACGATTCACTTTCCTGATGAATCTGTTCTTTCTCTAAAAGAAGTCTTTCTTTTTCTTCATTCAAAGCGACATTCTGGCTTTCTAAGGCTTCTTTTTCAGAAGCGACAGACGCTAATTTAGAGTTCAAAGAAGAGATTTCTTCATTGTTCTGATCGATTTGCTTCTTGAGTTCTTCGATGGTCTCTAATAAGCCATTATTTTCTTCTTCTACAGGCTTTTCTTCCACAACAGGTACTTCTTCCATCTCAGGCTGAGAAACCTCGTTTGCGGTCTCTAAAACAGTTTCTTCCTCCTCGCTGAAGGATTCATCTTCAAAGACTTCTTGTCTTTCTTCTTCAGCAGGTTCAGCAACAGGTTTTGCTTCTTCTTCCACTGCTTCTTCAACCATCTCTGGTTCAGGAGTGGCTTCTTCAGTTACTGCTTCTTCAACATATTCAGGAATAACTTCAGGAGCTGGTTCTTCCGTAACCTCTTCTTCAGTGTCTTCTAATGAAACCTGTTCAACAATAGGTTCTTCAGCGGCCACCTCTTCAACCACTGTCTCTTCCACTACTTCTTGTGTATCTTCACTAACAACCTCATTTTCTAGTTGTTCTTCTGGTTGATTTTCTGGTTCTTCCACTGCTGGTTCTTCAACAGTCTCAGGTTCCTTCTCTTCCACTGC
>Ga0326512_10002696_pt1 | contig 13123 bp, 12 predicted proteins | sample 1_2617_0518_D_FD_203652 | JGI IMG/M metagenome (GOLD analysis project Ga0326512, IMG submission 203652) | Bovine rumen microbial communities from UC Davis, California, United States - 1_2617_0518 | ecosystem: Host-associated > Mammals > Digestive system > Stomach > Rumen | place: USA... | reverse complement strand
TTATCTAAAGAAAACGCTTCCTTAAAAGAAGAAAATGATAAATTCCAAGAAGTGTTCAAAAAAATGGAAGAAGATAAGTTAACTGAATTAAGAAAAGAAGTTATTGCTTTAAACAAAGAAGTTTATGGCGGATTAGATGAAGAAGCAATTAATAGCTTTAGTGAAGCTTCATTAAAACAATTTATTGATGTATTCTCTAACCAAAAAGAGCATATGGTAACTTTAAGCCCAGAAAATCAATTTAATAACAAATATGAAGAGCCACAACCAATTGATCAAAATGAAACTCCATTAAATCAATTAGCTGCAAGAATGGGCATTAAATACTAGGTGATTATATGATTATTTCTAGTGGACAAATTTTAACTGGTAAAGCAGCAGCAACCATCCAAAATGGTATTACTGTTGCTGAAGACGCAAATGGATTTTTCAGAACCGCATATAAAGCAGTTTGTTTCCCAGATACCGCACCAGCCACTGCATCAGATGTAAATGGTACTTGGGTGGTTGAAGGAGCATCTGGTAAAGATGATAATTTTTTAGGTGTTATTGGTGATGATACCGCACCAGAACCAAATTTAACTTTAAGTTCCAGAAAACCTGTTTTAGATTACGGAGCATCCCGTTCTTTCGCTGTAGGAGATGTTATGACTTTCGAAAGAAATGGTGTTATGTATGTATTAGCAGGCGGAGATATCGCAGAAGGAGATTTATTAAAATTAGGTGCTAACGGAACCTTTGTAGCTGGAGCAACTAATAAAGCTTCTGCATTAGGTAGAGCTTACGAAGCAGCAGAAGAAGGCGAAAGATTCATGGCAATGATCGGTAACGTATTATAAGGAGATTTTAAAATGGCAGATTTAGAACAATTCGCAAAAGCTCCACAAACCGGAGAAGGACATTATTTCAGAAATAATATTATCGCTCCTGAAATCATCAAATTTTTAAAAGATGAATCAAATTACAGACAATTTTTCACTCCTAAAAAAATGAATGGAGCATTATCTAAAACATTTAGAGTAGAGAAAGAAGAAGGTATTGCTGTACAAATTGTAGGTAATTCCGAAGTTCCTCGTGAAGAAGACGTACGTAGACTCTTTACTGTACATTTACACAGAAATGCTACTGGTTACAAAATCGATGATGATGATAAAAAAATCAATCGTGATGACCCAACTTACGAGTCTAGAAAAATGCAAGCAGCTATGAGAAGAATGCTTAAAAAAGAAAACAAAGATATCATGGACGTTTTCTTTGCAGCAGCTCAAACTGTTACTAATATTGCATCCGGAGATAAATTTGACGTTGATGCTATTAACGATGCAATCATGAAAATTATTCAAAACGCAAAAACCTCCAATGGCCATATGATGTTAGAGCCTGATGTAATTTTAATGCCTTACACATTTTTCGTAGAATTACAACAAGACCCTAAATTCCAATTTGTTCCAGAAATCTATCAACGCATTTTATTAAATGCAAACTTCGATGGATCTCAAAACAGAGGTATTCTCTACGGAGATACTGGTCAAGTTGTAGCAGGATTAAAAATCATTGTTGCTAACGAATTAGACGACACTGCAATTATCATTGACAGTACCAAAGATGCTTTCTGGTTATTAGAAGATACCGAACCAACCATCACTCAATATAGAGATGATGAGCATATTTCTGATATCACTGATATTAGACACGATGAACAACCTGTTTGTCTCTGGCCAGAATGTGTTGGAGCAATTAAAAAGCTTTAAACTTAATAACGAAAATTCATGAGGTGTTACTATGGCTGAAAAGAAAAAAACAACTAAAAAAACAACCAAAAAGACTACTAAAAAGTCCGAGAAAAAAATTCAATTAACATATATGCCAATTGTTTCGGCTGCCAGAGTTTTTGTTGGTCGTCTTAAAAAGAAAGTATATCAAGAAAAAGATGGCAGGCAAGTAGAAACAGTTGTTCCAAAAATTGAAGGTCTCCCAATGCTTTTAGAAGTAAAAAAAGGAGAAATTCTTACTGTAACTCCGGAACAATTAGAACAATTGGAAGAATGTGGTTTTGTCGAAACTGAAGAAGATTACAAAAGAAGAGAAAAATTTGTAGATAATATAGACCCTCAACATCCTGATAGCTTAACCTATGATCAATTATCAGGCAGAGGGGGTCAACCAATGACATCCAGAGAATCTAACTATATATACACAGATAAACTCATTAGGGTGTAAATATGCTAACAGCTGGTAGAGTAAGAACATTATTAAGACTTGACGAAGATGAGCTAAGCGATCAAGAGATCGAAGAATATGTAAATCACTACAGTGCGAGGATATTGGCAGAAATAGGGGCTCCAGCTCAGGGAGATGCAAGTATACAGGATAATGTTCTATTTCAAGATACTATACTGGCTGGTATAGCCTGTCAATTATCTCGTACTGACATATCAGTTATTCATCATCCTTCAAAGTATAAAGTCGGGGATACCCAAGAAGATTTCACCAACACCTCAATGGGATTATATGGTTCAATTCCTTCTTGGTGTGATGAATATTCATCTTTACTATCATCTCTTGCACAACAATATCATGAAATAAAAAATCTACAAGTTTTCAGAAGAAGAGGAATGTCTGTTAGAAGAAAATGGCGTCGTGATTTCTAATGACTTTTAAAGATATCTATAAATGGACTCATAGACCTGATGAAAAAATCATTTTGATGAAGTTTGTTGATAGCAGAGAAGAAGACGAATTAGGATTTTCTAAGAAAGAATATGTAGACATTCAAGAAATTCATGGAGTAATTCAGCGACCACAAGATATTGAAGTATTAATGAAAGGGGTAGAATCCAATCCAGATTATGTAGGATATTTCCTCCCCGAATTTATATTAAAACAAAATGAGATTGATGATTATCGTATTAGATATGAAAGACCATTTGAAACTATGATTATGAAAATAGATGAATATAACCCAAATCTATTTTTAAGACATAAAAGAGACCATATTAGACTTAAATTGATATTGGAGAAAAAGAACGATGGCTAGATATGTTGGGCGTAATGTAAATATGACCATAATTGCTGGAGATGGAGCTGACAATCCGACTGGTGATACGTATATTCCCGGAGATCCTGAGAATGGTATTGAAGCTTATTTTGAGGATTTAATGTATCGATTAGAAGCTGCTCGGGATTTAAGTACTTATAAAACCGATTTTGAAATCATTCGAAGACAGCTAGAAGAGACTGCAAAAAGTTTTATTAAAGCGAATGGAACGATTGACACAGGTGATATGTATGATCACACCGAAGCAACCATTAATGGTAATACTATTACATTAGGAGTGCCTGGTATTCCATATGCCGGACATATTGAATGGGGATTTACAGCCAAAGACGGCATGCCACATGGTCCATGGCCATTCATTAGACCAGCCATGCATCTTGTTTCAGCTAATTCAACCAATCAACTCGGTCAAGCATTTATACAAGCGATTTCCGGTCGTGACGAAATCCAATTCGGAAGAAACTATACAAATCCAGCATACGGTAATAGAAATGTGAATAAATTACAGGGTAAATTCCAAAGTCAAAAAGGAGTTCAAAACGGAAATAATGCTTGGGTAAAAGCAAGTAATGGTATTAGAGGAACAAATTGGAAAGGTCAATTTGAATATTATAACTATCATGGAGAATTATAATGAGTACAAATTCAATTTTAAAATCATTTTTTGAGATTATGGGAGATAAGGTTCCCGGTGGGTATGCTTTACCAGTCGGAGATCAAATGATTCCAATTCACATGAATAAAGATTTTAAAGCTGAATATCCGGAAATTAGGATTGCTCCGTTCACCAGAAAAAAAGATGTTTATTATGACAAATATTTGGAAAGTCAATATAAAGATTACAAATATTGGCAATCAGCCTCCAATCAAATTGATATTTATGACAAAACTGTTACATCATGTCAAAATATTTATGATGTTTTAGTTCACAGAATCTATGATTTTTTCAATTTGGAAACTTTAATTTATGATTATAGTCCATTTGAGTTTGATGGAGAATTATATACTAACAAGGCTTATGCATTATTAGATGATCAGTTATTTAAAGACATCTACGGTATTAGAATTAATGATACAATTCTAAAAAGAGCATTGACACTTGAAGATATCTCCCCAAATGGTTTTTATGTAGATGAAAATTTTCTCTATGTGAAAACAGATGAAAATATTGAAGATATTAAGATTAAAGTGTTATTACAAGGTAGATTATTTAGAAACGGAGCATCTGTTAGTGATAGAGGAATACACAGTTATAGTTTATCTAAACAAAGAAATTTAAGTCATTTAGAAAGTAATCAGGTTGAAAGAATTTCCTTTGATATGAATATATTATATAGTCAAAGAAAAACCCGTGAAACCCTTCCAGATGTTCATAAAATTAATGTTAATAGAATAGTTAAATGAGATGATAATTATGGCGACAAAAAATGAAAAAAAGGTTGTTAGGAAACAAAAAACTAACAATATACAGCAAAAAGTTTACTCATTGGAGGAATTAGCCGATCTCTTTGGAGTTAGCTATCAAAAAATGAGTTCTTTGTATAAGATCAGAGGTATAGATAAAGAAGAAAAGCTTGAGTATGATGAAGCTTTTGACAAATTTAAAAATATAGCATAGTGATAATTATGGCAACTAGTATACCAACTTTTAGATTAGAATTAAGTGAAGGTATAGTAGAAGTGGATACCTCTGCTGATAGACTTTTCGGTTACTGTATCGAAGCTAATAAAGGGCCTGTTATGGAACCTATTTATGTAGCATCTAATGCGGAAGCTGAAAGGATTTTCGGTGTAGATTTCGCGCCTCATTTCTATCAAAAACCAACCGGATTAGTATTATGCCGTGTAGGTTTTAATGGTATGGCTAAATCTTCTATAACCTATCAAATATTAAAAAGAAACAATCCAGCTACAAACGAAGAAACTGGAGCAGTCTTAGATTCAGAAAAATTAGACGCAATTAGAGTCTCTTCAGTAACTGAGGGTAATGCTGGTTATAAAGTAAACATTAGTAGATCTCTCACCTCCACTAAACATTATAACTTAACTGTTACAATAGATGGAGTAACATCCAAAAAATATCAAAACTTACCAAATCTCGAATCTGTTGTTAAAAGAATCAATAATAAATTTAACCAATTCTTACATGCAGAGCTATTATTCGATGAAAAATCTGCTTTAAAATTAGCAGATAACGAATGTTTATGGGATAATGATGGAGTTCCAACAAAAGCTACCACCGCTTCCTTAACTCCTGAGCAAAAAGCTAAAATCATTATTGAAGGTGGATTATCAGCAGCTAGATTAGTTATTAACAAAGATGCATCTGGTAATACTATCGATACATTATCTGGAGGATCTAATGGAAAATTATTAACTACATTAGGTGAAGTTTCAAATATGGAAATTCCAAATACCGGATTAAAAGAAGGTATGGCCGGTACTGGAACAGGAGATAATCAACCTAACGTTAATACTACATTATTAAATGCTTACAGAGCAGCATTTGAAAAAATGAAAGATGTTGATATTATTGGTATATCTACATTATCCAGATCAGAAGTCGTGCAAAACGAGTTAATCGATCATATTGTTGAAGTTAACGATCCAGAAGTTGCTTTACTTAGATTCGGTATTACTGGTTTCTTAGAATATCCAGAAGCTGGAGAAAACGAAACCGTTAGTGTTGATTCCATTGCTGAAAAAACTATTCCAATTGATAACGAAATGGTTATATTTATTGGACAAGGTGTTGTCTTTGAAAAAGACGGAGTTCAAAGAAACTTATATCCATATGAAGCAGTTCAATTATATACCGGAATGAGAAGTGCTTTGGGTTATTCAGAAGCGATTTTCGGTGGAGAAAAGAAAAAAGTCCTTAATGGTGTTAAAGATGTTTTACCTTTAACTACTGATGGTACTATTATCGTTAAAGAAGATAGAGAACAGCTTAATGAAGCTGGTGTTACTACATTTAAGAAAGAATATGACGAAGTTACTTTCTTAGAAGGTGTGACAACTATCCAAGACCATGATGTTCTTTCTTACGAATCTATCATGAGTATTGCGGTACATGTAACTAAAAGATTAATTAGAGTTGCTAAACCATATCAAGGACAATTATTAACCGAAGACTTGAAAGCAACCTTAACTCAGGCATTAAGTAATGAATTGAAAAACATTACTGATACCGATAAGACATTAGTTGCAATCAGTGAATATAATATTCCACCATATGACGTAGACGTTAAATCAGCTGCTATGGTTCAATTTGATGAAGCTAATAATCTTGTTAGAGAGTCAAAAATCATTATTACTTGTAAAATCGTACCAGTTGGAGCACTTAGAGATATAGATTTAGGTGTAATTATAATTTAAGGTGATTAAGTATGGCAAATGAAAATGCAACTCGTATATGGGTAAACGGTTATATTGTATTAGGTAAAAATACAAGAATTCCTGTTCAAGAGGTTTCTGTAGACCTTTCAAGAGATTTAAAAGAACATTATAACTCCGGAGTAAGTTCTCCTGCTGCATTAATTCCAGGAAACGAAAAGATTGAGTTTAAAATCAAAAGAATCTTTTCTAACACCACTATGATGAAAATCTACCAGAAAAGATGTCAATTCAACATGGTTTTATTTAACAACTCAGCAGATCCGGGAGAAAACACCACTGGTGAACAAGTATGTTCACTAACTGGCTGTATGTTATCTAAAAACAGTTTAGGTACTCTTGGTAAAGGAGATCCTGTACAAGAAGATATTTCGGGAAAAGCTCTCGATATTACTTGGAATATTGATGAGATTGCTGAAATGTTAAACCCAGCTTGTGAAGCTTTATAGAAAATAATTTTTATTATTTTCTTTTTTTTTAAACAATCTTATCTTTATATAAAGGTGATTATATGAAATTATTATTCAAAGTAAATAAACAAACATTGGAAAGACTAGATAATAATGTTGTTGCGTCTTTCGCTAAAAATTATATTATCTGCGTATTTGATTTTGACGAAAAGGACTGGGGAGCATTAGACAAAATGGCCTTATTCACTGATGCTGTCGGTAATAAGTATATTGTTGATTTAGGATACAATTTACAATGTCAATGTAATATTCCAGAAGAAGTATTAACAGGCAATTATTTTAAAGTAAGTGTATTTGCTGGAGACAGAATGACATCCACACAAGAAACGATTATAATACAACCATCTGGTTATGACGAGGAAGTTGAGAAAATTGTTCACTCAGAAAACGCATTCTTAAACGAAGATGTAAAAATCATTAAGTGTAATGGAGATATTGAGTATAGGAGAATTAGAGTGCCATTTGAAGACGAAGAATTGATTCCAATCAGAATTAATCGCTTTGAGAGAGAGGAGCATCCTTACTAATGGTCTTTTATAATTAACATTTTTAAGCTAATGACATTAAAATTCAATACATAATATATTAGAGGTAGAAATTATGGCTTATACAAATCCAAATAACGAACAACAGTATATTATTGAAAATGATGTAGATGAAATCGATAAAGTACAAATGACTAAACCAATGAAAAGTGCTGTAATTAGGAATGGACAGCTTCCTGACAATTATGAGATACAAGAAGACCCATTACCAATGAATGAAAGCATTCAAGACGAAATACAAAAAGCAGCACAAGAAGAGGGATTAGTTTCTGAATCATTAGGTGGAGAAAATCCTACCCCACAAGAAGTTATTGATGCTTTACAAACTTCTGAAATGCCAGAAGGAGCTCAAAAAAATAAGGAAGAATACGAAGAAGAAAAAACAGATAATTTTAGAAAGGTTACAGCAACCAGAGATCTGTTATTAAATAGAACTAAAAGACATATTCCTATGGATTTTAAAGCAATTATTGATATTGAACAACCTGATGGATCTTATAAACCAGAACTTGTACAATTACATTTTATTATTAAGAGATTAAGTGAATCAGAAGTTAATCATATCATTAATCATAAATTACTCAATAAAGCGGATGCGGATATGACTGATGAAGAATATGCTCAAGCTTCTAAATTTAGGAGCCAATTTTTAGCGAGAACTGTTGTGGAACCTCATATGACTGAGGAGGAATGGAGAAATGAGTGCGATGCTGGATTAATGACAACAGCATTTAATACCGCAACAAATATATTAAATCAGATAGACGATACTTCGTTATTTCAATGAGTATGCGGATTTAATTAAAAATAATCCGCAATTACAATTAGATGGAGAATTATGTTTGTTTTTAAGAAAGACGCCCTCTCAGATAGCTGAATTAGAGGATCAAGGGTATTTAAGTTATGAGGAGAAAGTATTTTTATGGGCATTTATTAGATATCGACAAGAATTTCAGTTAGAAAATCATGTAAGTTTATTTTAGGAGTTTAAACGATGGCAGGATATAATGAAGATGTAAATATTAACCTTAATATTTTAGCTGGGGCTATGGGTGGTATTACCGCTATTGCTGGTGGTATGTCTGCCTTAACTTCTACTTTTGGTCAATTTGGTACAACAGCCGTAGATACATTTGGTAGTGTTGATGGTTTATTGGTATCTGCTACTGCTTTGATTGGAGCTTTTGGTATAGGAGCAGCTGAGGCGGCTGGAGAGTTTGAGCAAGGTATGAAAGTTGTTCAAGCTGTATCTGGACAGACTAGTGCAGCCATTAGTCAATTAGGACAGGAAGCAAAAAATTTAAGTATAGAGTATAGAACAGCTATTGGTGATATTACAGAGGGTCTTCAAACATTAGGTCGTGCTGGTTTAAATTCTGCTGATTCACAATTAGAAGTATTAGAAAGTGGTTTACAAACCGCTAAATTAGAGGGCAGAAATTTAAATGGTGTATTAGAAGAATTAATTCAAAATACAGCTATGCTTGGTGGAAACTTAGATGATTTAGATTTTGGTTCTCAATCGGAATATGTTAATTCATTATTGGTTGGAACATCAATGACCGCTCCTATTGACTCTCATGACATTTCTCAAACTTTACAATATGTTGGAGGAACAGCAGCTGCAGCAGGTGCTAACTTAGAGGATAGAGAAAAATTAGAGGATTTAATGGGTACGATTGCTGCTTTTGCTCAAAAAGGTGTAAAAGGGTCTATGGCTGGTACAGCATTAAGAGCATTTTTGACTAAGCCAGCATCTCAGGATAAATCTGTTGTTGAAGGATTAGGAGCAATTGGATTATCTCCAGAAGACTTATGGGAGAGCGGCGGAGAATCAATGAAAGATATTTCTGATCAAATTGAATTGATTCAACATCAGATGGATAAGCTTAATTTAAGCACTATGGATCAGCTTGAAATTTGGGGAAAAATTGTAGGCCCTAAGATGGGACAACAAATGATGAAATTGGAAGCTGATAAGATTGAAGAATTAACATCTAATATACAAGAAGCTTCTAGCGCGGAAGAATTAGCGGCATCTACATTGCAAAGTTATAATCAAAAAGTTAATGAAATGGGCCAATTAGGTGAGGCTGTTTTTCGAGATTTTGGTACTAAAATATTAATGTTTTTAAATCCTGTGGTTGATGTTATTAATGCTATTTTAACGATATTGGATAATCCAGCTATAAATACAGCTGTATTTGTTGGATTAGGAGCTCTTATGTCACATGGTTTACAGGCAGCTTATAATATGATTATGTCAATTGTTAATCAAGTCAGGGCGGCTATTAGTGAAATTATCGGAGGCATTGAAGGAACAAATAGTGCTGTTGGTCGTACTGTATCAAGCGCAGGAGCACTAAAAAATGAATTAGCAGCTATTGTGGCTGAATCAGCGATGTTAAATTCTAATATCTCTAATACGGGAACATTATTAGGTGCTGCACAAGCTCAAATGCTAGGAAAGGCCGGAGCAGGCTTTATACCAGGATTCGGTAGATTTAGAACAGAAGATGGAGGATCCGAGGTAAGAAAATTACCTACTAATGTTGTTGGCATATCAGATAAATATAAACAGTATTTTCAAAAACCTCAAAAAACAAGAACCTATACAGGTACATTACCAAGAAGTGTAGAACAATTAAATAAAGATATGGTAGCTTTCTCTAAATTTCGTGAACAAATGTTTCGACAAGGTGTTTACGATAAAAATATGATTATGGGGGCCGCAATTAGAGGAGGCATTATATCCGGACCTTTAGATGAAACTGGGAAAGGATTAAAAACAGCTCCTTTGGTTCCAGCCACCATTTCCGAGGAAGAATATAAGAATTTAAGTCGAAAAGATAAAAAAAGATTTACAGCAAATGACCCATATTATACTAGTGCCGGATACGGTTATGTATCAACAGAACAATATCATTTGATGGATAAAGATTTGCAAAAACAATATGGATCTCAAAATTATAGATTAATGGCGCGCTCAGGTACATTACAGCAAATGGAGCGTGAAATTCAAAACTCCACACAAAGTTTACGTATTTTTAATGGAACCACCGAAGAATGGAATAAATTATCAGCGGGAGAACAATTAGCGGTTAAAAAAGAAACGAAAGCATTTCGTGAAGCTAAAGCTGATGAACTTAGGAAAGGTGCTATGAGAGTAGGACAAGATGCCTTAGGAAGAGATATTTATGGATATACTACTATGCATAATATCCCAAAACCTAGAACTCTTGTTGATATGATGAGTGCTGAAGGTGCTAATAAAGCTTTGGTGATGGACAAGGCATATCAAAAACAAATTGGCCAACAAATGCGACAACAATATATGAAATCATTAGGATTGGGTGGTAGATTACAGGTTTCTGGATTAAATAAATTAGGGGCTGTTATTAATACAACTTCAAATGGTCTTAAAAGATTCCGTGATGGATTAGTTAATACAAGTAGTAGAGTTACCGCATTTGCTCGTGGTGTTAATAGAGATGGTAATTTAATTCATAATGCAACTGGAAGAATTACCTCAGGGATCGCTGCTATTCCAAATACACTGAAAAAAGCAACATCAGGTATTGCTACCGCTATCGCACACCCTGTTGCGACATTAAAATCTGGATTATCTGGAGTTGGAACAAGATTAGCCATTTTTGGAGCTCAATTAGGATTAAGTTCTTCTACTTTACAAAATTTACAAGCTGCGGCACTAGGACAAATGGCGGTTATGGCCGATCAAGAAATTGAAATTGGATCAGTTAATGCTTTGGTTTCTGTTTTATCAGAAAAATTGGGTATTTCTGAGAAGCAATTCGCTCAATTAATTATGAATTCCGAAGAATTAAGTGTCGCATTTCATTCATTATCTCAACAGGTAGTAACAGGTGGAGGTGGTAATGTTGCTGGTGCCTTAGGACAAATTAGTAAACAGGGTGGTAAATTATCCGGAGCCTTTGGAAAAGTTATTGGTCTTATGGGAGGTCCATTTACCGCGGCATTAATGGGTATTATGGTTGTTATGCAAATTATCCAAGGATATCAACAGTCTTGGCAAAAAGAAATGCAAGAAGCAACCAATCAACTCAAAGAAGCTACCAGTAATATGAAAGAAGCTTCTGACAATATTAAAGAAGTATTTAAAAGCGAAAATCCTAATGCAACAGAAGCTCAATTAGAAGAAGCAGTTGATGAACAATATGCATCTATTGGTGAAATTTTATATAGAAATTCATATGATGAAAATGGTGTTTATAAACCGGTTGTGACAGGACATAATAACCAACAAAATCTTAATGATCTTGGTAGAACGACAGTCGGAGATGGTATTGAAGTTAATACCGATGGTGTTGAGGAAGCTGTCGAAGGAATGTCCATTACTCAGGATGAAAATATTAAAGCTCTTAACGATAATACCGTAGCCTTAGCGGAAGCTACTTATGCTTACAACCAAGCTCAAAATAAAACTGTCGATTCGATGACCGAAGCTGTATGGGGTTTTAATAGTTATGGAAGTAATTTTACTGATCAATTAGGAGAATGGCAAGAAGAGCTTTGGAATGTTGGAGCTTGGGCAAACGGAACAGATGGTAGAGCTGGATTTTTAGATAATAAATCCCCTGTTTTAACAGGCTCTCAAAAAGATGATAACTATGGCGGTAGTAAGGAATTTGCAGGTGTTTTTGCTGCAGATGTATATCGTTTTGGAGTTGAGCAAGGACTAAGGCAATTTTTTGGTAGTGATTATGATCGTATTATTAGTCTAATGGGAAGTATTGACTCAGGAATAGCAAGAACAGGTGATGCGTTAGCCTCATCACCATTACAGGGCTTGCAAACTCATGCTAATAATTTTAAGCCGATTGATCAAAATGGTACTCTTGATTATCAGCAAGCAGCATTAATGCAATCACAATTAAGTAATAATAAAGCCGGATACCAAAGACTTGGTCGTATGATGTTCAATTATGAAAAACAATATGGTTTTTCACCAAGTAGAACAGCATATGGTGATTGGAACAAAGGATATAAAACAGAACCTTTAAAAGGAAATAGACCAGGCAAAAAGCAAGATCGTAAAGCTTCTAAGACAATAACTGTTCACGATAAAAAATTAGATACCCAAATTAAAAAATTAATGGCTATGTCTGATAATAGATTAACTTATGCTAATGTACTTGCAATGGGTCAGCTCCAACAATTACAAGATATGTATCAAGTCGCTAATGAACAAGTAGCTCCAGGTATTGAACAAACAGTTCAACAAACAGCAGCCAATGTTTTAGCGACGCAAGGAGCTGCTGCTAATGCTGGAACAGCTGGTGATGGAGCTATGGGAGCTTCTAATAACGCAGCTATTATTGCTGCATTTTTGGGAGCAAGCGCACAAGGAACAGCTGAAAAATCAGCTTATCAAGCTTATTTAAGAGATAGTGACCCAAACCATCAACTTAAGGGTGTTACAGATCAAGATTCATTTGTAAAAGCAATATCTAGCGGAAATTCAGAAGCGGCAAAATATTGGAGAGGAAGCGTTTATGAAACATTAGGTGGATCCGCTTATTCACTAGATAATCCACATGCAACCGCTGAAGATATTAGATCAGCTGGTCAACGTAGATCAACAGAAGTACAAAGACAGCAAGAATTGAATCATA
>Ga0326512_10002695_pt1 | contig 13125 bp, 17 predicted proteins | sample 1_2617_0518_D_FD_203652 | JGI IMG/M metagenome (GOLD analysis project Ga0326512, IMG submission 203652) | Bovine rumen microbial communities from UC Davis, California, United States - 1_2617_0518 | ecosystem: Host-associated > Mammals > Digestive system > Stomach > Rumen | place: USA... | reverse complement strand
AAGGAGTAGAGGGCAGGTAGAATCTCGACCCATCATTTTTGCCACTGACCCACCCGGCACACCACAACCCAACCTGCAGCACCAGAACATGCGTTCGATTTAATAAAAATTTAATAATTGCATATTGACAAATATTTAACAACCTGATATGATACATATAGAACAAAGGTTCGATTATCCTCGCGGGAGCACGAGGAGAACGTGCAGTCATAGGTTGAAAGATTGTGGGTGCGACTCCCACCCGGAGGAATCATGGCAAGAGAAAGATATTACTCTTTAGACAAAATCAAAAAGATATATGCTCAGTACAAGTTGCTTGTAGGTCAGCGTTCAAATGGTAAATCATTCGCAGTAAAATATGACTGCATTGAACGTGCTTATAAGAACAAGACCAAATTCGTGTATCTTCGTCGTTATGACAAGAATATCAAAACTCTTGCTGTTAATGCATATTTCGCTGATATGCCCGTTGACAAAATAACAAAGGGTGATTATACTCACGTAATATGTGACAGAGGTTGCATATACTTTGCAAATTATGATATAGACCAAATGAAATACATCAAAGGGCCGGAGATAGGAAGGGCAGTTGCTCTTAATGTTGCAGAAGGTTACAAGTCACAGGCTTTCGTCAATTATGACAGAATAATCTTCGAGGAGTTTCTTACAAATAGAACCTACCTTGAAAATGAGCCTACTGAGCTTATGAACCTTGTTTCAACAATATTCCGTGATAATGAAGGAGTTGTTTATCTGATAGGTAACACGATAAGTCGTGTGTGCCCTTATTTTACAGAGTGGGATTTAAGAGGCACGCTTACTCTTAAGCCTGGAACAATTCAGACTTACGATTTCCACAGAACAGATGTTGACGGTAAAGACATTGTTACAACGATAGCTGTTGAAATGTGTGAAAGCTTAGGCTCACCATCAAAGATGATTTTCGGTAGAAGTGCTAAGGCAATAGCGGGAGGTCACTGGGAAGTTTACGACAGACCAAAACTCCCGGGCAAGCTTGAAGATTTTTCAGAGGTTTATGAAATTCTCATAGAACGTGAAGGTTTCAGGTTTGTAATGAAAATGCTTATTGACAACAAAACAGGAGGTGCTTTCCTTTATGTCTATCCACACAGCGGAACTCGAAAAATACCGAGAATTATCACTGACACGTTTAGTACTGACCCACTTATTACTTACACACTTATGGATGAGAATGAAGATGAAAAACTTATCAAACAACTTATGATGCAGCGAAAAATTTGCTATGCTGACAACATAACAGCAAGCGATTTCGAAATGTTAATTGCAAAGTAAAGGAGGCAACGTATGGAATTTTTAGACGCTTTTGAAAAATTGGTATCACCAACACTTACTGTTGAAACACCGGACCCCGAGGAACAGAACAAGTTTTTTAAAATCCCGGACGAGAAACCACAGGAACAGCCCACAGAAGAGGCAAATAATGAGCCGGCTAAAGAAGACGAAGGGTCCCTTGAAGACAGGATTGTTGAGAGGATATTGGCAAAGTTAGGCGAAGCTAACAAAAAACCGGAAGGAGATGGTGGAGAAAATGAGTGATGTATTACAGGCAATACCAACACTCGGATTTCCTATTATAGCTTGTTTAGGTTTGGCTTGGTATGTAAAATATCAGACAGATACTAACAGCAAGGAAGTCAAAGAAATGCGTCAGGAACACCAGGCAGAAATTGCAAAGGTGACTGAAGCACTTAACAACAACACAATAGCTCTTCAAAAGCTTTGTGATAAATTTGAAACATACGATGCACATTAAAGGAGGAAATTATTTATGGCAAATGTAACCCAGCTCTACGGCCTGTTAAATAAGGCCGCACAGATTGCACTCGGTGCTCAGGCTATTCAGGTCAATGACACCGCAGGCTTTGTATCACTCGGTAACCTCACTTTGTCAAGTGACCAGAACACCGAGGCAGTTTTCAAAACCCTCACCGACCTAGTAGGACGCACAGTATTTGCAGCTCGTTCAATGCCCAAGAAGGACAGAAGCGTAAAGCGTGACGAGTTTGCATGGGGTGCTTACTACAGGAAGGTACACTACCTTGAGATTGAGGCAGGAAACAACAGCGATTGGGATATCGCACATCCCGAGAATCCTTATGAGGAACAGACTCAGACTCAGATTGTTCAGAAGATTTTCGGCGACTTTGGTACCTACGCTTACAAGAACGTTCTTTACAGAAAGCAGCTCCAGACAGCATTCAGAAATGAAGGCGAAATGGAAGCATTCCTTTCCGGTATCTACGTTCACATGGACAACGAGTTGAAGCAGGCCGAGATGAACCTCGAGAACCTTGCTGTAAACACCCTTATTGCAGGTCTTTACCTCAAGGGAAAAGCAACTCAGGTCCGTTACATCAGAGACGAGTTTAACACCAAGTTCAACAAGTCTCTTACAATGGCTAACTGCCTTGAGGACCTTGATTTCCAGAAATTCCTTGCAACTGAGATGGGACTGGCTGTATCCTATATGGACGACAGAACGGAGCTCTTCAACGCAGAAGGAATTCCTAAGTTTACCTCTCGTGACAAGTGCGTAGTTGAAATGCTTGCAGTAGCAGCAAAGACCGCAAATGCTTATCTCCAGGCTGACACCTACCACAAAGAACTGGTAGCTCTTCCTAACTACCACGAGGTTAACTACTGGCAGGGTCCTGGTACTTCTGGATATGCCCTCAACGATGTTTCCAAGATTCACGTTGCAAACGTAAATCTTGCAGTTGCAGGAAATGCAACCGGTGAGTGCGAAGCGAACGGTATAATCGCAGTAATCCGCGATGTTGATGCAGTAGCTTCATTCTTCGGGAACAGACGTTCGTATACTCAGTACGACGGATGGAACGACAGGCTTCTTGTAAAAGAAACCGCTGACAAGGGCTACGCAGTTGACCTTGCAGAGAATGCTGTAGTATTCACTATCGCAGACAAACCCTCTCCCGTAAACCCCTAAAAGGCATCACTGTTACCGCCGAGAGCGGTGATGCCACAGTACTCGGAAAGCAGGTCTCTGACCTGCAATCCGGGATTGCGGTCGGCGAAAGTACTATAACAGGTACTCTCAAGTACAGCGAAGGTTGGGAAAGTGGTCCTCTTGAAGGTCCTGGATACTACCTTGCCCTTGCATTTGATTCAGACGACTGGGACAAATACGACAGAATTCAGGTAGGGCTTGAGCCTTCAGAAGGAACTGGACTTGCTGATGTAAAGGATGACCCTAACAAGAACGGAGTATTCAAGGTTACAAATACAGCAACTCAGAAGTTTGTTGTTAAAACCACAGCAGGTACCACAGTAAACACTGTTGAGTACAGTCTTGCTCCACTGTTCTTAGAGCAGCCTCCTGTACCTGCAACAGCATCCATCACATTCACGCCTCCAGTTCCTTTCTCTCCTGTAGAAGGAAATCTTCCTAACACATATCAGAATAATGTGTCAGTAGTAAGTGATGGAAATGGTGGGTATATTAAGGGTGATATCTATTATGTTCCTGCTTGGATAAATAACGGAGATTATCACAAAGCAGGTGGTTATCTGGCAGTTAATTACACTGTAACGGGAGTTGACAGCATTACTCAGATAGTAATCCCTACCGTAGGTGCAACGTTCCGTAACCTTTCAGGAACTACCGGAACTCTCCTCATTCCTGTAATTAATGAACAGGGCTCACTTATTGCAGGTGCATTACAGGTACTTGTATATGATAACAATTATCAGCTTGCTGTTGAAAGGAATTACGACATTGATGACCAGTATGGTGATAATGAACTTGTACCTGCAACTCAGAACTGGGGAAGTAATCATTTTGTTCCTGCAACTGCTGAAAATCTTTCCGGAGAGGAATCTGACAGCTACAATGGGCCTAATGACATTACCATAAAGCCTATTCAGACAGTTACATCTTGTGAAACTTCAGGAGAAACTACAGCAAAGACTGGATGTGTGGGTAAATTGAACGCATCAATTGCTAATGTGGACGGAAATGCTTGGCTTGGATTAGACCTGTCCGCTAATATGGTATCTGGTGCTGATATAATCCGTTATCACGTAAAGAACTTTATGGATACTGATTTGACTACTGGCACTGTTGTACCTACAACACAGAAGCTGGCTATCTTAGTAAGAGATTCGGAAGCTAACTATCCTGTAGGTGCAATTACCAAGATAGTCATTGACTTCACAGATTCAGCACTCGAGCCCAACACACTAGGTACTTTAACAATTCTTACGACCCTTACACAGTAGGAGGTAGAAAATGGAGTTTTTAGACAGATACCTTTCAGTTAACAACAACATAAAGCCAACATCCGACTACGGATTTGTTGACTGGTACAAGTACTGGAAAAACTACCTACTCGAAAGAAGCGTTAAACTTTTCGAATGGAGAGGGACCTACGAGGTCCCTCCCCACGAGATTGAAATTCCGCTGCTTTTGGGAGGTTGTGCAGGTATTACCGACAAATACAAGGGAAAGCTTTCAGCATACCAGGGTTGGTACGCCGGTGGTCCTACTCAGTACTACGACGTTTACGAGAATATGTCGATACACAGCCCAGTTTATTCAGCCATACTCAAGATTGACAGGGATGTTGTCCTCATAAGAAACAACGCACTTATGAACAGCATTATGCCACTCATACATATGTTTGCTGTTAAACTGGCCCACATTGACACGTCTTTCATAACGGCACTCATAAACGGACGTGACAACGGAGACATTCCCGTTGTAACAACTAACGCACAGATTAAGGAATACGAGAAGTACAGGAACAACCTTTGCCTTGGTATAAAGGGTGCCATGTATTCTCCCGCATTTTCGACAATAAAATTTAATACGGTAAACAACCAGACGACTCTCAACATAATGGAACTCCAGGAAGTTGAAGAGAACGTCCTCAATGCCTACTACGCAGCAATCGGAGTTAAGACAGCCTGGAACAAGAAGGGCAACATGATTAACGAAGAAGTTGAAGCAAACAACTCTATGTTGCTCCTCAACATTCACGATATGCTTGAGCAGAGACAGAAAGGTTGTGAAAAAGTTAACGAACTTTACGGAACGAATTGGTCTGTTGACCTGTCTCCGGAAATCAAAATGATAGAGGAGGGAAAAGCCGATGATGACGACACTGAAAACGCTGGCAAAGATAGCAAAGCAGAATAGTACCCCTCTTCTGGGAAAGGCGAGCAACCTTGCTAGCATAAGCTTTATGTCGGGGTATCTTTCAGCTTACCCCATAATCGACAGAAACACGCAGGTAACCCGAGGAATGTTTGCTCCTATATGGAACAGGGACGAGGAAGACAGCGACGCTGATGTTCTCTCCCAGTTTCAGGACGACGTTTACGGAGTACTTGTAAAGAACGAGAACGAGTACAGAAGGCTTTGGGACGCGCTTGTTGAAGCAGAGTATAACCCCATAGAAAACTACGACAGGAACGAGTACTGGAATGATGTCGAGAGTGGTAACAACACTACAACTGATGACCTTGGAAAGAAAAAGAACACTTTCAAACACGGTGCTCACACCGACCAGGAAATCTACGGTGCTCATACTGACGAAGATGTTTACGGGGCTCATACAGACGAAGATGTCTACGGACAGGCTGTTGAAACCAGCGATAATGAGCAGCGTGCAATTGGAACAGTTGGTTATGTTGACGGCCCTCAGAAAAACACCACAACCAAAGAGCAGCGCACAGACCAGCACATAAATCCCACCTACACAGACCAGCACGTAAATGCAACTCACACTGACCAGCACGTCAATGCACAGTATGACGACGTAAGCGAGGACGATGCTGTTAAGAATACCTCAAAGATTGACTTTGGTCACGAGAACAAGCACGAGGGTAGGATACACGGTAATGTGGGCGTAACCACAAACCAGCAGATGATTACCAGCGAGGTTGAGCTCAGACTTGCAACAAAGTTCTACGATATGCTCATAACCGACATAATCAGCGAGCTTTGCGTACTCGAAAACAACGGATTTGATGTAATGAGGTGATTGTATGATAACACTTAATTTCTACAACAATACGTCCCCGGAGCTCAAGGTTGGAAAGACGCTTACTCTTATTACTACAATGCAGGGCGACTTACTGAACGATTGTTCGGTAGTCGACCCTGTCTTTAGGATAGCGTCACAGGCTTTGCCCCAGGGAAACTACGTTGAATGCACAGAATTTGGTATGAAGTATTTCATAAGAGACAAGAAGTACATAGGAGGCACGGCAGCTTTCTGGGACATTACTTGCGAATGTGACCCAAGAGAAACTTGTGCATCTCAGATAAGAGCGCAGTCGGCTATTCTTGAGCGTTCAGAGACTGTGTACAACGCAAACCTTGTCGACAACGAGCTGCCTCTTACCGCCAGGACAGAGACAAAGACCTACAAGATAGGAGACCCTGTAAACAAGCAGCACTACATGTTGCTTGCAGCTAACAGTTATTTAGGAGGTACAGCATAATGGTTATAACTTCTAGGAAAATAAAAAAATTAGATGGTACAGACACTGGTTATACACTTCCGCTTACTATACCAGAAAAGAAAACAGTAATTCCGATTATAGACTCCGATAATCGTCCAGTATGGTATCAAGACACACAAAGCATGCTTTTTGCACACGGACTTCCTATGGATATTACTCTTGATGTACCGGAGACTGTGTGGGGACAGGGTGCTGAAAGTATGATTCATCATAATGTTGCTATCAACGCAATAGGGCAAGATTATCCAATAGCGTACTCAGATTGGCCTACCATAACCTTAGAAAATGCTACGATTTACGGGTTTAGGTTTTATTTTTCAGAAACCAAATATATGATTATTGGTAGCACTAGTCCGAGAGGAAATTTGAATCAGTTTTGGTTCTTTGAAGAGGGAACTCCACTTTGGTTGTTTAACTTTACTTATGATGTACCATCATTTTCAGCTTATGAGGCATTTTGGAGTATTCCATGGTATGACCTTGATGACAGAGATGCTTATGTGTATATAATGAGATACTCTGACACTCGAACAGGATTTAGACCTGACCACTTTTGGATGTCACCAATGGTTGTATCTACTGACCCCACTTTTCCCGGTGTTCAGCCTGCACAGTGTAATATAAACACAAATCCTGGTTATCCTTCATTTGACCTTGATGATGTCCACAGGTACTTCTCAGAGATATCAACATCATCAGAATGGAATAACGATAGTACAGAGGAAAGCGAGGGCCAGAACGGTGAATACAACGACAACAGTGACATCATAGGAAATGACACAATTCCTGACGGTTGCTTAAACTCTTCCCTTATAAACAACTTCTACCTTGGTAACGATGACAACAAGCTTGGGTCCACTACCATTGAAGAGAAGCTTGACATCATAGGACAGTGGCTTTGCGACTTTGACTTTGGCAGTTCATTCTCGAACAGACTGAACAGCATTGTTTCACTCAAGCTGTTCTTCTCATCCGGAGACCCTGACTATGAGATAACTGACACAACAGCAGGTCATCTTATCATAGGAGGCAGTGCAGTAGACCACAGTTACCCTGGAGAGTCCGGAGGTACAAAGTATGTTAATGCTTGCCGTGCAGGGCAGTTCACTCAGAAGAAGATTGTTGAAGACTTTAAAGTACAGAAATACTTTGGCAACTTCCTTGACTATGCTCCTTACACCAAAGTAAAGATTTACCTTCCCTTCTGTGGAATGCAGGAACTTGACCCGTCTTTGGTGATTGACAAGAATTTAACAATATGGCTCAAGACAGACTGGGTTACCGGAGACATTGTATACACTATTCATTCCAACGGAACTCTGATATACCACTTTACAGGTAACAGTTGCTTCGACATTCCTATATCGGCTTCTGACTACGGCGGAAAGGTAACAAGCCTTGTGTCAACTGCAATATCAGCTGCAACAATGGTTGGAGGCGTGGTAGGTGGAAATGCTCCGATAGCCATTGGAGGTGCAATGGGAATAGCCGGAAACCTTGCAACATTGGGACAGAAAGTTGAGACCTACACAAAGGGTACTCTTACGAACACCTTCTCGATGATGGACAAGCTCCAGCCCTACCTCATAATCACAAGACCCATACAGGTAAAGGCTACCAGCTATGCTTCCGAGAAAGGATACCCTTCACAGCTCACTGCAAACCTTGGCTCTGTACAGGGATACTGCAAAATAGCGGAGTGGAAACTACAGAACATACCGAACATTCCCAAAGAGGTTGTTGACAGGCTTGACAACCTTGCAAAGACAGAGGGGCTGATTCTTTAAACAAAAGTAAAGGGCGAACAATTGTTCGCCCTAATTCTTTGCTACTTCATCTTTCTGAAATGTTTTCTGTGTGCCTTGTGCATCATTTTCTTCTGCTCGTGTTTGATAATCTTCTTTGGGTCTGCCAAAATTCTGTTTCTGTTCAAATTAAAACCCTCCTTCTACAAATTCAACCTTACCATTTACAGTAGCTTTGCGCATATCTTTCATCATCCCATCTTTTTGAATGAGGTAAAAGTAAACATACCCATAACCACCATCCCACCAAGAAATAACAGGTCCTTCTTCTCTCACCTCTTCAACTTCTACGATTCCTACCTTTTCAAGAGTATTATACACAATCTCCTGTTCTTTATTCATATCATATCCATCCTTTCATAGCTGCTATAAGCAGGAAAAAACACCCTACCATTACTGCAATTTCAATTGCCAGCGAAAACCAGTCGTCTCTGTTACTCCTCATAGTTAAAACCCTCCAGTCTGAGCTTTATGTCTGCTCCAGGATATCTCTTCTTCATCTTCTCTATCCAACGGTACCGGGCTTTCTCGTCTGAGAAAACCCTGGTCTCCACCTTGTTCTTTCCTTCGTAAACACTAACACTTGTTATTGCACTCTTTGCCTGCTTCTTCATCTCTTTGCTACCTCCACATCCATCTGAGCGTGTGTCTTGGGGCCATAAACTCCGTCAACAACAAGCCCGTTTCTTCTCTGGAAATCTCTGAGTGCATAAAGACTCTGAGGCCCCATAATCCCGTCAACGTCAAGCTTCTTAAAGTTTCCTCCCAGGTAACCAAGGAAATTAAGGCACTGCTGCAACTGCTCTACTCTCTCCCCTTTGCTCCAGTACCTTAAGTAATGCTGAGGTACCTTTGGCTTTACGCTCTTGGTCATGTCGTTGTTCACGTAAGCAGGTTTCTTCTCCTCTTCCTCATACTCAACATACTTATCAAGCAACCCAAAGTCTGTCCACTGACCGTTCTTCCTTCCTCCTTTGTAGGGCCTGCGGCTTCCGTCGTTGTCAACGTAGCTGTAAAGCACTTTCTTCCCCCAACTTGCTGTGCACTCTACGACATTGTAAACCTTGCCGTCAACCACTGTGTCTCCTACGTAAATGCCGGAATGACTGTTTGCAATGAAAAGGTATGTTCCTGCGGGATACCTGTCAAGAATTGAGAAATCTTTGCTCACTTTCGAACAACTGTTCAGCAACCCTCTTCCGTCAACATCACCGGTAATTGAAAGTGTGGGGCACTTGTAACCCGGAGTGTTGTTTGTGATGTCATATCCATTGAGGAGTGACTTAATCATGTTCCAGCAGTCAAATGACCTGCTTCCGTCTTCGTAAACATACCCGATGTTGTACGGGTACTTGTTACAGTACTTGGTCTTCATATCAACCAGTGCCTTGAGCATTCTCACAAATTCTGTCTGTTTAATCATTTCTTTTCCTCCTTGTCAATGTAAACGTAAGCTTCTCCGTCCCTAACCTCAAGACGGCTCTTGATACCTTCCTGGCCTATCCATACGTAGTACCGCTCTGCTATCTCAGCTATGTCGTTGAGGCTGCTTGCCTCAACGCTCAAAGCTGTTTCTCTTCCGTAAACTCTGTTCACTATTCTGAGCCTAACGTGTTTGTCCATAATTAAACCTCCTTGTTTGAGAACATTGACAGGTACCACTTGAATACCTTCCAGTTTGGTGACTTTCCACTTTCGAAATTTCTTACGGTCATTTCGCTTACATCACAGCTTGCTGCTACGTCTGCGAGTGAGAGCCCAGCCTTCTTTCTGAGCTCTACGATGTCCTTTCCCTCTAGTTCAGTTCCTGCAAATAAAATGTCTAACATAATCCTAATTCCTCCCTTCGCTCCTGTACTTCGATTGCGTCCATAGCTGATTGATATGCTCCGTCTATCAGCCAGTACTTCCTTGCCTCATCGACTCCCTCCTTGTGGAGTATGTCGTAAATTTCATCGGCAAGCCACTTGTAAATTGCTGCAACATCTTGACTCATTTTCAAGTCCTCCTTTTCTTTTCTTGATTATAGTATAGCACATTTTGGAAAATAGTCAACATATTTTTAAAATTTTTTAGAAAATTTTTTTTATAAAATTGACTCCTCTCTATCTACCAGTAAAAATGAGTATGAATCTGACAGGGTCATAGAGTATTTTGACTTTGTAAGGTTGATGAAAGAAAGCTCTTCTCCCTCGTACTCATTTCCCAAATAATCTGTGACTTTGAAATGGAAAGGTCCTTCTCCGTCTGGACTGTATGTGTGGGTCAGCCTTCCGCTGTGTTCTTCGTCAACTTCCATGTAATCGTCAAAGAACTCAAACGGGTCAATTCCTTCCGGGTTATGAGCAATAAAATCTGAGCCCTTCTTCTTATTGAGTCCTGCTATTGTTGCCTTGATTTTCCACTGCTGCTTTGACTCATCCCATACCTCACAAAGATAACGCTTTGCTCCCAAAGTCTTGAAACGACGGGCATAAATCTCTGTTATTTTGTTTCCGTATCTGTCCTCATACTCAGGACATTTTACTGACTCACTATCCCACACACCAAGGGGCTTCTCCTTGCCTTTAACAGTTTTAGGGCAAGTACCTGCAGGGTCAAGTCCTCTTGCTTCACACACGTTCCTAATCTTCTCTGTTACTGCTTTGTTATACTCCTCAAAATACTCTTTATGATTTTCGTAATGAACGAATTTTACGGAATCTGTGTCTTGATAAAGGTCGTCGTTTCCAAGCTCAAGAATTCCACTCCAAAGACGCTTTCTTGCATTTGAACAAATCCTCAATCCCCAAGGAGTAAACAAAAATCTGTTCTTGTCTTTGTTCATATCTTCAACAACTTGGTCAAGGTCTTTTGCTTTGTTATCCCAAACTCCATTTTTAAAAATTATCTCATCACCATCTACACGTGTAAGTGTACAGCCAAAGATACTATTGAGCATTCCTTTCAAATTTTGGTAGTTCGCGGCTATTAAAGCAGTTTCATTTTCATCATTACCTACAACGTCCTTGAGCTCTGTTTTTCCTTTGTAGAAATCTATAACACACTGTAACAAGGGAGCTGGTAGAAAATCCATGTGATAACGAATTGCCCTTCCTATCTTAATCTCTCCTTTAATATCATAAGCTTTTGATACATACCACCAGTCATCGCTTGTAAGCTTTGTCTGTATCCTTCCTGCTTCTAATACACGTCCATTGTCTTCCTTAACATCTATGCAACCGGTACATTTTGATTTTGAAATGGGGCTGTCTCCTATTCCTTCTTTACGCTTGATATTGTTAAACTCCACTTCAAATACCACATAATAGTCATCGGACATATTTTCAATCTGCTTAATATCAGTGATTTTTATCCATTGACCTTTTGACATAGGCATTTTGTCAAAAAAACAAGCTGGATAAGAACTTGTGAAATCAAACGAATATACGTTCTCTTCAATATCACCTGCTCTCAAATAGTTTGCGTGAGTGAATCCTGCTGTTAAAGCATCCATAAGAAACTCATACTCAGCTGCACCGTCTAATGTAAGATTTCTCATAATGGAACGATAATTGTTAGCATATGGTCCTTTTAAGCATTTCTCACGGCAATATTTTCTAACTCTTCCTGTGTTTGTTAAAGGGACTTCTACTATTGAGCCATACTGCTCAATCTGCTCTTCAATATAGTTCATTACTGCAATTATATCGAAAACTGCATATCCCTTTTCCTTTTTGGTAATAGGAGTTATAGGAGTTCTTATAAGGTCATAGTCCCAATCTCCTACCTTTTTCCTTACTTTGTACTTTGTAAGATTTTCTGCTGTCTTTTCAAGTCCAAGTCCTGACAGTGTGTATGTACACCTGAATTCGAGCCCGGTGGTAGTTAATGCTTTTATGGGAGCGTGTTTTTCTCGTGCAAACACGCTCTCCCATTCAAACATATCTTTAATCCAGTGAAACTCGTAAGAAAGGTTATGTACTCCTATTATAAGCCTTCTGTTGTGGTTAAGACCTAAAATCCTAACCACTTCATTAAGCATATCACGAAATTCACTCCACTGTCTTCTTACAACAACTTTTCCATCTATACCAAACTGATTACAGCTCATACAAGCCATTTTTTGAACAACAATTTTGTTTGGTTTGCTAGGGTCCGGAGTCGTAACTTGATAAAATGAAGACGTCTCAATATCGAAAGCAGCCGGAATATTAAAATATTCAATTACCTCAGTTTTATTAGTCTCCTTGTTGTATTCAGTTTTTGTCACAATCCAGGGTCTATAATTTTCCTTAAGCATTTCCCAAGAAAGGTCTTCTTTGCTTGCCTTTGCTATGTTCATTAAATGCTTATAAAATGCTGATAATGAATCTTTGCTGCTGTAAGAGTACATGTTAACCTCCTATAATCCAAAACGATTTTTTCTATACTCCATAATGTTGTTCATATTTTCTTCGTGTGATATAAGATTATTTCTTGTTAATCTTTCTTTGGCTTGCTGAGTCTTTTCAGCTATCTGGTCCTCAATGTATCTTTTCAAATTCTCAGTAAATACAGGGTCACCGGAATGCATTGCTGCATATCCTCCACAACTTTCAATTGCAACTTTGTATCCATTGTTACCACTAGTCCATCCAAGATGAATATTACCAAAATCAAGTAAATCAGTATTACTTGAAATATTTGCAAGGTCAATGGTAATTGTCTCCCATTTTTCAACCTCGTCCTTTGGCATTGTTTTGTAGTATTCTTCCACATCATCTCTGAACCTACTGAGTAACTCTTTGAACATTCTTGTCTTAACCTG
>Ga0326512_10002694_pt1 | contig 13127 bp, 14 predicted proteins | sample 1_2617_0518_D_FD_203652 | JGI IMG/M metagenome (GOLD analysis project Ga0326512, IMG submission 203652) | Bovine rumen microbial communities from UC Davis, California, United States - 1_2617_0518 | ecosystem: Host-associated > Mammals > Digestive system > Stomach > Rumen | place: USA... | reverse complement strand
CTCTTCACTATCTTGGTACAAAGGAAACAGGTCATCCCATACCCTTTAGCCCGCTTGTCGTAAAAGTAATGGTCACTTATAAAATCTTTTATATCATCCTTTTCATATATTCCTGCGAATTTACTTAAAGGCGATATAATCTTCCCGTTCTCCACCCGATAATAATCACACGACACCATATCAGCATTTTCTTTCTCAACGGTATCAGCCAATACGCGAATGTATTCAGGTGAGACATAGTCATCCGCATCAACGAATGTTATCAGTTCGCCCTTGCTATGCTCGAAAGCAGTAAGACGAGCCTGAGCGACGCCTTCATTACCCTTGTGCACTACAACGAACCGACTATCAGTGGCGGCATACTCATCACAGATGGCACCACTCCCATCTGTGCTGCCATCATCCACGAGAACTGCTTCAAAGTCCGTGAAAGTCTGTGCCAGGATGCTGTCCAAACAACGACGCAGATATGGCTCCACGTTATAGACGGGAACGATGACTGACACTTTAGGAGTTTGCATTTTGGAACTTACAAATTGGTATGCACAGAATTATCTTTGTACCATTCCACAAAATGGCGGATAATGGCGACCGGAGGCGATAAATGGCGGCCAGAGGCCTAAATGATGGCTGATGGATGAAGGCTGAGGGCAAAATGGCGGCAGAGCCTAAATGACAAATGATAAATGAGGGCTGACGCAGGTCATTCTATCGTCCAGTCTGATATATTTTTCATATCATCACTGAAATTAACACCGACCTTCAGAATTTGCCTGGAATCGCGAGCGTATGCGTCAGCATAGTGCTTTTGATCAATCTGCGACAAGGCTACAGCAGCGCTTTTATTGAGTTTGAATTCAAAGATGTAGACAAAGGAAGGGCGCTCAAGCACGATGTCTATGCGTCCGCTGGACACTGGCCGTTCCATCTGCGGATGACACCCCAGAAGGGTGAAGACGAGGAAAAGAAGGTTGCGGTAGTTCAACTCAATATTCTTCGCACTCTCGTATGGGATACCTGCCAATACTGCTTTCAACAACTGCATGAAGGTTTCCACATCACCGGCATCTACGGCACGGCGCAGGTCAAACAGCAAGGAATCGATCTTGGCATCAGAGATGCCTGCATAGTAAGGCAGCAAGGAATTGACGAAACCCGTTTCCACCTCCTGATTGGGAAAACCTAACCGATACATCCGGACATCCTCATCATAGTCCTTGAGTGTCAGATAGCCCGTCTGGTATAAAGCTGCTATGGCATTGCCGGAGTATGCCGTACCGATATTCCCCAGGCGGTCTGCCGTCGACATCACGCTGCCCTGTAGTCTGGACAATTCATAATCATCATGCTGTAACAGACGAATGAGATAGGTAGGAGTACCGGTTTCAAACCAGTAGTTACGGAATTCACCATCTGCAAAATTGTTGAGCAAGCTGAATGGATTATAGATTCCTTGGCCATGGCGGCTGAAACGGTAGCCATCATAACATCTCTTAATTTCTGCATGGACGGTTTCACGCGACGTCCCGCTCTGACGAGCTAATCTTTCCATATCATCAGAAAAGTAGTGGGACAACTCCCCATCGGTCACGCCGCAGATAGCAGAGAACTCATCGTTCATAGAGATGTCCTTCAGATTGTTCAGTCCGCTGAAGACGCTCAGTTTCCCAAATTTCGTGACGCCAGTCAGCATGGCAAAGCGAATAAAAGGGTCACAGGATTTTAAGGCAGCATAGAAACTCTGTAGAATAATGCGGTATTGCTCTTGTAACTCTGCATTCTCTATAGCCTCCAACAGAGGCTTGTCATATTCATCAACGAGGATGACAACCTGTTTCCCTGTAGAACGGGAAATCATCTTGATGACATTCTCAAAACGTCCGCCAATACTTGACATGTCGGGTTCTATCTGATACTGTTTCTCGAAGGCTGCCATGGCGGCATTCAGACGTGCAGACAGCTTTTCCCCCATGGCATATTCTCCGACATTCAAGTCAATATGGAGGACTGGATATGACATCCACTGTGCTTCTTGCTTAGCAATCTTTAGACCTGCAAACAATTCTTTACGTCCCTCAAAGTAGGACTGAAGGGTACTGAGTAACAGACTTTTGCCAAAACGACGCGGACGACTCAGAAAGACATAGTTGGCATAGTGTGCCAACTGCCATACCTGGTCTGTCTTGTCAACATAGACATACCCTTCACGGATGATCCGCGAAAAAGTTTGTATACCTATTGGATATCGCATAGTCATCTCTATTGCAGCCACTTTTGGGGGGCAAAGTTACGGAATAATTTCGAAAGTTCCAAACTTTGAACAATTAATTTATTGTCAGTCTAACGTATAATTACCAAATCTGGACGCTGTGGTGATGCCATAAGTCATCATGCCCATGTTGTGAATGGTTGGGTAAGATGCAGGTCCAAGCAGCGACGCAGATACGGCTCGGCGTTATAGACGGGAACAATGATTGAGACTTTAGGCGTTTGCATTTTTGAACCGGCAACACCAATATTTGATATGTGCCGCCAGTTTCGGAGGCATCAAGTAATATATATTCTGAAGTTGAGCACGCGGATGCAGTCCGCAGGCTCTTACCCTGTATAGGAGAGGCATGACCGTTGCTTTCCTCAGTTCACAATAATCACGGACGAATTTACTTTTGTCGTTAAATGAAGGCCGCAGCGATTGCCATGAAAACTTTAGCATCAACTGGTAGGCTTTTTCTGAAAAAATGCGTCTTTCCTCCAAAAAAGAGGAAATCTCTGCTGTTATCACTTTCAGCATCTGACCCTTTCTGAGGTCCTTATCCTTAGCGGTAGTAATGCTGTCTTCTCGTACATAATAGGTATACGTCTCATGATTAACCGCTCTCAATGATTGGGCAAGGCAGGCAACCTGCAGGCTCCACAATTCATCTTCGTGTATTATACCTTCTTTGAACCTCAAATTGTGCTGACGAATAAAAGATGCTTTATACAACTTATTCCAAGCACACATATTCCATTTGTTCCGATAAGTCTTTTCTATTTCTTTCCCACGAAGTATAGCCCCATCAGTCAGTTTTAGGCTTAAATAATCATTTACGTAATCATCTCCGACTGTCAATACATTGCCGATTACCATATCATATAGCTCCTCGGATAATGGCGCACATAGTTTTTCAATACAATCTTCACTAATTTCGTCATCTGAGTCTAAAAAGAAAAGATAGTCTCCTGAAGCATTATCCATTCCAGTATTCCGTGCAGCAGAGAGGCCACGATTGTGTTCATGTCGTAAAATAACGAACTCAGTATTCTGGCTAGCCTTGGCATTAATATATTCCCTCGCCATTTTCATACTGTTATCTGGCGTACAGTCGTCAACAAGAACGACCTCTAATGGCCGATACTTCTGGATAACGACGGATCTCAAACACCTTTCGATGTATGGCTCGACCTTGTATATGGGTATAATAATTGACACCTTCATCTCAAAAGTCCAGTTATTCTAATAGCTTGCCTATATATAACCGCACAAAATCTCTCTATAAGGCTTAAACGCCAACTCACGATAGTATTTTGTTTTATCTGATTGTTGTCAAACCCCCAAGGCAAAACTCGTTTTTTAGCATATTCTTCTTTAAAATAGCAATATGCAAAATACGAGATGTAATTATTAATATATATATACTCTAATATCTGTTTGTCTTCTTTCTGATTTGTTCCGTTTGCATAATAGCGATTAGTAGAATTGTTGGGATGTTGCCTGAAATAATTCAAAGGCTTATTCACAATTGCGACATCTCCCTTCTCCGCGATTTCTATCCAAAAGAGTCTGTCACCTGCCCCTTTATATGATTCATATTGTTTGTCAACACCAAGTGCCACCTTCCTCTTAAACAGAGCCGAACTTGCATTCCATATGGCGTTCCCCAAACACATATAGTCTCTTATGAATTCAGTTCCTGACACTTGCGAATCTTCACCATGCTTTCCACTTTTACCCAAAACTTCGCCATTATCATTAAATAATACTGATATGCAGTATGCCAGAACACATTGTCGGTATTTCTCGAATTGACCGACCAATCTTTCCAGAAAATTCAGTTCACAAGTATCATCACTCTCTGCAATCCAAATCAACTCGCCTACGGCCAATTCCATGCCTTTATGCCATTGCTTAAAAGTCGAACCCGAATTAACTTCGTTGTAAACGATATGACTAACATGGGGATTCTTCCGATATTTTTCTATAATCCTTCGAGATGCACCATTATCTGACGAACAATCATCCAATATTATCAATTCAAAGTCCTGATAAGTTTGATTGAGCACGCTCCGAATACGGCCATCAAGATAATTTGCGTGATTATAGTTTGGAATAACAACTGAAACTTTTGGATTTTTCTTAGTTCTTTCTCTCATTATAGCTTTCCATTTTTTCTTCTAATCCCATCATTATTTTATTAGCATACATCAATTTTGCCTCTGTTTTTTTATTGTAACGGAAAAAAGAATCTAAGTTAAGAAAAGACAAGCCTTCTTCATCTGAGCGATCTGGGCGTCCTTTCCGCATTTTGTTCCTCACATATTCTCCAATGGTCTTGCAAGAATAATGGCGCAAATATAGCGTTTCATGACTAATTTTTTGATGTGGTAAATTTACATCAACAAGGACTCCTTCTGGATTACAACATCTATAATAAGGACTCTGGAAAGAATGAGGATGCCAACTTTTTTTCCAGGTAACCTTTGACAAGCCTCCACGTATCAAACTCTTCACATGATTATTCATATATTTTACACCAAAGAAGCCATATTCCGTTTCGTCTGGCAACGGAGTTTCAAAGCGTTCAATAACATTCCTGCCATCATTATCTAACATTTCATTATCACCATAAACTTTCCAATTGACATGCATTACCTGAAAAGGTAAAAATTTCTTTTGCCCTAAGAAACTATGAATATCCTGGGGGACTGAAAAAGTCAAGAATTCATCACAATCAAAAAATGCTATCCAGTCATACTCTTTATTATGCTTATCGTAACAATCTTGATAAACCGTGAGTTGACAGTCTTTCCTGCCCCTGAAATCTATCACATCCACATAATGACTGGTAACATAATCTCCAATGACCTCTTCAAAGCGTTCACCATCAGGCTCGTTATTATCATAAATGAAGATTTTATCAAAATGTAAGTTTTTATAATACTCAACAAAAAACCTAACATAGTCATTTTCCATTTTAGCGATACAACACAGAGCGATTTTACCTGATTTCGAATACTGTGACTGTCTTCTATAATAAATACATAAAATAGGATGTAACAAACCACGTATCCAAGCCTTAACTGTTCTAAGTATCACAGCCACATAAGTCACCATACTATTTGACTTTACAAAATTCCACATATTCCCTCTCTACCAAGTTATGCCATTTTTTCTGAATTAAATTATTGCGAGATACGATTGTTTTAAAGAATAGTCTTCCACCCAAACGGAAGCCACACATTTCCCACAATTTAAGCCTTAAATAATATACAACATTATCTTTTACCCACGGAATCCTAAATAGCTGATTATAGATATCACTTCGTTTTGTAAACATGCTTGCAAAACGAAAGAAAAAGGCTTCTATCGCATTTTGATATTTTATTATTTTTTCAACGTCCAATCCATTTATTGTCTTCTGCAATAAATAGATATGACTCTGAAAGTGCTCAATAGTGCATATTTTATGGCTGATCTTTTGTGTATTTGACTTCGTTCTGTAAAAATAATCGACTCTTGCTTTTTCCTTAACAGCATAGTCATATCTTAAATTAAGCAAAAGACCCTGGACATTAAAATCAAAATCTTGCATTGACAGAATATGCTCATCCCAACTGTGTTTGACTCTGATTAAAGACTTTTTCCTGTAGATATTCGTCCATCCTACCATCGGCAATGTCCCTAACAACATAGCGTTTAAATCGTCTTCACCTAACGGAAACCCATAACACCAGGCTTTCTCCTCCCATGGCTTGTCTTGGAACGTGATGGCTGGAAATATCCCAAAATCAAGTTCTGGATGCCTATCCATGTAACTCACGCGCTGTTCAAAACAATAGGGGGCTATGACATCGTCAGCATCAAACCATATTACATATTTAGCACCTTCAGTTTGTTCAAATCCCAAGTTACGACACGTCTGGGCACCTTTAGGTTCTCTGTTACGGACTAAATAGCTGATGCGCTGATCATTTTTGGCATAATCCTTAATAATTTCCAAGGAAGAATCTGTAGATTGATCGTCTACTACAAACACTCTCCAATCTTGAATGCTTTGGGCCAAAATACTATCCAGCATTTCAGCCAAATATTCTTGGCAATTCCACGAAGGGATTATGACTGCGAGTTTGTAGTTTTTCATCTGATGAGCTAATCTTTCATTCAAACTATCGCTGGGTCGCTATTGCCATCCACAACTATCACTTCCAAATCCGAGCGTTGTGGAATAGAGTCCAAACAGCGTTGTAGCAGTTTCGGAATGTTCTTGTGAGGAATAATAATACTATATGTCATTATACTTATTTTGCAACAGTTGTTTTATGGGAATTATTCCCCCTTGTGTTCATACTCACATAAACTTTGTAATGTTTTTCTGCTATAATTCTGGTTGACCAATTGTTTAATGCATACTTTTTATTATCTTTTCCTTTACCACACTTATGTAAATGTATAGCCTTATTCATGGCAGATTTTAGCGACTCCATATTTTTAGGGTCAAAAGTAGGGTTGCCTAAATCACGTAAAATCTCTCCAATATTTCCTATATTTGGACCAACGACAACATTGCCAAATAGAAATCCTAATGTCAAGTTACCAGAGTTTAGATTTGCAACTCTTGATATGAAAGAAATACAAGACGAATTCATGTATTTAGTTAGACTGTCGTGATTAATCCACCTTTTATCATAAGTAACAATATGGTATCTCCATCTTAGCCATACCATTTTGAAAACAGGCCATATCAGAGCTAATTTATTGCGTCTTTTCCATTGTGCATTAATCATTAATGATGGGGCAAGAATAAAATATCTCGTAAAAGCTAAAGTTTTACCTGCTTCTTTCAGTAAGTTTATCTCTTCCTTATCACGAAAAGCGCCTATACATGCTATATATCGTTTCAAAAAAGGCTTTCTTTTGCAGATATCAGTATAAACGGTATCATATACATGATGAGGGATTAATACATGCTTTGCTTTAGGGTACATCTCTTCAAATAAGGTCCTTGAGCACTTACCTAAGTGAATTATAATATCAGCTTCTTGGTATGTTACTTCATAAAACAGCTTCTTTTGTTTATCGTCTATATAGTGAGGGACACTGTTATGGCAGGTTATGATAATTTTACTCCCTTCTCTTTTTATTTGCCTAAGTCTCTCTCTATATACTGACACATCACCTATATAAAAGAAAATGTCTGGCCACATTATATGAACAATATCAAAGGAGAACACCTCTTTGGTGCCAAACATTTCTATATTATAAAAGAACTCAATATCTTGATGCTCTTTCTCTAAATAGTCAGTCAATGTATATATATAGGGATTCCACATATTGTGGATATCGACATGACCTTTGACTAAAGGAATAAAGACCCTCATATAAAAAAAAGATATTAACAGGACAAAAAACTTTCTTTATAAATAAATTGAGGCGTTACATCGCCAGGTTCTCGTCCCATCCACATTCCAATCGGAATTTCTTTATTAGAGAGTGTAAATGAGATAACATCAGATTCAGTATAAATTGTTTTTTCCCCAGTTGACAAATTCAAGTCAATATAAAATTTTCCCCAGTTCAAGAAATTTGCTGGAATTGATATTATCTGCTCATACATTCCTGGTTTATGGAATGGTTGGTAATAATCTCCGTCACCTCTTGAGCTGAATATTTTGGTGCCTTGTTCATTTTTGAAATGAAATCGAGGAAACAAAGTCTGCGCTTTTGAAATTTTGAATCTTAGGTATAGTTCCAAATCATCATCCATTCGCATAACATCCTCATACTTTGCCCCTTTCTTGTGAATACCAATTTCATAGAGGTGAAAATCGTGGTAACTGAACAGTGGAGTATTACTAATTTTATAATTAGCAATATCATTATCGCCTTGAAGATATCTTGCCACGATATTGTCTATAAGCCCTGTTTCTTTTATAATACCATTTTCTAAGAGCAAGCCATGTTTGCACAAGCTTTTTACTGCCGCCATATTATGGCTTACAAACAACACGGTACGTCCTTCTCCCTTGCTGACATCCTGCATCTTACCAATGGCTTTTTTCTGGAATTCGGCATCGCCGACAGCCAGAACTTCGTCAACGACTAAGATTTCCGGTTCCAAATGGGCGGCAATAGCGAAGCCAAGGCGGACGGTCATACCACTGCTATAGCGCTTGACAGGAGTGTCAATATAGCGTTCACAGCCGGAGAAGTCAACAATTTCATCTAGTTTGCGGGTTATCTCTGCCTTCGTCATACCCATGATGGCACCATTCATATAGATATTCTCGCGACCGGTCATCTCAGGATGAAAGCCTGTACCGACTTCTAACAACGATGCTATGCGTCCATTCACCGTAATCTGCCCTGTCGTAGGTGTCGTCACTCTGGACAGCAGTTTCAGCAGGGTGCTCTTGCCGGCTCCGTTCTTGCCAATAATGCCCACCACATCGCCTTGCTCTACGCTGAAGTTAATGTCTTTCAGGGCCCAGACATAGTCCGACTCACCCTTGTGTGCACGGTCGTTGGTATCACCGATTTTCAGGTACGGGTCTTCCCGACGGAGGACGTTCATCGTCCACCAACGGTTCAGGTCGTGACTAAACGTACCGGTAGAGACTAATCCGAGGCGATACTGTTTACCGACATTTTCAAATTCTATTGCTTTCATTAATAAACGCACAAAAATATCTTATATAATAATTAACGAGAAATTTGTGTTCAATTAATGGCAATTCGTGTTTTTAAAAACATATAATTATCACGAATTGAACATTAATTATCATAAATTTATTTTGTTCAGTTACTTATTATTATACTCTGCATTTAAGAAACGAACACGAATGGAACGGATGGACAGAAACGAAGGCTGACGGATGAAGGCTGAGGGCTGAGGGCAGAAAACGCAGAAAAATTATTGATGGCTCGCAGATGGCGCAGAAAGCGCAGATTTATTACTTCTCAAATTTCTCTGAATTCTGACAAAGGGAACTCTCTTTTCCCCTAATTCTTGACAAAAAGGGAATGAGTATTTTTTTAATCAAGATTGCTTATGTATTTAGAGACAAATGCCTCAGGAGACAGAACCTCTACTGGAGAAATGGCAGCGAAACGGGTAAAATGACGGGTGTTAATTGTTAACAACACATCACAAGTCATATTCAGGGCAACATGTGCTTGATAGCTGTCTTCTAAGTCATCAAACATAGAATCATTTACTCCATCCGAAATGCTTCCTGGATACTGATCGGCTAATTTAAACATTTCAAGAACACCATTGAGTATGTAACGAAGCTTATTTAGCCGTGCAACTTTATCAAGAGACTTATCTTCCTTCAGATAACGCTCAACAAGATATGTAATTGTATAGAAAGAACCATAAGATATAAACAACTCATTACCACATGTAGTCGAATACGTGAGTATCTGCCGAACTTGAGCAGCAAATTTCCGCTGCTCTAAAAATTCCATAATTATATTGGTATCACAGAAAATGGTCATACGCCGTACTTTTCCGTCAAATAATCCTCAAGCATTTGACAATCATCTACTTGATCGTTCCCACTTTTCAATATACCCTGCATCTGTAGGAAAGATGGTAAATCATTATCGACCTCATCAAATTTCTCAGTATATTTACGTTTGAGCAAAACGAACAATTCCTTTTGGACTCCTTCATCAGTTGTCTGAATAAGATTCCAAAATGATTGTAACTGCGCTATTTGGTCGGGATTAAGTGACGATGTCATATTTCTGATTTCTATTATTACACTGCAAAGTTACGGAATAATTCCGAAAGTTCCAAACTTTGGAAGGAGTTTTTAGCGGCCTGCAGCCTAAAAAAAATATAAAATAAAAATATATGGCTGCGCTACTGACTAAACACACGACGAGAACAACGGCCTTTGTATGGAAAGAAATTAAAATAATAAGAATAATTTGTTCCAGAAATACTTATAAGAAATATATGCACAAAAAAATCTTATATAAAAATTAATGAGAAATTTGTGTTCAATCAACGCTCCACTATACCGTATCCATGAACGAGCGCTGGACCTTGTTGAAGACGACAACGCCGAAGACCAGCAGAATGGTCATGAAGGTGAAGCTATAGCCTAAGGCCGTCCAGGAGAAGTAGCCCTGGCCGAGGGTGATGTATTTGAAGGCCTCGATGATGGCAGTCATAGGGTTGGCCATGATGAGCATGCGCAGGTTACCGTCCGTCACCATGCTGAGAGGATAGACAATCGGAGTGCCATACATCCAGAGCTGGACGATAAAGGTGAAGAGAATGCTCAGGTCCCGGTATTTGGTGGTCATCGACGATACCAAGATACCGAAGCCCAAGCCTAAACCTGCCAGCATGATGACAAGGAGAGGAAAAAGGACAATGCCGAAAACATTCATGGTGATGTCGGCTCCGTTGGCGACAAACCAAATCCAAAGGACGGCGAATAACGATAACTGGATGCCGAAACGTAACAGGTTGCTGAGCACCGTAGCAATAGGCACGACCAGGCGCGGGAAATACACCTTGCCGAACATGTGTTGATTGGCCACGAAGGTATTTGCAGTATGGTTCAAGCAGTCGGCAAAATAGAACCAGCAGACGTTGCCTGCCATATAGAACAGGGCCTGCGGCACGCCGTCGGTACTCATCTTGGCGATGTTTCCGAATACCACCATATTCATGATGACGGTCAGTATGGGTTGTATCAAATACCAGAGTGGCCCCAGTACGGTCTGCTTATACTGCACTACGATATTGCGCTTGACAAACAATTGAATCAGGTCGCGGTACCGCCAGATTTCGCGGAGGTCGACATGCCACAATTTCTCATGTGGGCGGATATATAAGGGTTTCATGATTAAAAATGATAATGGGAATGCGGAGGCTACTTACGCAAGGCCTCACGCAGTTGCGTACTACTGGTCTCTTTGGTGTACGGGAAATAGACAATCTTCACACCTTTATCGGCAAAGTATGCCTCATAACGATTAAAGCGCTCTGTGCCCTTATAGTCGGAACCGACAAACAGATAATCGTATTGGACGAGTCCCTTTGTGTAGACATCACTGTCCTCCTTCTCGGCCTGTATCACTTGATCCACATAACGGACACCCTTCACGATTTCCACTCTTTCGTCAAAGGGGATAAACGCCTCCTTGCCTTTATGGGAAGCGTCACGATGTACGCCGACAACAAGATAGTCACAATACTGCTTAGCACGTCGAAGCAAGTTCAGATGGCCTATATGAAACAGGTCGAAGGTGCCGCTCAGATAGCCAATTTTCAACTGTGGCGTTTTGCTCAGCCTTCCACCCGACAGTTTATACTGGTAGCTTTCAACGCCAAAACGGTGAGGGTCATGGTGGTAGCGCTCTAAGACATCGTGATACACATCGTCATAATGGGGAATGAACAGTTCATCACCAGCCAACATGTGACGGATGATATCACGTGCCAAATCCTTGGTTGCACTGACGTCGTTCTGGCCACCATAGAATCGCGTGCCCTTGATGAATCCCGGAGAGACGTTCAGTATTCTGTTGCCCGTTCCGGCCATCTCAAGTTCTATGTTCAGGCTTTCTGTCACACTGCACAATGCCGCCTTAGTGGCACCGTACAATGCTATCAATGGGGATGACAGCATGCCGGCAATGGAACCCATCACCGCACAGTGGAATTTGTCCTTTTGCTTCATTCTCGGAAAAAAATGATGCAAGACCTTAACGGGTGACATGCTGTTGACAAGAAAACTGTTTTGGATTTCTGACTCCAGCAAATCATCAAATCCGCAGATTCTGCCAAACCCAGCAGTGATAACCAGGGTATCAATCTGATTGTAACCACTGAGCCATGAATAGTCGTCATCCAACAGGTTCACACGTTGGAAGCTGACGTTCTCACATGTCTCTAAGACATGATTCTCGTCTCTGTCAACGATGTTAACATGACAGTTCTGACTCAATAGTTCTAATGTCAGTGACAGGCCAATACCATTACTGCCACCGATAACCAATGCTTCTTTCATCTATGTAAATTGTAATTAAAAATCTGGATGCGCTCACCCTTAAACAACTTTTCAGTGAAGCCATAATAAGCCATGTATTGTTTTATTGTTGAGGAATAACATCGTAAGCGGCCTGAGGCCTAAATAAAATTTGTTCCAGAAATATTTACAATGGGTAGATGCACAAAAAAGTTCCAATCGACCTAGGTCAACATGTCAATCGACCTAGGTCAACATGTCAATCGACCTAGGTCAACACGTCAATCGACCTAGGTCAACATGCGTTGTGACCTAGGTCACAGGACATATTGACCAGCGGGGCGTTTTTCCCTGGTGTAGTTCGGTGCCCTTCAGGAACTATTTGACTACTTTTGATTGGCATATCTGATGAACACATTCTTCAGAGCATCGAAGAACTCTGTGATGAGGTCTTCATGATCCAGTACCTGACAGAGCAGGTAGTATGTGACTGCTATATAATAAAAGAGGTGTGTCGGCTCGCCATCGAGCACTTTTTTAACCGTTCATGGCCGATGTGCACGTCAGCCATGATTTGCTTGACACTGCACCCGCTGAACAATCGCAGGTCGTCAATCTGTCCGCCGACATCATGGAGGAGGCTCTGGTAGTCAGAGGTGCGAAATTGTTTTGAGAAGGTAAATTTCATAGTAGTTAATATTTATCAATTATGTTAATTCTTAACGGTTTTCGTTTCTCGGTATACCGGAGAGCCCTTGGTATGAATCCGTCGTACCTTTGCACTCAGAAAATAACCCGCCGGGCTGTAGAACAAACGCAGCAAATACCAAGTCCCCTACCGGCAAGGGGCAAGCAAATGATTACAACACAGTTTATTA
>Ga0326512_10002692_pt1 | contig 13132 bp, 22 predicted proteins | sample 1_2617_0518_D_FD_203652 | JGI IMG/M metagenome (GOLD analysis project Ga0326512, IMG submission 203652) | Bovine rumen microbial communities from UC Davis, California, United States - 1_2617_0518 | ecosystem: Host-associated > Mammals > Digestive system > Stomach > Rumen | place: USA... | reverse complement strand
AATTGAAAGATGCTAATACAACTTATGAGCTTAATTTTCATCAATTTAACGGCTCTTTTATGGAAGGTAATATAAATTTATATGATTATCAAGAAAAAGCGTTAAATGGGCTAATTTTAGGCAAAAATGGGATATTACAAGCACCATGTGGAGCAGGGAAGACACAAATAGGATTACAACTGATTAAATCAATCGGTGGTAGAGCATTATGGCTTACACATACAGGAGAATTATTAAATCAAAGTAAAGAACGCTGCGAGATGTATTTTAAAGGAGATTTCGGCACTATTACAAAAGGACAAGTAAACATTGGTAGAGATATAACCTTTGCAACAGTTCAAACAATGAGTAAAATCGATCCATCTATTTATAAAGATGAATTTGATATTGTAATAGTAGATGAATGTCATCATTGTGTAGGAGGACCAACAAAAGTAATGCAGTTTTATAAGGTATTAACAAACTGCAACGCTAGATATAAATATGGACTATCTGCTACACTTAATAGAAGTGATAATCTTATATGTTCTGTATTATATATACTTGGAGAAGTATTATATACAATACCTGAAAGTGATGTCAAAGATAAAATTATAAAAGCAGACCATAGAAAGATAGATATAGATATAGATTATGATATGAGAGAGTATTTAGATGTGGATGGAACAATAAATAATACAAAATTACTTACAATGTTATCTAATCACACACAAAGAAATAAGATTATACTTGATAATGTGATTAAGAATAAAGGACATAAGCAACTGATATTATGCCATAGAGTAAATCAATGTGAATATTTATATGAAATACTAAAAGAATATATGAGTTGTAATTTAGTAGTTGGTAAAATAAACCACAATAAAAGAGTATTTGATGGAGAAGTAATTATAGCTACATACTCACTTGCAAAAGAAGGACTTGATATACCAGAACTAGATATATTGCATCTAGCAACTCCACAAAAAAATGAAGCTACAACAAGACAAGCAGTAGGTAGAATTGAAAGAAACATTGAGGGAAAACAAACTCCAATATGCTATGATTATGTAGATATAAATATATCTTATTGTGTAAATTGTTATGTAAAAAGAAGAAGATTTTTAAACAAAAATAAAAAAAGATAAAAAAAATATTGCTTTCTTTTTATTTTAATGCTAGAATATAGGTAGATATAGGAGGTAGCAATATGATTATTATTTATTCATATAAGGGATATACTATCACACATATAGATAATAAATATTGGATAACTTATCCAGAAGATGATGAAGCTTCAATTTATACTTCATCATTAGATAATGCTTATAAATTTATAGATGAAATGGAGGAATAAACAATGAGAAAGAAAAATTATTTAAACGAAAAACATTATGAAAGTTGTGAATTTGTAGATTTAAACATAACTGATGTGCCAGAGATTATATTACAAGATAGAGAAAGTATAATCCAATTTAATTTAACTAAAGGTTATTCAAGTGTAATAATAGGAACTGACAAGTTAATTGATTATATTATGGATAATTTAGACAAATTACATCAATTCGAAAATAAATTATTTATTGATATTGATGGGTTTGGTTCAGTTGTATTTGAGGGAATTTATATTATGTGGAATAAGAAATAATTGGAGAGTAATATTATGGATCATCTATATAGAATATGGTATAAATCAAAAGATAGGGCTTTACCTGTATTTATATTTGGGTATTGCCCTGAACAAGCTCAAAAGAAATTTAAAAAGCAGCATCCTAGAAGCCAAATAGTAAAGTGTGAAAGTTTGGGTAAGGGTGGAATAAAAACAACTAAAATTTATGTTAAGGATTAAGTTATGATGACTAGAAAAGAAAAGCAAAAATTATGGAAAGAAAACCATAAAGAACATATTAGAGAGTATCAAAGAGAGTGGTGCAGAAACCACAAAGAAATAGTTAGTGAAAGAAACAGAAAAGCATATTTAAAAAGAAAATATAAGGAGATATTTGGATAATAGAAATTATTTTTGATTATTATAATAAAATTTATAAGGGAGTGATAATATGACATTAAAGGAATTATTAAAGGTTGTGCCATCAGGACAAACAATACAAATACTAGATGCTTACGATATGGAAGTTGTTTATTATGAAGATGATAAGCAGTTCTTTAAAAGAGAAAGTATTGAAAATAAAAAAGTGCTTATGGTATCAGTTTGTAGTGATGATAAATTAAGAATTGTAATCGAGGTATAATATTATGAAATATATAAGAACATGCGACAATGTATATCCTGTATATAAAGAAACTGATGATTGGTATTATGTAGATAAAGATTTAACAATTATTATTTATAAGGATGAAGTTAAATTTGAGCATAACAGTATTGATCTATTATGTGATAACTTTGTTATGATAAATAATAAATTTAATGGTTGTAGAATTTGGGAATATACTTATGATGAATTATTAACTTTATATCCTAACATAAAAGATTTATTTAGTATTTATGGTGCTATCTGGTGCGAGTGGGGATTAAAGTATGTAGCTAAATTAAATGATAATGGTAGGTTAGAACTATATGACAAAAATTAAAGCATTAAATTATATAATTAGAGTTATAAATATGAAAAGATTACGAGATAAAAATAATCATAGATATAATCAAGAGAAAAAAGATATTGAAGTAATGGCTGCATTACAGGAAATAAAACAAATTATAAAGGAGTATGAAGAATGAGTAGATTAACAAAGAAAGATGTAAGATATGTAGAAGGAGATAAGAGATTTCTATCTCCTTATTGTATAGTTGAGAGTGGTTTACAAGCCGAAAATGATAGATTAACTAAATTAGGACAACTAGAAGATATTATGGAAAAGTATCATATCACAACTATTGCACAACTTGATGCAGTTGTAGGTAGTGCTATTAAGTTTGCAGATGCTTTATTGAAAAGAGGTATGAAATAATGTTTATTAGAGTTGGTAGCAGGGTTTATGAAGTTTATAGCACTGATGTTGAAGTTAGTGGAGATTATGTAGTTTATAATCCTGATTATGATAAATATGATCTAGATAATCTACCAGAATATTTATATTACGCAAAGAATTTGGTAGATAAGGAAACTGAAACACTAGAAGAAATGTGTGATAGATTTGTATTTTGTGATATATATTGGGGTAAAGAAACTCATAGATGCGAAGATAGATTTAAGGCTTTAATTGAGAGATATAATATTATTATTGATGAAACATTACCATGCTTTGTAGAAAATCAATACTATAAAGAAGATGATAGTTTTGTTGAGATAGAGGAAGGTATGTGGCTTGATAAGGATAAAGTAGAAAAAGGTGTATATGGTGCTATCTGGACAGGTAAAGGACTTATTTATGTAGCCAAAATGAATAATGAAGGAAAGCTGGAATTGATATGAGTAAAGAATTAGAAGCATTAGAACAAATAATTGAAAAGACAGGTTGTATAAATGACACTTGTGTTCATTTACCTAAATGTTTAAAAGATAATAAGTGTAGATACAATGATGATAACTTAATGTGTCCTGATTATGAAATTGCAAACTCTATCAAACAAGCCTTACTAAAAGCACAAGAGCAAGAAAAGGTGCTTGAGATTATTAAGAAGAAAGAAGTAGATGTTGCATATTTAATGTGTTTATTAAGAAATTACAATACTAATAGTATTGAAATAGCAAGTATGTATAATCGAGCAAATGTATCTCAATTTCAATTATTGCCAAGAGAAATAGATTTATTAAAGAGGTGGTTAAATGTATCGAGTAAGTAGATGTGCTGATAGTCCAATGAAAAGAAAATTAAAAGGTTGTAGCACTTGGTCTTATGTAGATGTAGAAACCAAAGAACAAGCAAATGAAATTAAGAAAAAATGGAAACAAGAGGGTTATTATGTGAAAGTTGAGGTGCTAGACAATGACTAAAGAACAACAAGCGTTAGCTAGAATTAAAGATAATACTTTCTGCCATGTATCGCAAAATTATGATATGGTTAATCTTAATGATGATTATAAAAATACTTGTTTTACTACTGAAGAATTAGATTTTTTAATTGATTATTGCTATAAACATATAGCAGATTGTGAGGAAATGACATACTCTTGCAGTGAAGAAAATTGTAAATTATTAGGTGTCTATGATAACCTTAAGTGGTATGAAGCATTAAAAGATAAACTTAATAGCTTAAAATAGTAGGTAGTTTGTAAAACAGGATACTATATATATATTTATTTTTATATATATATAGTATTTTTTTGTTTGGTAGGTAGATAGTCTGTGTTTATAAATTCTTTTATATTTTCTTTTCGTATATGACTTTTCAAAAAAGGGGGGGGTTAGTCCCTACCTCCCTACCTATTTGACTTTTTATTAAAATAATTCTATAATAAAGGTAAATTTAACGATTTAAAGGTTAGATATAAATTCAAACAAAAATCGTTTGTATAAAAAGGAGGAGTAAAAATGGCTAGAATTAAGGGTGCTAAAAATGGAATAAAAGGAAATAAAGTAAATAAAGAAGCGTTTGAAGAACTATGCCGTTTACAATGCACAGAAGGAGAAATTTGTGGTGTGTTAAGAGTTAGCCATGATACACTTTTACAATGGATCAGGCAAAACTATGGAGAAGATTATAACTTTAAAAAAGCATTTGATATGTTCAGTGCAGATGCTAAAATGAGTTTAAGAAAAACTCAATTTAAACTAGCCGAGAATAATCCAACAATGGCTATTTGGTTAGGTAAACAATATCTAGGACAAAGAGATTATATCGAAGAAACTCAATTAGCTAGAATTGAAATTATTGATGATGTGCCTATCGAGGATGTTGATCTAGATGTATAAAAAAAGATTATCAATTTATCAACTTATTGGAACAGGTTATACAAAAGGATGGTATAAGAACTGCCATTGTAGATATAGAGGTTTTAAGGGAGCAAGAAATACAAAAAAATCTTATGTAATAGATGGACTAGAAGTATTAAGTAAAATTATATCTAATCCATATCGTAATGTGTTAATGGTAAGAGAAACATACAACTCTCATAGATACTCTACTTTTGCAACGCTGCAAATGTTAATAAATATGCCTAATCCTAATAATCCTGATATATCACTTGCTAATTATTTTAAAATAAACAAAAGTGATATGACTATTACATATATACCAACAGGGCAAATGATTTTATTTAAAGGATTTGATGATCCATATAAACTTACTTCTATAAGAGTGCCTGTAGGTTTTTTAACTGATGTTTATGTAGAAGAAGCATTTGAGATAGATGATTACGAAGCATTTAGAAAGCTAGATGGTTCTATAAGAGGTAAATTACCAGATGGTTTATTTCATCAAATTACATTTACATTTAATGCTTGGAATAAAGGACATTGGTTATACGATAAATTTTTTAAGGGTAGATTAGAAGATGATTACGAGTATTTACTAACACATGATTATCAAGATTACTGCAATCCTGATGAAATAATTGAAGGTGGCTATGGTAAAGGAATTTATTTACATATATCTACATACAAGATCAATGAATTTAGAGATAAAGAGATATATGATGAAGTAATGGAAGAATTAAGATTAAAAGCACCAGAATTATACAAAGTAGAGGGGCTTGGTATGTGGGGTATGACAACAGAAGCTACATATCCTGAAATTACTGATGCTTTATATAGGCCACAACAAGAGATAAATAAAATGAGATACAGTTGCTATGCTATCGGTATTGATACAGGTTTATCAAATGGAGAAGGACAAATAAAAAGTGGTAAGGATGTAAAAATAAGAAGTGCTACAACAATGCAGTTAGTAGGGCTTACTTATGATTATGACAAATTATGTTGTATAAATGAATTTTTTTACTCAAATGAAAGAGAACCGATAAAGAAAACAGAGCCAGAGTTAATGAGTGATATTGTGAAAACAATAAAGGATTGGAAAGAACTTTATGCGTTGCATCCTGATTTAATGAAAGGACAAATACTTGTTTATGTGGATTGTGCCGATATAGGTTTTAGGCAGGGATTAGAACTTGAAGCTAGAAAGCAGGGTTTATATAATGCAGTATTCTTACCATCAACAAAAATGAGAATACAATCAAGAGTGGATTTTATTCGACTTGTAATGGCTTTTGGAGAATTTTTAATTAGTGATGCTTGTCCTGATTTATATAGAGAATTAAGAAACTCTGTAAAAGGCAAAAATGGTAGATGTAGAGAAGATATAGATGACCATGCCATAAATGCAAATGAATACGCATGGGCACCAATTATAAACAGATTAAAAAGATGGAAACAATTTAAAGAACATTAGTTATTGAAAATAAAAAAAGTAATTGTTATAATTTTATTATAGTGAGAGGTAGAAGGATATGACAATTTTCGATAAGATTAAACAAAGAATATTAAAGTATTTAGGTGTAGAGAAGTTAGATGGTAATCCAAATAGTGATAGATTTACATTTATCAATGATGAAAATACAGTTAAAAGGCAAAAAGTTGATGAATGTAGAATTTGGTATGTAGGAGATAGTGATGAATTACAGAACTATTATACAAACCGAGATTTATCAGGAAATGCCAAAGAGCCAATTTATAATAGAAACAAACCAAACTACTTTTGGGGTATTGCCGTTGCAGAACAACCTGTAAAGAAAGTGCATAGTGGAATACCTAGAGCTATTGTAGATACTTTATCAAATGCAGTTGATATGCCTGACATCAGTAATGAAGATGAAGAAATAAATGAAAACATACAAAAGATTATTGAAGTAAACAACTTTACAACAAAGCTAACACAAGAAGCAAGACCTCTTACATTAGTTGAAGGATGGGGTGGCTGGAAAGTTGTATTTGATAAAACTTTATGTGATTATCCTATCTTACAATTTTATGAAGGTAAAGATGTAGAATATGTAATTAAAAATGGTATGATTATCGGTATGATTTTTAAAGATTTCTACAAATATAAAAATCAAAATTATGTGTTAATGGAAACAAGAAGAATTGATGAAGGAAATAGTATTATTGAATTTGAGTTATTTAGATTAGATAAAAGTAATACTGTTAGTAAAGTGCCACTTAATACAATACCAGAACTAGAAACATTACCAGAAGAAGGATATATAATTGAAGGATTAAAGAAAGTATTAGGTGTGCCTAATAGATATTTCTTTGATTTATTCGATAAAGAACATGGTAGAAGTATATTTACAGGAAAGATAGATATATTTGATGATATGGATCAATGCTTATCACAAGCTAGTCAAACTGATAGAGTATCAACTCCTGTTGAGTATTATCCTGTGGATGTTATCGAAAGAGGTAAGAATGGAGAAACAAACTTGCCTAAAGTGTATAATAGACAATTTGTAAAGAGTGTATCATTTCCTGATGGAGATGGAAATTTACATGGAGAAATTAAAACTACACAACCACAACTTAACTATGAACAATATATCAGTAGATTTAAGAGCTTAATAGATGTAGCAATTACAGGAATATTATCTCCTGCAAGTATGGGTATTGATATTGCTAAAAAGGATAATGCAGATGCACAAAGAGAAAAGGAAAAGATTACAATATTTACTAGAAACAATATAATTGCTGCTGAAACAAAGATGCTAAAAGAGTTATTTAGTGTAGCACTTATGATGAAAGAGTATATGGATACAGACCAAATATCAGTAAAAGATTATGATATATCAGTAAAATATTGTGAGTTTGCTAATCCTACATTTGAAAGTATGTCAAGTATATTATTACCTATGCTAACAAATGGTGGTATATCAGTTGAAATGTATGTTGATAAACTATATGGAGATAGTTTAAGTGAAGAAGAAAAAGCACAAGAAATTGCTAAAATAAAAGAGAGCCAACAAAAAGATGATCTAGAGTTAGGAGATTACGGACTAAATGGAATGGATGAAAACATCACTAACGAAGATAGTGGACCAGAAGCAATTGGAGAAGAAACAACTCCACGAACTGAAGAATAATTACATAACAACGATATATAAAGGGCTAGTAGATAAAGATAGCGTTAGAGAAATCCATAAAAAGTTAATTGATGAAACATTAAATCAAAAAAATAAAGGTATGGCAACAAGTGATAATATGCTTAAAGTTGCAACCAATATGGTATTAAAATTAAAGAAAAAAGATACCAATAAAAAGTTTGTTGATGGATATGTGAAAACAACTTATGGTAAAATAGTAGAAGAAGCTAGTCCTGTTGAGGTATTAGGTATATATTTTTTTGATTTAATTAAGAAATTAGATACTGAAAAGAAAATGTCGCACGAAATAGTAAGAGATGCCGATAAGAGAGAAGCAGAAGCTAAAGATAGAACCATAAAGGAAAATTTAGAGAAAAATAGAACACTAGAAAATCCTAAAATCTTTTATCTAGCAAGTTGGCACAAAGATAGTGCGACAGACCATGCCGAGTGGCAGGGTAAAATTTATGTTGATGAAAAGTGGCAAAGTGTAATTAGAGATGCTGAACTAAAAGATAGAGTAAAGAATTATATCACAACAAATAATATAAAAACTATTCAATGGGTAGTTGGTAAACCTGTGTGGTTTATTACAAGACCAAATTGTAGGCACTATTTTAAGATACTAGCTACTGATGAAGTATTAAGTAATAGTAATGCAAAATTACTAAAAGAATATAAAATGAGAACTGCAATAGGTAAAAGACAGTATTTACAAACAATAGACCACGCTAGAACAAAAGTGTGGTATGATGATGTAAGAAATGCAGAATTATTAGTAGAAAAATATAAAGAAAGATTAAGATTACATCAAAATATGTATGCTGCAAAGCCAAATCAAGTAATAAGAAATGCAATAATTAAGGATAATGCCTTAATTTATAAGTGGAATAAATACATAGTTGAGAAGAAAAGGGGTAGAATATAATGCCAACAAAGGAAAATTCTAGTGGAAAGCAGCAACCTTATGATGCAGAAACAGGTAAATTTTCTAGTTTTTCTGGATCAAAAAAGGAAGAAAAAAGGGATTATGATAAAGAAATAGCAACCTTAAAAGAGCAAACTAAAGGATTAAGTATGTTTAGCCCTGAAAGAAAGAAAATTGTTGAAAAAATAAATCAACTTGAAGCTGAAAAAGAAGGATTTAAGAGTTATGATGAACTAAAAGAATTTAGACATAATAAACTACTTGAAAAAAATAAAAATAAGGTAGAACATCAAGAACAAAGCCAAAAAGAAGATTATATGATGTCGCATAGACCTACTGAAACAGGAATAACTGCAGATAATTTAATAAATCAGGATGTAGAAACTCCTATGCCTGATAATTATTATGAAATTTTAAATAATCAAGCTAAAAATGATATTGATATAAAAGAAACAATGGATCAGTTGAATAAAATTAAAAATAATCCTAATGCAGAGATAACAATTTATAGAGCAACAACAGGAAATAGCATCAATGATGGAGATTGGATTACATTATCTAAAAATTATGCTAAAAGACATAATGAACATTCATTAGGTAATAAAGGTAATGTGGTAGAAATGAAAGTAAAAGCTAAAGACATCCAATTTGCAGGAGATGATATAAAAGAATGGGGATATTATCCACAAGATAATGATGAATTTGTGTTATCTCCAAAGAATTTAGAAGTATTAAAAGCTACTGAAGAAGGTAAAGACCTTATTATGAAAGCACCTGAAATGACAAAAGAAGAATTAAAGAAAGCAGTTTATGAATTTCTTAAAAAATAGCCGTTTTTACGGCTTTTTTTATTTTTCCTTATAAAATGTATTGCAAACTAAAAAAAACTGTTATAAAATAAAATTACTTATAATAGTGAGGTTATACTATGGAAAATGAAAATTTAGAAGTGCAAGATATGGCACAACAAGAAGAAATGCAGGAAAATGAAACTCTTACTGCAGAGAGCAACGAGGAAGAAGTTGTAAAAGACATCCAAGAAGAAATCCAAACTAAATCTTTTACACAAAATGAAGTAAATGAGATGATTAGAGCAAGATTAGAAAGAAATAACAACTCATTTTTTAAGCGTTATGGTGTAGAAAATAGAGATGGATTAGATGGTTTAATTGGCAAAGCTCAATCTTATAATGTTATGAAAGAAAGATATAACGGACTTAAAGATGAAAATGCTCAATTAAAAGAAAGACTAGCTTTTTTGTCAAACCAAATCTCTCCTGATAGAGAAGAAGATGTGAGAGCATATTTTAAGGGTAAAGAAATGGAATTTAATGAAGAAGCCCTAATAAAAGAACTTGAAACACATCCTGAATGGAGAAAGGTTATTCAAGAAGATACTACTCCAAAAACTACAATTAAGGTTTTAGGTGTAGAACATAAGGATAGAAATATCCAAGAAACTGAAGCAGAAAAGCAAAAAAGAATTTTTGGTATATAAAAAAATTTAAAAGAAAGGGAAAAAATTAGATGAAAATCGAAGAAATTATTGCTAAATTCAAAGAAGAAGGCAAGACAGATGAAGAAATCAAAGCTGAATTAGAACTAATTAAGAAAGATATTGATGCTTATTTAGGAGATAATGAAGGCAAAGAAAAAGATGAAGAAGTAAAAGATGAAATTGAAGATGATGAAAAATTACATCAAGTATTCGGCATTTAATTTAAAGAAAGAAAGGAAAGGTAAAAAATAATGGCTAATACAAATTCATTTGCTTATATTGAAAAGACACTTCCCGGTGTCGTTGATAAAGTTTTCGCACTTAACTCTTTAACTGATGCTTTAATCGGTGGAAGTGAAATTAAACTTGACTTCCTAGATGCAAGAACAGTTAAAATCTTTATGTTAGCATCTACAGGTTTAACTGACTATGCAAGAGGTGGACATGGTTCTACTAATACTCGTGGTGCTGCAAAATCAACTACTGAAACATTTACATTATCACAAGAAAGATATAGTGAAATCCCTCTTGATAAGTTAGATACATTAGATGATGGAGAAACAGTTTTAGGACATTTAGCTAGTGAGTTCTTAAGAACTAAAGTTGTTCCTGAATTTGATACATATCGTTTCTCAAAGATGGCATCTTATTGTTCTGCAACAATTGGTAATTTAGTAAGTGAAAGTATTTCTGCAAATACAATCATTTCTAAATTCAATGCTGCTTTCAAGTGGATGAGTGAACAAAAAGTTCCTGAACAAGATCAAGTAATTTATGTTAATCCAACAGTTATGGAGCAAATCCGTAATACTACTGAATTAGCAAAGAGATTACATCAAAGCGATATGGACAAGAATGTTCAATTTGCTATTGAAGAATATGAAAATAGACCAATCGTAGTTGTTCCTAGTGATATGTTCTATACATTAGCACAAACAGGAAATGGTATTTATCCTTCAAGTGCTTCAAAAGTAATCAACTTTATGGTTGTATCAAAGAAAGCTCCAATCATTGTTAAGAAGATGGACTATGCAAAGGTATTTAATTCTGTTGATGAAAATGGTTCATATTTAGGATATGTTGGTTATCTATTAACTAACCTATACTATCATGATTTATTTGTGCCTGAAAACAAGAGAGTTGCAATTTATACATCAGTATCAACTACTGCTGCAACAACTGTTTCAAGTGCATTATTAGTAGATGCAGTTGCAGGTTCAACAGGAAAGACAGTAATCAATGGTGTATTAACTCAACCTGCTGGTATGTTATATGATGCAGTAGGCTTATATACTACAAACGGAACTGCTCCTGCAATCGGTTCATCTTATACAGTTTCAACTGATGTTATCGGCACAGAGATTACTCCAAATGCTTCACATAACATCTTTGTAGCAGTTCAAGATGGCAAAGTAGTTGCTACATCTAAAGACTTTACAAATACTTTACCTGTAGGAGCTTAATAATTCTAAAATAAGGGCTATGCAATAATAAGTTGCATAGTTCTTTTTTTTGATTTATAATAATATTATAAGGAGCTATGGTATATGAAATATATAAATGATTTAAACAAATTAAAAAAAATTCAAGAAATGGCTAAAAATGGAGATAAAAAAGCCAAAGATTTTTTATTCAATTTTATGGAAATGGATGATGAAGAAGCAAATAAGTATTTATCACAAATTGCTATAAATGATGAAGGAAATGAAAAAGATTGGAAATCTATTATTGAAGATTTAATTGCTGATGAAAACGAAGCAATAGATGGATATGATAAAGCAATCAAATATTTAGTCAATTCAAAGCTAGGAAATAGTAAAGTTCTTGATGTGTTAGAGCATATCAAAGAAGAAGAAATAAAACATATTGAAGAATTAAAGGAGATAAGATAATATGGCATGGGTTAGTCCAAAAGTTTATGCAATTTTAAGTAGAAGTGAAGAAGGTAAGGATATTATTGAAAAATTACCTGATATGACAGATGAAGAAAAAGATAAAGCTATTGATGAATTTTTCGGTAATTCAGAAAAAGGATCATCATTTAGTGCTGATTATAAAAGAGCTAAAGAAGATGATGAAAAAGAAAAAAACTTGGAGTATGATGAAGATTATGAAAGAAGTTATGGACCAAGATGGGAATTAGATGAAGATGAAAGACAAGAAGCAATAGATGATATTAGTGAAACATTTGATTTTAGTAAGAAAGTAAATCTTAATGAAATTGCTAATTATTTAGAAGATAAATATGATGTTTCAAAAGAAGAAGCATTTATGATTATAAACGAACAAAAAAAGCAAAGAAAATAATTATCATTTTAAATAAGGAGTGATTTTCTATGGAAATTAAAACAAAATACATAACAGTTGATAATTTTAAAAACTATTTCGGTGTTGATTTAGATTTAGAATTAAAAGCACAGGGTAATCCTAGTAATACTGCAGAAGCGTTTTTGTATCGTATTGAAACAAGAATGGCAGCATTTTTAGATGCCAGATTTAATAGAAGAATTGATAAAGAGTATCCTACATTTACTGATTATCAAAAAGAGCATTATGCACTAGCACTTTTAGAACAAGCTATGTATGTGTTTAGAAATGGAGATATATCAGTCGATAGTGGCTATGATATTGAAGCAGGAGAAAAAGCCAACAATGATACTATTGTTAAAAAGACAATAGGATTAAATGCTATGA
>Ga0326512_10002691_pt1 | contig 13135 bp, 13 predicted proteins | sample 1_2617_0518_D_FD_203652 | JGI IMG/M metagenome (GOLD analysis project Ga0326512, IMG submission 203652) | Bovine rumen microbial communities from UC Davis, California, United States - 1_2617_0518 | ecosystem: Host-associated > Mammals > Digestive system > Stomach > Rumen | place: USA... | reverse complement strand
CCCATGTCTCCGCCGTGAAAGGGCGATGTCTTAACCGCTTGACCACGGGGCCATATATAAGTTTTAGGATTCAAGTAAAAGCTTAAATCCTAAATTAACTGGTGAGTCATCGGGGAATCGAACCCCGGACAACTTGATTAAAAGTCAAGTGCTCTACCAACTGAGCTAATGGCTCATGTGTTTACCATGATGCGTTCGTGCTGAACACATTGATTATTATAATAGATAATTAATGAATTGTCAACATATTTTTTAAAAAAAACAAAAAAAGATGTAGATAATTTTCTACATCTTATATTTTTATTGATTTTCACTTGCATTTTTCTTAAAATATCCACCTGAAACTAATTTTGGAAGATATCTAACTACTTTATAAAAAGCTAATTTTATCTTCTTACTCCATAAATAAGTTTTTCTTAATTTCTTTGGTAATCTATTTTCGTTTGGATCAATTACAGCTAATGCAACTGAGGCAGGTTCAATATTAAATGAATAATTAATACGATTATTATTATCCCACTCATTTACATCAGATCTAAAACATAAATTTAATGGTTCAGTACCAATTAATTTAATTTCAGCTTGATAACCTAACTCTGTTTTAGTCATTTCTTTATCACTTAAATTGTCCCAAGAATTTCCAAAACCATAGTGAATAAAAACACTATTTGCATTATTTTGAAATAATGAACCAATGTATGAAATTTTAACAACTGAATTTTCTATTAACTTATCTGTATTAAAAAATATGTTTTTAACTAATTCCATAATTCTCTCCAATTTATTATACTACCAAAATTATACTAAAATAGAATAATACATTCAAGAAAATTTAAAAAATGTAATAAAACTGTAAAATATGTAACAATTTAGTAAAATTAAAATGGTACATATTCAGACATTGTGCAGTTATTTTTTGCAAGAATTTTTCCAATAATGTTGAATTTTGCATCTTTATTAATAATGATGTCATCATATTCATTATTTTCAGCTCTTAAAACAATATCATTTTTTCTTACAACAAATTTTCTAATAATTAATCTTCCGTCATATTCAAATAATCCAATATCACCTTTTGATAATGGTGAGCTTAATTCAATATAAACAAAATCATCATCTAAAATTTTAGGTGCCATTGCATCGTTAAAAGATCTCATAACAAAAGAAGCATTTCTAACTTCTGTAGGACAAGCCGCATAACCAATTATTGAATCTACTATTGGAATAGAGTCATATTTAACGTGATTTTGAACTTTATAATTTTCTTGTTCTTCAGTTAATTCTCTGTCATAAGTATACATTAGTGGTTGGTATGGAACTTGTAAAGCATCACATAATGCCCTTAATGCTTTATGACTTGGGTTTCTTTCTTCTTTTTCAATATGAGTTAAATGACCTATATTAATGTCTGTCATCTTTGCTAAATCTGTTTTTGTAATTTTTCTTTCTTCTCTAATTCTTGATAAAACTTTTCCTATCATTGTCCCCTCCATATCGACAAAAAACATCAATTTTTATTATATATAAGTTTGCCAAAAAAGTCTAGTCTAATTCTTAATAAATTTAAAAAATCTATTGAAAAACATAGGGAAAACTGATATATTAATATTGAATTATTATAAAGAAAAGGAGATAATAAAACTTTTTGTTTTATTTAGTAAATGTATGAGTAGAGGAAAAAGATACAACGGTGAACAAAAGCTAAATGTTAAAAAGGTTATAGCATCAGTTTTAGTACTAGTAGTTCTAATAATGGTGATAGTTTTAATTAATAAATTACTAAAAAATGGATCAGGCAAAAAAACTAATGAAAAAATTATTACAAATTCATATATTTCAGTTTATACAAATGGAAAATGGGGAGTAATTAATTCAAAGGGTGAGTATGTAATAGAACCACAATATGATAATATGGTTGTTATACCAGATGCAAGTAAGGAAATATTTATTTATCAATCAAATGTAGATTTAGAAAAAAATACTTTTGATTCAAAAGCAATTGATGCAAAATTAAATAACCTATTTGGCAATTATCAAAAAGTTGAAGCTGTTCAAAGATTAAATAAAGATGGTTCAATTAGTTATGATAATAATGTTTTAAAGGTATCTAATGATAGCAAATATGGTTTGATTAATTTTAATGGAACAGAATTATTACCATGTGAATATGATTCAATTGAACCTATTAAATATATAAAGAATAGTTTTGAAACTGTAAAAGATGGTAAAAAAGGTGTAGTTGATAATTCAGGAAGTATAATTGTTGAAAATAAATACAATGAGGTAGCAGCTGTTACAGAAAAATATGAAGATGGATACATTGTAAAAGATTCTAATAATAAATACGGATTAATTAATTACAATAAAAAACAAGTACTAGAATGTAAATATGATAAAATTCAAAATGTTTGTGGAAATGACATGTATGTTGTAAAAAGCGGAAACGAATTACAAATTGTTAAAAATGGCGGAGAAGTTGTTACAAAATCAGGATTTGATGAAGTTGCAGGAATTGACACAAATATAGTTATTAAAAAATCAGGTAAGTTTGGAATTATTTCGTCAACAGGTGAGTCTTTAGTAAATCCAACATATTCATATATCAAATATTTATTTGATGGAAAATATATTGCAGCTAAGGATGATAAATATGGTGTAATTGATTTAAATAATCAAACAATTATTGATTTTAAATACACAGGAATGACTTACATGAGTGAAGAAGGATTTATCGAAGCTGATGTAGATTATACAAATACAGAATTACTAGATATAAATTTTGCAGTAAAAGCAAAAGGTATAGTATCAGAAATTAACACAAATCATAAATTTGTAAAAGTAAGAGTTGGAGATACATATAAATATTATGATTTCCAATTACAAGAAAAATCAGTTAAAGACTTTTATCCAGCAAATACATTATATTTATCAAAACAAAATGGAAAATATGGATTTGTTGATAAAAATGGAATAGTTATTGTAGATTATATCTATGATGATGCAACAGAACAAAATGATTATGGTTATGCTGCAGTAAAAAAAGACGGAAAATGGGGAACAATTGATTCAACAGGTAAAGTTACTGTAGAACCACAATATGAATTAATGCAAAATCCAGTAATAAGCTTCATTGGAAAATGGCACTTAGCACCAGATTTAAATGCAAATTACTACACAGATACAAACGAATAAACTTAAGAAAAAGGAGAAATTATGGAAAAAGTAAAAATTTATCCATATTTAATAGACAAAAGCAGACTATCAGGATATTATGAAATACTTTTTGATGAAGGATATGATTTAAAAAGATTTGAAAAAAAGACAAATAAGGCAATTTATGATTGGTTTTTACCAAGTATAAAAGATTATTTATTTTGGACTTTTAATTTGACTTTTGATGGCAATAAAAATGAAGAATTTACAAAAATACAAAAAGATTTAAAAGCAGCAATTTGTGGAGAGTATGATTGCAACATCTTTAAAAAAGATGAAGATATTGTTATATGCTTTAAGCAAGGAATATGCTTTGTAATTACAGATAAAAAAGAAAATATAATTAAATTAAAGAAATATCAACAAAAAGATTTAATGAAGACAATTAATTTAAGGGATGAAGATTCATATAATATTCCTAAAGAAGCAGTAAAAGAAGTCAAAAAAATTGAGGATAGCCCAGAATTATATGCATATATTTTACAATTATTTAAGATGATCTACTTAAATAAAATACATAAGGACATTCAAAAACAATCTAAATTTGATAGAACTAGAAATGATTTTGTTGAATTTACTGAAAAAGTATATAATCTTGATACCACTGATAAAAATAAAGGATCAGATTTATGTACAAGATGGTCAAAAGAATTAAAACTTGATGACTTGTATTTAAAAATTGACAATGAATTTGATTTATTATATAAAAATAATAAATTAAATTATAATAAAAACTTAACTATATGTAGTGTTGTTTTATTTATAATAGCAATTATTATAGGAATAGTAAATTTTATAAACATTATATGATAAGGAGGGCTAAGTTAGTTAATAATTTAGCCTTTTCCTGTATTTGAAAGGAAATTTAATGGAAATACATGTAGGAACAGACATAATAGAAGTAAGTCGTATTAAAGACGCTATGAAAGATGAAAATTTTGCAAAAAGAGTATTTACAGAAAAGGAAATTGAATATTGCGAAAGAAGAGGAGATTTAACAAAATATCAAAGCTATGCAGCAAGATTTGCTGCAAAAGAAGCAGTATTTAAAGCAATTTCACCTATTTTAAATAATAAATATGAAATTTCATGGAAGAATATTGAAATATTAAAAGAGGAAAATGGTAGACCTAAAATTAATATTATTGATATTGATTTAAATAAAATAAAAATTGATGTGAGTTTATCTCATGTAAAAGAAACAGCAGTAGCAACAGCAATTGCAACAATAGAGGAATAGGAGAATATATGGAAATATTTGAGTCTCATGCTCATTATGATGATGAAAGATTTGATGAAGATAGAGATGAATTGATAGATTCATTGAAAGATGAAGGGATTTTAAAGGTAATTTCTGCAGGATACAGTAAACAAGGATCAATAAATTCAGTAGAATTAGCTAATAAATATGATTTTTTTTATGCAACAGTTGGTATATCACCAAATGATTTAGAGGATACATATTTAGAAGATATTAAGTATATTGAGGAATTATTACAGTCTAATAATCATAAAATAATAGCAGTAGGTGAAATTGGATTAGATTATCATTATGATACAGATAGGGAAATTCAGAAGGAAGCATTTATAAAACAAATAGAATTAGCTAATAAATATGACTTACCAATAGTAATTCATACAAGGGATGCTGTAATGGATACTTTACAAATATTAAAGGATCATTCAGTAAATAGAAAAGGGGTATTCCATTGTTGTCCATTTAATAGGGAATTGGTAAAAGAGGCATTAAAATTAGGTTTTTATATTTCTTTTTCTGGTACTGTTACATTTAAAAATGCAAAAAATGCAGAAGAAATAGTACAAATGGTACCAAATGATAAGTTTTTTGTAGAAACTGATAGTCCATATCTAGCACCAGAGCCAGTTAGAGGCCATAGAAATGATTCAAGAAATTTAAAATATATTATTAAAAAAATATCAGAATTTAAGAATTTGCCAGAAGAATCAATAGCAGCAATGAGTTTTGAAAATGTAAAAAATCTTTATAAAATATAATAAAATTGAAAACATTAGAGCCAAGCCAAGTACAAGAAAATCATGAAAATTTGACAATAATATAGTTAAATGCTATAATATAACTGTTATTGCGTAAAGGAGGATTTATGAGGAAACGCGAAAACAAAGCAAAGAAGCCAGAAAGAACAATAGTTTCTTTAAAGAAAATATTAGTTGTTTCAATACTATTTTTCGTTCTTATGGGAATGATGGGAGTAATGGCTACAAACGTTCAAGTTAAAAACGTAAAAATCATTCTTTCTAGCGGTTATGAAATGAATGTAATGACTACAAACTTAAAAGTTGAAGATATTTTAAAAGAAAACAACATTGTGGTATTAGATGGAGAAGTAGTTACACCGGACATAGAAGAACAATTATCAGACAATAAAACAATAACAATTACTAAAGGTGAAAAATTATCAGAAACTCCAGAATCTAAATTTTCAGAAGAAGAAATCTTACAAAGTTACACTTCAATCGTTGAAAAAGTAGTTACAGTAACTGAAGAAATACCATTTGAAACTATTACTAAAGACGTTTCAAACAATAGTGAAACAACTCAAGATAGAGTAGTTCAAAAAGGTGTTAACGGAGAAAAAGAAGTAACTTATAGAATTAAATATCAAAATGGAAATGAAATTGATAAAGAAAAAATATCAGAAAACGTTATAAAAGAAAAGGTTGATAAAATTGTTGAAGTTAGAACTAAAACAGTTACATCAAGAGGTACAACAGTATCAAGAGCCGTTTCTGGAAGCGCAGCTGAATATCAAGCATATGCTTATGAAAAATGTAAAGCTAATGGTTGGTCAGATTCAGACTTTAATGCCTTAGTTGCATTATGGAATAAAGAAAGTGGATGGAATCCAAATGCTCAAAACAGATCATCTGGAGCTTATGGTATTCCACAAAACAACAATGCGTCAAAAACACAAAGTTGGTATAGAAATGATGCTTATGCACAAATTGATTGGGGTATCAACTATATTAAAGGTAGATATTCAAATCCATCAAATGCTTGGGCACATTCACAAAGAACAAATTGGTATTAAAATAGAAGGCATCTCTTAGGAGATGTCTTTTTTATTGCTAAATTCTCGAAATTATGATAAAATAATTTATATTAAAATGACAAAGGAAATGAAATGAAATTAATATCTTGGAATGTAAATGGTCTAAGAGCATGCGTAACAAAAGGATTTTATGATTTTTTTAGTGAAATTGATGCAGATATATTTTCTATACAAGAAACAAAAATGCAAGAAAATCAATTAGATGAAAATATGAAAGCTCTTAGAGAAAATGAATATTGGAATAGTGCTGTGAAAAAAGGATATTCTGGAACAGCAGTATTTTCAAAAGTTAAACCAATAAAAGTCTCTTACGACGTAGAAAACAAAGAAAAGTATAAAATATTAGGACAAAATGATGAAGGAAGAGTAATAACAGCTGAGTATGAAGATTTTTTTTTAGTAAATTGTTATGTTCCTAATTCAAAAAGAGAATTAGAAAGACTTGAATACAGAACTGAGTGGGAAGATGATTTAAGAGAATATCTAAAAGAATTGGATAAAATAAAACCAATAATTTATTGTGGAGATTTAAATGTGGCACATGAAGAAATTGACTTGAAAAATCCAAAAACAAATCATCAAAGTGCAGGTTTTACAGATGATGAAAGACAAAAAATGACTGAGCTATTGGATGCAGGATTTATAGATTCATATAGATTTAAATATCCTGAGAAAATAGAATATTCATGGTGGTCTTACATGTTTCACTCAAGAGAAAAGAATGTTGGATGGAGAATAGATTATTTTATAGTATCTGATAGAATTAAGGATAAAATTAGAGATGCTAAAATTCATACAGAAGTATTAGGAAGTGATCACTGTCCAATAGAATTAGATATTGAGATATAGAAAGGAAAGGGCCTATGAAAAAAGATAGAATAATGGGTACAAAAAAATGGTTTTATTGGTTATCAATTGGAACTATTTTAATAATTATTTTTAAATTTTTTGATAATTTTGGAATTATTGGAAAATGGATTTCTCATTTATTTTCAATAATTGCACCATTCTTGGTAGCACTTTTAATTGCATATATTCTTTATCAGCCAGTAACTAAAGTGGAAAATCAATTAAAAAAAATTAAAAAATTAAAGAAACCAAGATCATTAGCGATTTTAATTGTATATGTAACTGTTGGAATACTTTTATTTTTCTTATTTAAATTTATTATTCCAGAATTATTTAAGAGTGTAGTAGATTTAATTAACAATTTACAAAATTATTATAATAGTTTAACAACAACAGCTTTGGAAGCCAAATGGGCACCATATATTAAAGATTATTTATTAAAGCCAATGATAGAATACGTTCAAAAAATTGATTTTTCAAAGATGGTAACACCTGATAGAATAACAACATATTTATCATCAGCAATTGGAATATTTAAAGCATTATTGAATTTATTTATTGCTTTAGTTTGCTCAATTAGATTATTGTCAGAAAGAGAAAGTATAGTTGAATTTATTGATAAATTAGCTAAAACTTCAATGAATGAAAACGGATATAAAAGATTTAGAAGATATTTTACAAGTGGAAATGATATTTTCTTTAAATATTTTTCAAGTCAATTAATTGATGCAATTATTGTTGGAGTATTAATGTCAGTTGCTTTATTAATTTTAAAAGTTAAGTATGCAGTATTATTAGGAGCAATTATTGGATTATGCAATTTAATCCCTTATTTTGGAGCTATTTTTGCAGTAATAATAGCAGCTTTGATTACAATTTTAACTGGTGGATTTAAGCAAGCAATTATAGTATTAATTGTTATGACTGTAATTTCACAAATTGACGCTAATATTATTAATCCTAAAATTACAAGTTCAAAATTAAATGTAAGTCCATTATTAGTTGTATTTGCAGTAACTGTTGGAGGCGCATATTTTGGAGTATGGGGAATGTTTTTAGGAGTTCCAGTAGCAGTATTAATCAAGCTTATGTTAGATGATTATATAAATAATAAAAATATAAAAAAAGAAATTAAAGAAGATGAGAAGATGTAATCGAAAGATCACATCTTTTTTTTATACTTACATATATATTGATTAGGGGTGTTTATGAGAAAATTCTTTGTTCTTATTTTGGGACTAACAATTATTTTGTCTAGTTTGATTTTATTACTAAAATCTAAAAATAATGTGATAGAGACTATGGCTGTTCCAGTATCAAGTAGAACAATAATTGTAGATGCTGGACATGGTTCTCCAGATGAAGGTGCAGTGGGGGTTAATGGAATTACGGAAGCAAAATTGAATTTAAAAATAGCATTAAAATTAAAGAATTTATTAGAGAGTGGGGGATCAAAAGTAATATTGACAAGATCTGATGATAATGAAATATATGATGAATCAGCTAAGACAATAGCACAGAAGAAAGTATCTGATGTTAAAAATAGAGTAAAAATAGGAAATGAATCTCAGGCAGATATATTTGTTTCTATTCATTTAAATAAAATTCCACAATCACAATATAGTGGATGGCAAACTTTTTATAATAATAATGAAAAATCTAAAACATTAGCAACAGCTATTCAAAATAATTTAAATAATACAATTTCTAATGATAATAAAAGAGTTTCTAAATTGTTAACAAATGTATATATAATGAAACATGTAGAAATTCCTATATCCATAGTAGAATGTGGATTTTTGTCAAACAAACAAGAGTCGGAAAATCTTCAAAATGATGAATACCAAACTAAATTAGCTTGGGGGATATATGATGGAATAAATGAATATTTTGAAAAATAAAAAAGATTAGTATTAAACTAATCTTTTCATATCTTCTGGTAAATTTATTTTAAATTCAATAGGTTTTCTAGTTAGTGGATGAATAAATTTTAAATAATAGCTGTGTAGAGCTTGTCTATTAATTAATTCACTCTCAGTACCATATAGAGAATCTCCTAAAATAGGATGTCCAATAAATTTGGAATGAACTCTTATTTGATGAGTTCTACCAGTTTCTAATTTAAATTCAACTAAAGAATATTTTTCAAATGCTTTAATAACTTGATAATGAGTTATAGCTTTTTCACCAGATTCATCTATACATCTTTCAATAATACTATTAGGTTTTCTTGCAATTGAAGCATTTATAGATCCGCTTTTATTTTCAAGTTGGCCACACAATAGTGCTAAATATTTTTTTTCAAATGTATTTTTTAACATTTGTTGTATTAAAAATTCTTGCACATATTGATTTTTTGCAAAAATCACAAGACCTGATGTGTTTCTATCTAATCTATTAACTGGCCTTAATTTTTTATGCACATTATTCGCATCAAAATAAGATTTTAGACCATTTGATAACGTATCTGTAAAATGATAGGTAGTAGGGTGAATAGCCAAATTTGAGGGTTTATTTATAACGATTATTGCTTCATCTTCATACACTATATTTAAATTCATTTTAGTAGGAACAATATTAGAGTTATCTTCAACAAAATCAAGATTAACTTCAATAATATCTCCAACTTTAATTGGATAATCTAAGTATACAATATTATTATTTAATTTAATTGAATTAGTTGTTTTTAGTATTCTTAAAAGTCTTGATGAAATAAAAAAGTAGTTGGATAAAACATCTCGTAAATTTTTATAATTATCATCAGCTTTTATAGTATAAGATAATTTCATATGAATTCCTTTCTAAAAAAATAAAAACCCCTTAAAAAGGGGCTACAAATTATTTGTTAACTATATCTTTTAAAGCTTTTCCAGCTTTGAATGCAGGAACAACTTTAGCGTCGATTTTCATTTCTTTTCCTGTTTGTGGGTTTCTTCCTTTTCTAGCAGCTCTTTTTCTTGTTTCGAATGTTCCGAATCCAACTAGAGAAACTTTGTCACCTTTCTTTAAACTTTCTTTGATAGCGTCGATTGTTGCTGTTAATGATTTTTCTGCAACTTTCTTTGATACTTCAGCTTCTTTTGCGATAGCTTCTACTAAATCTGATTTGTTCATAACAATCCTCCTAAATTTTGTTTTCTCCATCATTTGTTTAAAAGTAATTTATCAAATATAAATAACAATGTCAAGGCTTTTAATAAAAAAGTTTTAAAAAAATGTTGATATAATAGGCTTTTAAGAGCTTTTATCAAAAAAAGCTCATATTTTTATTAAAAATACAAGCTTTTTTATTAATTATTTACTTAATTCTTCTTTAAACATTGTGTTTAACATTTGTGGATTTGCTTTACCACGAGTAGCTTTCATAGCTTGACCTACTAAGTAAGTTAAGGCTTTATCTTTACCACCTTTAAAATCAGCAACTGATTGAGGATTTTCTTCAAGAACTTTTAATACAACTTCTTTAATAGCACCTTCATCAGAGATTTGAATCCATCCTTTTTCTTTAATAATTACTTCTGGATCTTTCATTGTATCAGGAGTTAATTCAAATAATTCCTCAACAACTTTTTTAGCAATACTTGATGAAATTGTTCCATTATCAATTAATTTAATAACTGAAGCTAATTCTTTTCCTGAGAAAGGAATCTTGTCAGCTTCCATTTCTTTTTCATTTAAGATTCTTGATACATCTGATAATAACCAGTTAGCTGTTGCTTTAGGGTTATTGTCAATTTTTACAGCATCTTCAAATATGTTTGATAAATATTTAGAAGCTGTTAAAGCAGAAGCATCTTTATCTGATAATTTTAATTCTTCCATGTATCTTGTTTTCTTAACTTCTGGTAATTCTGGTAAGTTGTTTTTGATGTTTTCAATATATTCATCTGATAATCTAATAGCAACTAAATCAGGATCTGGGAAATATCTGTAGTCTTGAGCATTTTCCTTATTTCTCATTGCATAAGTTTCTCCAGCTACATCATCCCATCTTAATGTATCTTGTTCAACTTCACCGCCGTTTTCATTAACTTCGATTTGTCTACCAATTTCATAATCTAAAGCTCTTTGGATAGATTTGAATGAGTTCATATTTTTCATTTCACATCTGTTTCCAAATGGTTCTTCAGGTTTGTGAACTGAAACGTTAACATCAGCTCTTAATGAACCTTCTTCCATTTTACAGTCAGAAACTTCAATGTATTCTAATATAGATTTTAATTTTCTTAAATATCTATCAGCTTCACCTGCAGATCTAATATCTGGTTCTGAAACTATTTCGATTAATGGAACACCAGCTCTGTTTAAATCAACTAAAGTTCCACCACCAAATTCATTGTGATTTAATTTACCAGCATCTTCTTCGATGTGGATTCTTAAAATTCTAATTTTCTTTAAGTTACCATTATCATCTTCAATTTCAATGTAACCATTATTACATAAAGGTTTATCAAATTGAGAAATTTGATATGATTTTGGTAAATCTGGATAGAAGTAGTTCTTTCTATCATTCTTGCTATCTTGTGAAATTGAACAATGAGTAGCAAGACCAGCTTTTACAGCATATTCAACAACTTTTTCATTTAAAACTGGAAGAGCTCCTGGCATTGCTGTACATACTGGACAAGTATGTGTATTTGGTTCTGCACCAAATTCTGTAGGACAATTACAGAATATTTTAGTTTTTGTTGCAAGTTCTGCGTGAACTTCAAGACCTATTACAACTTCGTAATCTTCTTTTGCCATTATAATTCCTCCTTATTTTTTAAATTCTGGTTTATGATTATCTCTAAATTTAACTTCTTGCTCAAAAGCATAAGCTGCATTTAAGATTTTTTCTTCTTGGAATTTGTTTCCAATTAATTGCATACCAATAGGCATTCCTTCTGAGTTAACGTCAACTGGAATAGAAATACCAGGTAATCCAGCTATATTTACAGAAACTGTACAAATATCAGCTAAATACATTTCTAATGGGTTCTTAGATTTTGAACCAATTTTAAATGCTACGTTTGGAGCAGTTGGTGTTAAAACAACATCATATTTTTCAAATGCCTTGTTGAAAGCAGCATTTACAAGTGTTCTTACTTGTTGAGCTTTCTTATAGTAAGCATCGTAATATCCAGAAGATAAAACGTAAGTACCAAGAATAATTCTTCTCTTAACTTCGTCTCCAAATCCTTCAGTTCTTGAGTTAACAAATAAGTCTTCAAGAGAAGAATAGTTTTCACTTCTGTAACCATATCTGATTCCATCAAATCTACCTAAGTTTGAACTTGCTTCAGCGCAAGCAATAATGTAGTAAGCTGCTAAAGAATATTCTGCAACATCTAGTGAGAATTCTTCAACTTCTGCGCCCATAGCTTTATATTTTTCAATAGCTGTTTCTAATTTTTCTTTAACTTCAGCATCAATACCTTCACCAAAGAATTCTTTAGGAACACCAATTTTCATTCCTTTAACATCATTCTTAAGAGCCTTAGTGTAATCAACTTTTTCTCTTGGAGAAGATGTAGAGTCATGATCATCATGACCTGTAATTAAGTTTAATAATAATGCAGCATCTTCAACATCTTTTGTAATTGGACCAATTTGGTCTAAAGATGAAGCGAATGCAACTAATCCATATCTTGATACTAAACCATATGTAGGTTTTAATCCAACAACACCACAGAATGAAGCAGGTTGTCTAATTGATCCACCAGTATCAGAACCTAAAGCCCATGGAACTTCGTTTGCTGCAACAGCTGCTGCAGATCCACCTGAAGAACCACCAGGTACTCTAGATAAATCCCATGGATTTGCTGTTAAGTGGATTGCAGAGTTTTCTGTTGAACCACCCATAGCAAATTCATCCATGTTTAATTTTCCTAAATTGATAAGACCTTTTTCATTTAATTTTTCCATAACTGTTGCATTGTATGGCGCAACGAAGTTTTCTAACATTTTAGAAGAACATGTTGTTTTAACGCCTTTTGTGC
>Ga0326512_10002690_pt1 | contig 13139 bp, 40 predicted proteins | sample 1_2617_0518_D_FD_203652 | JGI IMG/M metagenome (GOLD analysis project Ga0326512, IMG submission 203652) | Bovine rumen microbial communities from UC Davis, California, United States - 1_2617_0518 | ecosystem: Host-associated > Mammals > Digestive system > Stomach > Rumen | place: USA... | reverse complement strand
GGATATAGTTCCGTGGAAATTGAACGGTTGCCCGGTGAAAGTGATAAATCGTTCGAGGCAAGACGAAGAGGGAGCTATAACCGCACAAAAAGAGAATGCGAGAGGTTACTGGGTCCGGTCTTTACAAAGTATGCAAAGGTCAAAGCTCTGTGGGGAATCACGCATGATGTTAATGAGATTGCAGATAGGTTGGGCGAGACTCCTGACCACATAGCAAACCTTGTTGACAGATTGGGTCTAAATCGCACAGAAACGGGTCAAGATGACGATGAATTTTGATAGACGATAAAATCCTTGTCTGCGATTATAAAAGCCCGTCACGGGCAAATGAAAGGGGATAAATGGACAAGATAGAGACAAGTAAGAAAATACTTAAACTTGCAGCCGAGATGAGTGAGCATTATTATCACAAGCCTTTGATAGTTTGCTATTCCGGCGGCAAGGACAGCGATGTGATTTTAAGGCTGGCGATGGAGACTTTAAACCCTGATCAATTTGAGGTTTTACACTCTGTTACAACGGTGGATAGCCCTGTCACAAACAAGTATGTAAATGACATTTATAAAGAGCTTAAAGCCAAAGGTATTAAGGCAGAAAAAGCAATCCCGATGGGAGCGGATGGAAAACCCACAAATATGTGGAAACTGATCGTAAAAAAACAGATGCCCCCTACAAGGCTATCTCGTTATTGCTGTCAGGTACTAAAGGAAGTCAGCACTCCAAACAGAATAGCAATATTAGGCGTTAGAAAAGATGAGTCCCCCGGAAGAAAAAATAGAGATGTATTTAGCATAAGGGGAAAAACAAAAAAACAGGCAGCCTTTTATTCTTTTGAACACGCAGAGGAAGTTCACCATGAGGCTCTTGAAAAAGAAAAAGAACCCGGCGGAGAAATCTGGGACTGCAACTTGATAAAGACCATGAGGGAGCAAAAAGATACGGTTGTAAATCCTATATACGAATGGACAGATGAGGATGTTTGGACTTATTTGAGATCAAACAATTATCCACATAATCCTATGTACGAGATGGGATATCACAGAGTAGGATGCGTTGGATGCCCGATGGCGACATATAAGCAAAAGAAAAAAGAATTTGCTGACTTTCCCGGAGTTAAGCAGCAATATATCAAAGCCTTTGACGAGATGCTTAAAGTTCGTATAGCAGAGGGTAAGACCAACACCGATAAATATGGCAATAATTGGAACAACGGAGAGGAAGTATATAACTGGTGGGTTCAGGAATATCGGCATAATCCCAAAGGGCAAATGACGATCATGGACTATATGCAACAGACAGAAGAGACAGACGAATTTGGATTAATAGTTAGGGAGAAAAAGAAAACATGAGATTATTTAATGATCCGGCTGCTTTTGGCAGAGTTCCCGACCCGCCCGAGCCGCCGTCAGACAAATGGCTTGAAAAGCATTGTCCCAGATGCAAACACTATAAAGAGTGGGAAGAAAAAGGGAAGTGGTATTCAGAGTGTGATGAGGGATGTTATTGCGAATTTGAAGAAAGAGAGGATGATTATGAGTAATTCAGAGGTAAAGGCGATTGTTTTCAATACGCCCGAAGATGTGGACAAGTATATCGTTGCAAAGGCGGTATGCGGAGAACTGTGGTATTGGGGATCGTGGGATAACAAGAATGATGCTTTCAGGGTCGCCAAACAGTTTGACAACGGCTGTGTGCTGGAGGTAGAAGAGGGCATACGTAATGTACAGAGTGAGGATGAGGACTAAATCAGGCAGCAAGGTCATACAGGATAACATTCCTGATATCGAAACGGCTTATGCGGTTGTGGTCACATGGGGCAAGAATACCCGTAGACAGTTTGCAATAGACGAGATTATCTATAAGCCGTTTTCAGTATTGACCGAGCGAGAGGCAAAATCGAGGTTAAACCAAAAGACCGAAGATTGACCTCAAAACGAAAGGAGAGTGAATGAAACTATATTGGAACTATGCAACGGGTGGAGTTGAAACTGAAGAAACAGACGATAATTGTCCGATAATAAAATCTCCGAACGATGATGGTATTGTAATTGAATCTTGGTGGACAGATTGCACTCATACTTATGCCATAAATTTCAGTTATTTGAGGGATGGCTTTTATGATAGAGATGCGTTCTTTAAAATGAACGGTGTTGATCCACAGGAATTAAGATGGCTCATGCTCCCAAAGTCCGAATATGAACAATTAGTGGAACAGATATGAGAGGTAAAGCCGAATGACAGAAGAACAATTCGACAAGGCAAGTGAACTTATGGAACAGCGAAACTACTATAAAGAACTCGCACAAAAGGTAGAGTATTCAATCTGGAACAAGAACCGATTGGACAAACAAGCAAAAGAGGAAATTCAAATTGATCCATGCCGTTCGAGTAGGGCGAGGTTCACCCTCAAAGAGTATTTCAGAGTTAGACTGTGCCACAAAGAGGAAAAACCAATAATTGCTGTCAGACCACATTGGGAATTTGCAAGCGATATAAATATTGACGCAGACCCCGAACTTATCAGCCTTATCCTTGAATGGTTGAAGAAAAAGGCTAATGAGTATGACGAGCAGATAAAGCAGATATGAGAGGTGAAACATGAGAAGAGGAAAGGATTTTGAAGTAGATAGAGAGGTCTATGAAAGAGCAAGGATGTGTTCCGCAGACAAAAATCGGGAATCATTCTATATGGCACAAGAGGATCAAGAGAGGTTTTTTGACGAGTCAATCCGCTGGGGATATGGACTTTATAACTGTCAGGTTAGAGAAGAAAACGGCAAGTACATCTGCTCTTATATGACCGGAGACACATGCGATTAAGGGGTACAGAATGAAGATTGAACATATCTTTGAACATGATGCCACAAGTGATGAAATAGCTGATGAGTTCACCGGACACGATTCCGAATATCAATCCGAGGTAATAAATATTATCGGGCTGACATTCAAAATATGGTCACGGAATCCAGCAAAAACATCAACATATATCCAAATCTTGGAGATAGCCGAGCAGCTAAACGATAACGGCAAATGGTTTATTGAAACTTTATGCGATTATATGAGAAAGTGAGGCAAAATGAGCGATTTAATATCAAGACAGGCGGTTCTCGATGCAATAGAAGATGATAACCGCAACGGGCATTACAGTTGTTTTGCAAGCGATAAGGATGCTCAACGATTTAAGCAGATAATCAACGGATTGCTGCCAGCCGAAATAACCGAGGATCAAGTTTCCGAATGGTGCAAGGAACATGATTACAAGATCATTTCGACTAAACTCTTGGAAGATTTTTTGAAAAGGCATTAAGGTGGACGATGGATAATATAATTCACGCAGATGTAATCATAGCTGGCGTAGTGGTTGATTCTTTGGGAAACGGCAATTACCTTGTTAGGACAAAAAGCGGAAACTTTTTCGCCGTCAGCGAATCAGATATCAAATCCATCCGCCCGGAAGTAAAGGTTGACGGAGAAGATAAGCGAAAGGGGAACTAATGACAGCAGAAGAGGCAATCACCGCATTAGGTGACAGAAATAATCTTTTGTGGGGAATGAGCAAGGAAGAAAAAAAGTATTATTCCGAAGCACTTGATATGGCTATATCCGCACTCAAAGATAACACGGAAGAAAGTGAAGATCAGTCAGTCGAATGGTATTGCACAGATTGTCCGTATTTTCAGTATACCGGAGACCCAACGGACTACTGGTACGGAGCAAGGTGTAATAAAGACAAGCACGAAGTAAATCCGTCAATGATGGCAATACAAGAACTAAATAATAATTGCCCGTTGAACAGGGGGTGAATGAATGACAAGAGAAGAACGTAGCAAATTATTAGATAAGTTGGAGCAGTTGAAATTCTTTAACCAACGTGCGGGCAGAGAGTTGTGGAGCGATAAGTCACAAGAATTACAGGACGAGGATATAAAGAACGCAGACGCAATACTTGAAATGGCTATATCGGCTTTATCCGAGAACAAGGGAGAGTGGATTCATCCATATCGTTCAGATATAGCGTGCGAGTGTTCTGTTTGCCATATGCAGATGCCCATAACAGATTATTTTCATTATTGCCCTAACTGCGGAGCAGATATGAGAGGTAAAACATGACAAGAGAAGAAGCAATCAACCGTTTACAGAACGGAGAGCCGTTTAGCGAAATATATGACCCTGCTTGGGACGAAGCACTTAAGATGGCTATATCGGCTTTATCCGAGAACAAGGGAGAGTGGATAAAGGTACATAGCGGAGATAAGGATTTTCCCGAAAGCATTGTTTGTTCAAAATGCGGGAATGAAAACAGTCACTTCGATTTTGACGAACACGCAGAGCCGATAGGCAAGGTATTTGTAACATCAAAATTTTGCCCTAATTGCGGAGCAGATATGAGAGGTAAGTGAATGTTAAGAGACGATATAGCAAGATACACCGAGTTGTCGGGAAATGACGGAGAACATACACCTATCGGAATTATTGGTGCTTTTCTTGACGGATACGAAACGGGTTTAAAGGGCAGACCCAAAGGAGAGTGGATTCCTGTTTCCGAGAGATTGCCCTTGTTGAGAGGTACATACAAGATATCTGATGATGTGCTAATCACTAATGGTTTTGAAATTGATATGGGTTATCTTGTGGAGAGAAAAGGCAAAATCTTTTGGCACTATTATGGGGGAGATTTTGAAGTGGGTATAAAAGACGAGGACAATGATGCGACAGCATGGATGCCTTTACCCGAACCATATAAGAAAGGCGGTGAGTGAATGAGCGACAGATTGGGCGAAGAAGAACTTGAAGAAGTGGCAAATCTGATTAGCAGAACAATCGTTCCCGAAGTTGTCAGAATAGCCGACAAGTACAATTATGATCGGGACAGTTTGATTAAATATGTGGCAAATCTGTTTTCGACAATGGCAGAGGTTGCATCGTTCGAGAATTGGAAAGGCGGTGAGTGAATGACCATAACAAAGTATGACGGAGTAGCCATCATTCCAAAGCGTTGTGATAAATGTAACCGCCTGTTTTGGTTAGAGCCGTACAACGTTTATTACAAAGAAGTAGGGATAGAACACTACTCACTTAAACAGATAGAGTGCAAAAATTGCATAGGCAAGGAAAGCGAGGAATAAACATGAGTGAACCGAGATTTATTATAAGCGAAAAGCAGATATTAAAAGCCGTAAAGTATGCACTTGAACTGAATATACAGGAACAGAGGATAGTGGATATTCTTATGCACGATATTGAGGATGAAATGGAAACGGTTTTATATGATGATTGCGAGGAATACAAGGAAAGCGAGGAATAAATGAAGTGTCCATATCAGACAAGAGTAATTCATAAGCCCGAATATACTGAGGGCTATGTGAAAAATTTTGCAGAAGATATAACCGAGTTTGGTGATTGCCTTGAAACCGAGTGTCCGTTTTATTACGCAATAGAATACAAAACTGCAAGGCAGATAATAGAGCATTGTCGCAAGGCAGAAAGTGAGGAATGAATGATAAAGCACAATCCTTTGAAACCTATGCAGAACCGGATAGTCAAAGCCGATTATATCGAGGTATGGAAAGCGGAGATCATAGAGAAAGAGCATATAAAGGAATTACTGGACAAGATAAGAGCAGAGATAGACGAACAGTACGACAGAGTACACCCGTATAATATTGATGTTGCACAAGGTTTGGAAATGGCACTTGAAATTCTTAACAAGTACGATCCGGAAAGCGAGGGATGATATGACCGATGAAGAACTGGATAAGCGTTTGAGAGAGATTCATATATCAGGCATCAGATACGGCAAAACCTTAACCGAGGCGGTACAGATAGCAATAAGGATTACACATGGTGATTATACCCCAAAAAAGCCACTCAAAATAATTGAGATCATCCGCTATGATTGTGACCGAGAGAAAGCAGAATCCCGCATAAGCCGACTTAAAGAGTCAATCAAAGAGATTATGCCTGATAGTGCAGACTACATACTTGAACGTGTGGAATTTGAAATCAAGACTTTTCCAAAGGTTAAGCCGAAACCGCTTGAATGGGTAATGATTGAAGATTATGTAGATATTTTCAAGGAAAGCGAGGAATAATGAAACGACAAGAAGATAATAGAATAGTTGTTGATTTTATGGCAGAAAAAGCAAAAAACAAATCAGAGGGAACATACGAGGAAATGGTGACATTTCAGTTAGGCGTTATTGCTACTATGCTTGCGGATATATCTAAAAGCCTTGCAATCCTTGCTAATAAGACAGAAAGCGAGGATAAGGAATGATAATTGCAATAAGACATTTTCCTGATAAGAAAAGACCTTGCATTGTTCTTGAAGAAGATAACAAAGCGTTGGTATTAGGTTATCTGACAGATGCCAAAAGGGAAAAGTGGTTAAGAAAAGCCTTGATGATGGAAAACAGCTTGCAGTTGGCAATACAAGTAAACAGCCTATATGACATAGACGAGATTTTGGAAAGTGAGGATAAGGAATGACAGACGATCAGGAGAAATATTACAGGAAAGGGGCTTATGACATAGGTCTCTTATATGCCAAAGCAATAGACAAATACTTAAAAGAACTGGATGATAAAGCCGATATGCTCTATAAAAATGGCTCTTACATCTGTGGCGGAGATTATTCGGCGGCAGCCGGAATGTTAAGGGAAATAGTGGATGATATGCTCATATCGGCAGAATCGACTTTGATGGTGGCAAGGTAAAGATATGGAAACGAATATAGAGGCATTAAAGAAGATGAGTGTGGAAGAGTTTTCCACTTTTGTAGAGGATGTAATGAATTATGACAATCCTGATTGGGAATGGAAGAGCAGATTATTACCGCCCTTGCCGTTCGAGGATTGGTCAAGTTGGTTAGATAGGAGGGCGTTATATGCTGCTGACAGGAGATAATTATTATACACAAGAGGCTGATATGGAGTATATGTCCGTCAGCCAGTTCAAAGACTTTCACGGATCATACGGGATTCAGGGCTGTGAAAGAACGGCTATGATGAGGCTGATGGGAGAATATCCCTTGAAGTCAGGATTGCCGTTACTTGTAGGTGGATATGTGGATGCGTGGTTTGAGGGAACGCTGGACAAATATACAGAAGAGCATCCGGAGATGTTCAAAAAGGACGGCACTCTTAAAGCCGATTTTGTGAGAGCCGATGCGATCATCGAGAGAGTGCAGAGAGACCCGATGTTCATGTACTATATGAGCGGTGAAAAGCAGAAGATAATGACAGGCGAGATAGAGGGCATCCCGTGGAAGATAAAGATTGATTCGCTTTTGCCCGATGCTATTGTAGACCTGAAAGTAATGGCTGAAATAGGTAAAAAGAAGTGGGTACAGGATATCGGAGAGTTTCTTGATTTTATCAGATATTGGGGCTACGATATACAGGGAGCGGTGTATCAGGAGATTGTCAGACAGAATACTGGAAACAAATTACCGTTTATCATCGCTGCCGTAACTAAAGAGGAACCCGAACCCGATATAGAACTGATAGAAGTGGATCAAGTATATCTCGATGAGGCTATGGATATAGTGCGTTCTAATGCCCCGAGAATCGCCAATATCAAACAGGGCATAGAAGAACCCACACAATGTTATACTTGCCCTTGCTGTCGCCGTGACAAGGTTTTAACGGGTGCTATAAAGTTGAGTCAGATGTTCAATCAGAAATGAGGTTGATATGCACTTAATGATAGAAACAAAAGAGGGCTGTTGTAACAGGGTTAAACTGGAAACTTCTACGGTAGAATTTCTGATTATCAGCAAAGCCTTAAAACTATTATCGGAGAATCCTGATATCCACGAAAAGGATCGTGAATTGGCAAAGGCGATGGTGGACACTAAACCGAATTTTTATGAGAGGTAAATATGGATTTCAAAGATTATTGGGATGAGGTCTGCCGATACAATGCTGAATTACAGGAAAGAGAAACATTCCAACGCCTGAAAGACGAGGACAAGATACAGCCTGTCGTGCTTATAGCAAACCCCGTCTTTATGCCACTAATCTCGGAGGTAAAGTCAAAGGGTGTCAATGTAACCGTTTTATGGAGTAATTATTCTGACAAGGATAAGATGTATCAGGTAACAGACCCGGAACTCCGAAAAACAATTCTTGAAATTATAGAGAGGTAATCATGGCAAGAAAAGCGAATCCAGCAGCATCGACATTACGTTGGCGTAAATGGTTTGATTCTCACGGCGATCCGACCCGTAAAAAGAGAAGAGAAAAGTGGGAATCCAAACAGGGCAAGGCGACCGTCAGGAGAAAAGAACGGGAATATATGCGGAAGTATCGCAAGTCGCATCCCGGTGCTTGACTCATCTGTAAATTTTGATATAATCAAGTCAGGTCAATTATCTCATGTGTATAGCATATCCTTTCCGAAAAAGGGGGCGAACCGATCATTCGTCCTCTTTTTTGTTGCAAAAAGGAGATAGCCTTTCGACTATCTCCGTAAGGAACAAACACTTATATAGCGGATAAGCGTAAGGAACAAACGCTTTATCAGCTCTTATTCTTCTTTGGTCTGCCGACAGGCTTTTTATTTTTGCCTTTTTCGGATTCCTGTTTAGCCTTTCGGTACTCACGCATGTACTCACGCATATAGGCTCTACGTTCCTCTGAATCGTTCTGACGCTGGCTATATTCCTTAACCTTATCAGGGTTGTTTCTACGCCACTCTTGCAAATAGCCGGGATTCTTCTCCAAAGCCGAATAAACCCCCTCCCTACTTTCGGCGGGGTGGCGGCTCCGCCAGCGGGCTTGCTTTTCACGGTTTGCCTCATTGTCCTTACCCTTGCCCTCAATACGAGCCTCTTTTTCCCACGGGAACATATTAAATCACCTCCTGTTTCCAATAATTTCGGGTACTGCGGTCAAAATGATAAGCCGTCAGATGTATTCCACGCTCCACGCAGCCTTTGATCAACGCAAGTAGTGCGGGGGTAAAGCCCGAAACGTAAACGCAGATCGTGTCAGCTCCGGGGTGCCTGTCAAAAAACTCCGTGCAGATACGCTCCATGTATGCAGCATCACAGATGTGAACCGTTGGGATATCAGTAGGATATACATAGTCGGTTATAATGTCGGGTAGTATGTGTCTACCATAAATCAATCCGCAAAAAATCGTCATAATCTCATCCTTTCAAGGGTTAAAAGAATCCCCCTGATCAACTATTCAGGGGTTAAGTTATTCCCCCGACCATTCAGCCGGGGGATTTTTAAATCCAGCATGTTTATACTTCAAGGCGATCCCAAATGTCATCTGTCGGCACTTTAATCGGGCGGGAGAAATTGTCTCCGAATATATACGCAAAACCTATTCGGGGGAGCTTGCAAGCGTCCGGCACTCCGATTAATTCACGGCTGTCAACGGGTTTACGCTGTCGCAAGCATACAATGTCAAGGTTCACAACGATATCACGGGGGATAATATCGGCGGTTGATCGTTGTGTGCAAATAATCAGGAATACTTTAGCCGCCCGCCCTAATGAGGATATCTGATAAAGACGCTCCCGGACTTCTTTTTTATTGTCTCCCCTTGCAAGGGGGGCTATTTCGTCTATTACGATATATAGGGGGCTGCCGTCATAGTCTTTTAAGCCCCGCTGCTGCATAAATCTGTATCTATCCATCATTACGGACTCCGCCTGATATAAACAGTCTATGCAGTCATCAGTCTCCGCAGCATAACGAATAACTTTCGGATGATTTTTGTATTCGATCAATTCTACTCTTTTTGGGTCTAATAGCATTAATGCAGCCTCTTTTTCAAGTAACTTTTTAATAAGTTTATTCTCCGTGTATGATTTTCCGCTCCCGGAAACTCCGGCTATTAATGTATGCATGTTTATTCCTCCGTTGCTGGATTTTTTAAAGTGTCAATATATCTTTTCCGGTAAAGACGGCTATAACCTCCGTCAAGTATGTATATCCGTAATTAGTGGCTTTTATCCATCTATACGCCTGATCATAATATGTAGTATTAGCTTTATCGTCATAGATAAAACCGTCATATTCAAGCGGCTCCATGCAGTAGTCCGGTTCCATGCTTTCAAACATGTCTATAAAATCATTAATGTCATTTGCTAAACGTTCATGGAAAACGCCCTGATCATCCGTTGCTATATATTTATATGTATCATCCCCGTCAGAAAAATCCCCTTGACTAAACGTAAAATCAAAAAACTTGCAAAAATCATATATAGTCATAACTTTACCTCCGTTATATAATCCCGTTTTCTTTAAACTCTTTTATCAATCCATACTTTTTAGCGATCGTTTCAAAAAATTCCTGATAATTGCTTAAATCACTCCAAAAATATACGGCTCCATCTGAAAATGAATTTTGGAATTGAATTGCTATATCCCGTGCTATTTCCTGTTTTTCCCTGTATGTTTTGGGCGGAATTCTATTGGATATACATTTATACATTCCGGCTGCCGTCTGAATGGTCTCATATTTACAGAATACTCTAAACGCTGCTGCTGGATTTTTTGCGATATACGGGTTTCCTCCGTTGAAAAACTCAAAATGAATGATCATAGTCAAGCCCCCCCTCATTAAGCGTATACATTGTATATAGTTTCATATATTTTGGTGCCGTCCGTTTCGTAGTCGCTGCCGTGATCATCCGCCCAAATATCTAATTCGTCCGCAGCAGCAGCGTCTGAATAATAATAGTCCTCTATGTCTGAATACGCCCGGAATAAACTGTTTTTAGCGGTTTCAAACGTAGTTATCATTAGCTTTTCAAGGTCATTATATCTTTTTTCGGATATTTCCTCATAACCGTATGTGCAGTCCTGATAAAATGCCGCTTTACTATATGCTTTTTTGATTTTTTCTAATACATAGTCGGAAAAAACGATCATGTTTTCTTGTGTGTCTATGCAAGCCCTGAAAAAGTCCTCATAATAATCCGCAGTATACGCTCCAAAATTCATATAATTTCCCGGATATCCGAAATTATAGTCAAGTCCTTTTACTTTTCCGATATAGCGGAAAAAGTCCTCCATGACAAATTCCATGTCTATTAAGGCACGCTCCGCACATTTTTTCCTCAAAAATTCGTTTTTGCTGAATAAATCCTTTAATTCCTCCGTGCTTAAATCAGATATCATTCTTTTTTCCATTGTTTAATCCTCCATGTTTTCAATAATGTCTAATAGATAATTAATAGTTTCGTGACATGTGTTAAGGTCTTTTAAATCCTCCGCTAATATTTCCGGCGTCAGATCGTTATTTCGTGCCTCATAAATGTCTATATTGATTATTTTTTGGGCTATGTCATATAAATCAATCATATAACGCCCCCTCCCCGTATTCGTCTATAAACGCCGCTTTTCTTTTCTCCCACATGTCATCCGCCGCAGTACACTCCGTGTCAGGGAAATAATGGACGGTATAAACGCTACTCCATGCCGTTGCGTATGTCTCAAAACAGATTAAAGACCCGCCGTCTATTGATATATACAAGTCATCTATCAAACTCCCCGGCAGCGTGTCGATAAAGTCTCCGCCGTGCTTTTCTACGCTGTCGATCAATTCAGAATAGCCGACATTTTTTATAGTTTTCATGTTTTTTTGCCCTCCGTGCAAAATATATTTGTTAGTTACAATTAGATATTATCAAATATTCTTTATAGTGTCAAATTATTTTTATAGTGTAGTGTCATTTTCCTCCGTTGCTGGATTTTTTGCCGCCCGGTATGTTTTCAGCGGGGATGTTATAAAGTTTGTAAAATGCTTTTTGGTGCCTTTTTGTTGTGGCTGAATAATTAAAATATTCCGTTGTGGTTATAGTCTCCGCAGCTATGTCATAAGATAAAATTTTAGTGTTATAGGAATATAAAACAGCCTCCCCGTTTTCCTCCGTGACATAACATTTATGATAAAAACTTTTCCTACCATCGGCGGGGATTAATTCAAATGTTTTCATGCTTTCACCTCCATATAGAATACAGGATATTTTCCGGTTTCTGAATTTATGCAGTTATATGCAGTAAAATACATTACAGATAAATTAAAATAGTTTTCGGGGGTTTCCTCCGGATGATCATTTTTACAGAATTCGAATTCAGGGTGCCACATAGAAAACGGGCGTAAATTTGCGGGGCAAATTATAACAGCCTCCCCCGCTATAAAACGCTTGAATGCCTCCCGTTTTGTGATTTGATCGTACTTTTTGCCGTTGTTGATAAATGATAAATGTCTCATGTTAAGCCCTCCCGCTTTATAATGTAGTTGTCGGCTGCATAGCTCCATAATAACGGAGAACGTGAACCCGCCCGCAGCAGCCGTATTTATTCATGCCGTAATATAACGCTGTCACTATGTCAGGGGCGGCGACTATTTCCGCCGCTTTTTCGGTTCCCCGGAATGATATAGTTATTTCGTATTTGATCATGTCATAGCCCTCCATTCTTAAATAGTCGGAATAAAATGTGCTGCCGCTATTGCCTCTTTTATGTCGTCCCGTTCCTCTAATACGGAGGATAATGCCACGGTAAAATGATACATACGGGTTAAGCGGTCAAAATATACGTTTAAATCCTCCCCGCCCCGGAATGCGTCAAAAATTTCGTTAGGCTCCGTCATGGTCTGATTTAAAGCGGTTTCAACCTCCCGTGGAAATTCATTTACCATTTTGCGGGCGGTCTCCGTGTCAGAAGTACAGATATCATAGCTGCCGACATAATAATCTATAAAGTGTTCTAATTCGTCTATGTCTTTAAAATCGGCGGGGTTTATTTCCCCCGTAGACAATGCATTATCTAAAAAAATCCAGATACTTTTTTTAGTTGCCTCTAAATAGTTATCCATGTTTTTACCTCCGTTTAAATGGTCTTATGAATAAATAAATTTTTCGAAACTATGTAATATTCCGTCACAAATTCCGCCCCGTTTTCAATCCATACCCCAACAAACTCCGCAGTTACTTCTTTATATTTGTTGATCAATTCCGGGATTTTTTCTATTTCGATTTGGGCGGGGCTGTCGTTGTATAGGTCGATGTAATTCAAAAATACTTTTTGTGGGTCTCCCGTAGCCTGAAAAACTTTATAGAATGCGGCGGGGCTGTTTTTAGCAAAATTGTATTTTCTCATGTCATTATCCTC
>Ga0326512_10002689_pt1 | contig 13141 bp, 8 predicted proteins | sample 1_2617_0518_D_FD_203652 | JGI IMG/M metagenome (GOLD analysis project Ga0326512, IMG submission 203652) | Bovine rumen microbial communities from UC Davis, California, United States - 1_2617_0518 | ecosystem: Host-associated > Mammals > Digestive system > Stomach > Rumen | place: USA: California... | reverse complement strand
TCATGATTTCCTGAACTACTTCCTGACGTATTACGGATCCGGCAAGGGTACGCCACAATCTTCTACACCTCCCAAAGGTAAAGGCCAAGGTAGTGGAGACGGCAAAAAGAAGGATGATCCGGAGGAGAAGTCTGGGGACGATAAAAGCTCACCGAAGGGGAGCCTTTTGAGCCTGATCTATACATGGATTGCAGAGGGTGAAGACCCGAACAATCCGATTGAGAAGAAGAAGAAGATGTGGGGCAGTCCTTTCAAAGAGTACGCTTCCGGCGGTATCATCGACTACACCGGCCCCGCATGGGTGGATGGTACACCCCAGATGCCTGAGTACATCATGAATCACGCACAGATGGAATCTGTAAGGGGTCTGATTCATTCTCTCGGACAGATCGCGACAGTTAGTGTTCCGACTCTGATGGGCATGACTCCTCCCACACTCCGAGGCGGGAATAGCGGGATTGAGTTCGGCGACATTATCGTGAACGTCAATAGCTTGAACACCGACGAGGATTACGATGACATGGCAGAGCGCGTGATGGATGCGATCTCTGACAAGATGAACCGTGGCGTTGCGGTCGGCGGCGTCCGGATGGGTACAGGCTGACCAACAGGGAGGGCGGGGTGAAAACTCCGTCCTCCCTTATAAAGGAAGAAAGGAATGGAGATGGAGCAGAATGAGCTGGGGGTTTACTTACCAGGGCGTACACTGCGAAAAGTACGGGCTGATCTATAATCCGGCGATTGGTGATCTGCTCCCGTTTATGCCGTCCTTCAAACCGATCACGGCGACGGTCACGGGCAGGGATGGCGCGTATTGGTACGGAAACACGGTGAGTGAGCGGAAGTTCACCTTGCCGTGCTATTTTGAAAATGTGCCTGAGTTCACATTTGGCAATATCTACCAATGGCTGAAACGGGATACGGAGGGCGAGTTAATCTTTGATGAGCGGCCATGGGTGTCGTACAAGGTTCGTCCGACTGCGGCGATGAAAGGCAATGTATACGTGCATACGGATGTGCCGAAAGGTACTCTCCTGTACTCTGGCACGATGTCACTGGAATTCACGGCATATCAGCCGTTCGGATATATGACCATGACAGAGATGGCCAATGATGTGCTGGGTACTTTCCGGCTGGCGGTATCAAGGCTGGCGGATGGTACAGAGCGCGTCAATGATGGCAGCGGCGTTATCCCGGCTGATAAGATGCCCGTGCTGACACCTACCCTGAACCAGAATCTGCTCGTATACAATCCCGGCACTGAAGTTACACCGGCTATCATCCGTATTGCCGGAACACTTCCTACGGATGGAACACTGAAGATCCACAATTATACAACCGGTGATGTGTGTGGGATCACGGGACTCCCCGCGAATGACACGCTGGTAATTGACGGAGAGACAGGACGTGTGTACCGCACTTCTGACAATGACCTTTCCTACTCTTATCATAATGACGGGTACATCTCGCTTGCACCTTGTATCCCGTTCGACCGTGATATTGAGATCAGTTATTCCAACGGAATGAACCTCATTACCTCTATCAACGGCGAATTCCGGAGCATTCATAATCGGCACTATGTGAATCTTGCCGGTAAATGGTATAAGATCCTGCATGTGCAAGATAACCGGGCTGCGACGATTGACAGGAACTGTGAGGATTCAGGCCTTGAGAAAGCCGACATCGTCGTGATGAACGAGCTGTATATTGAAGGCTCCGGAACACTTACCAAGTTCCAGTGTTCATATTCTCCTCGGATCCGGTAAGGGGGCGTGTAGATGAGTCAAATCAGAATGCACGTTGCCCTTGACATATTCGACTATGCGGGCAACAAAATCTGCTCCCTGTATGATTCTGCGATTGATGCACCCGGTCAGGCGTACCGTATTGTGTATACGATGGAACTCTCCGGCTGGCAGTCGCTTTCCTTTATCCTTCCTCGAATCGTGGATGACAAGCAGAACTTCCGCTGGGATTTCATCAAGCCGGAATACAAAGTCCGCCTGACTGTTGGCAATCGAAAAGAATGGTTCTATATCAATCAGCCTAAGCGGGTGCGGAATGCGTCTTCTGTCACGAATACCGTGGATTGCGATCATATCTGCCGGAACCTGAAAACAAAGAGTGTCTACCTGACATTCGATGATACGAACGGCATCGGGCATATTGATGTGCTGGCAGCTCGGATCCTGAAGGGGACAGGGTGGTCAGTAGGTCTGTGCGATACTTTCTATGAGGACGATGGCACGACGGAGAAAGTTCGGTCGCTGAAGTCCTCGAATAAGAAAGGCGCGTACCAGCTTATTGCTGACTTGTGTTCCCTGTTCTCGGCGCGGCCTGTATTCCATGGTGATACGCACAAAGTAGACTTCTTCGCGATAGAGGATCGCAGCGACCTCCGGGAGATGCAGATCGGAAAAGACCTGATCTCCCTGACTTCCACCTATAAGTCGGATGACATCGTGACGCGCCTTTATGTCGAAGGCGAGTATGCGACTGATGGCTACGTTGGCATCGACAGTGTCAATCCGACCGGGCTGAACTATATTTTCAACTTTGATTACTACAAGGAAATCGGGCTATTCACTGCGGAACACGAGACGATCTATCAGGACTACATCACGGATATCACGCAGATGAAACGGGATATCGCCGACCACATGGAGACGATGACCGAGAACCAGAACAGCCTGAACACCCTGTGGGGGCAGTTCGATTATGTGCTGTTCTTTATCGCAAGCGGCCATGTGGTCAATTATGTGTTCGGCGGTGACGCGGACGCGGATGACGCCGTACTCAACGAGGGTGACAAGCTGATTGTCTGCGATGGCGATACCGCATACCGGGAAGTCACGGCTGGTTCCGGGGGTTCGATTTCTTATACACAGCAGGATCGCTATTCACTGAAGTACGTTACCAAGTCTGCCGGAGCGGTCGGCGCACTGGAAGTCTCGATTGAGGCGAAACAAAAAGCCTGGGATCAGGCCAAGGAAAAGTACGACGATGCCACGGATGAGAGCACCAAGAAAATCTACCATGACCAGATGGAGGCTCTTCAGACCGAGATTGACAGCATGAAGCCCAAGCTCCACGAAAAGATGAATCAGGCGATGGTGCTTCGCAAAACCCTGGAGCTGGAGCAGTCCGACCTGAACACGCTGCTGTATGATCAGGATGTCATCGAGGAAAACTTCGTCGTGGCCATGGGCGATCTTCTGCGGGACGGCTATTGGAGCAACAAGAACTATGTGCTGGGTCAGGAGGAATTCCTGTACCACGACGCGATGAAGGTGCTGAAGGATCTCTCCAAGCCGACCGTCAAGTATACCGTGACAAGGGCGTCCATGACAAACCAGCTCGGATACGGGATTGATGATTATCCGGTCAATACACAGGTCAGGATTTATGACCCGCTGATCGGCGTAAACGACCTCGTGTATATCAAAAAGATTCAGCTGCATCTGGATGAGCCGGATAAGGATACGGTCGAACTGGACAACGCGAGTATTGTGATCGGCGGGAAATCGCTGGACTCTGTATTGCAGCGCGTAACGGAACTGGCTACGGCGCTGGATCAGAAACAGAGCCTATACGACAGGGCAAAGGCGGTCAACCATGACGGCAATATCTACGTGGAACGCCTTGAAGGAACGATTGACCTGATGCGGACAAAACTGATGTCTGCTGTATCGAGCTGGTATACAGACGATCAGGGAAATATCATGTTCGAGGCCGCTGACGGACAGAGTGCAATGAAGCTGTGCGGCGATGGGTTTATGATCGCTGACGGGAAGACGGCTGACGAAGAATGGAACTGGCGAACCTTCGGCACAGGGAAAGGATTTTCAGCTGACTTGATTGTTACCGGCTTCCTGAGTGCCGCCTGTATTGAGGCAGGATCCATTACGACGAACAAGCTGGCTCCGGAAGTTGGTCAGACACTGAACATCTCCGGCAATACAACGATCACGACGATGCAAGGGAATATACAGAGCGCACAGACAGCGATCTCGCAGATTACCCCTGATTATATTGTGGACAAGGTTTCGGATGCTCAACTGTTCTTGCCTTATGATGAAGTCTCGGATGTGCTGAATCATCAGGACTGGTCGAACGGACAGAATCTGCTGCTGAATACGACAACGGAAAATACGATGCTGACCTACAGCGCGGACTCTGATCTGGTTCAGGTGAGCGGTACGGTAGATCTGGACAAAAAGAATGCCGCGAGTACACATCTGACTTTCCGGGCTTTCATCAATGCGCTGGAGTCCGCCAATGATTTCGCCGTATGTCTGATGCCGGTCTTCCCGGATGATTCGACTGAGATTCCGGAAGCCTACGTCGGAAATACAATCAAGGCAGGAACCAGCGGATGGTCGCGTGTTACGGTTGAGATTCCAGCCGAAGCTGTTAAGGCCAGGGTCTTTATCAAAAACCTGACGGGAGGGGCTGAGACCGGCCTGACCGCCTATCACTCTCCGAAACTGGAGTATGGACAGCTTGCTACCCCGTGGAACCCAATCAATGGCGACCTTGTCCAGCGTATGACAAATGCAGAACAAAAAATTGATTATGATAAAATAACACAACATGTCGTGAGCACGGAGGCTTTTTCCAAACAGGTCGATACCAAGATGACAACGGTTGAGACTACGTTGGAGGGCGTGACAACGACGATTACGAACCAGCAGAACACTATTTCCGGACTAAGCGATACAGCGAAAGATCTCAAGGAATGGAAAGAGACATGGTATTCAATGGAGTCTGACGGCATGACCATCGGCAAGCGTGGTAGCGGTATTACCAATCCGGCGACCCTGTTCCTGTCCAATGATTCGATTCAGTTCCGGAACGGAGATACGGCGGTGGCGCAGATCACGGGCAGCCAGATTACGATCAGCAACAGTATATTCCATCAGACCATGCAGATCGGCAACCTGAGAGCATCCATTGACGGCAACGGAGACAATATCACATGGAGCTGGGTGTAAGGCCATAAGGAGGGGAAGGAACCAATATGTCAGCTTATTCGGAAGCTACATTTACCGCGCTGGACTTGCGCGTTACAAATACACTGGACAGTACGACCATGTATTCGGGCTATGACGCCCGTTTGATTGAATGGACACTACCAACCAATGCGGGTATTGGGAACTGCTGGGTATCATTTGATCTGACCTGTCACTATGCGGTCGGATACGCCTATGACGATGACGGACATTCCCAGGGCGGTCTTGGCAACGGGTCTCATACATTGACGATCAACCCTGTCAGCGGTCAGTCCGGCACGGTGCGCTTCGGCATGGCGTGCAAGCGCACGAATCTGGATCAGAAGAGCTATGTGACTTTCTCCAATATTGTCCTGCATATCGAATACCTCCAGCCGATGAGCGGATGGAGCCTATCCAGCACGACGGTGGAGGTCAACGGGTCTAACTCGATCACGATCACGATTACACCGGCGGCTTCTACTTATACGCACAGGGCTGTCTTCACGATGGGGTCGGCTTCCGTGACATTGAACGCGGCGGCAGGATCCACGACAATCCGCTGGACGCCGACCGAGGGGACATGGCTTCCCGCGATGCCAAAGTCCAATACCGGCACTGTATCCGTTACATTCTCCACGCTGAACAATGGAACCGTGATCGGGCAGGAGACAAAGAATGTCACGATCACGGCGCGGGACTACGGAAGCGTATGGAAGAGCCAGGTCAACGCGACTGTATCTGTTACCAAGAACAACGCATGGAACAATCTGCTACTTCAGAACCATTCAAGCGCAACCATCGCGCCATCCAAGACGATTTCCGGGTACTATGGTTCTTCCGTGACTCTGACCATCACGGCGAACGGGAGCACGGTACAGGCACAGTCCTATAATACCGGCACGCTGACAACCGCCGGATCGAATACGGCAACGATCAAAGCGACAGACTCCCGTGGCAAGTCGTTCACGATCACCGGCACGTACACGGTTACGGCCTATGCTTTCCCCGCGATTACCGCGATGGAGGTTGGACGTTGGAACCTGACAAGAGCACAGCCTGACCCGGAAGCGGAGTCGAGCTATGCCGCTGTTACGTATACGCCGACCTACACTACGCTCGGTGGGTATCCATACAGCATGACAGTCACACTCTCTCCGACATCGACATTCCAAGAGTCTATCACCTATGAGACATCGTCGTATACGGATCCCACGACTCAGACAACTTACCCGGTATACATCTTCCACAAGAACACGACAAACCCTCTGAACTCCTATATTGTTTACCTGAAAATCACAGACAGTGTAGGCAATTCGAGTGTACAGCGTGGCGTTGTGCCTACGGTCAAGGTGTTCATGACGTGGAAGAAAAACATGAATTCCTTTGGATTCGGCGGTTATCCGAGTACCGCGAACACATTGTATATCGCGCCCGGATACAGGCTGATGGAAGAGAATGCGTATGTACTTGACAGGAACTTCCGGTCATTCCCTATCGCAGCAAATACCTCGCTAAACGGGACAAACGAACAGACCGCACTGTTTGACACAGACGTTTCGCATCATGTCGCGGCAGACCAGAACGGTTATTTTACACTGGATACAAACGGAAAGATTGTGGTCAATCGTGATATGGCGATAGAGCTTTCAGGTGGATTAGGTCTTTCCGCTGGATTTACAGCCGGAAGCACAGGACGATTCAGAGCAATCGCACGTGTTGCCAGACCGAACGGGACTGCGAGAATTGATATCCTGCTGGGTGTGTTCAGACCATGGGCGGCGGCTATGTACTGCACGGTCCCTTTCACGACAGTCTCGAGAGCCGTGTACGCGAATGAGACGATCACTCTGATACTGGTCGGTGAAGAATCGACGGCTACTGGCACAATTACGCGTGACGGTTCACGAACCTTCCTGACGGTTAAGGGTCTGACTTATATCCCGGCCTATGCCGGTACTTGATAAATAGCAAGGAGGGATTCTCATGGCTTATGAGAGACAGAACTTTCAGGACGGCAATGTGCTGACAGCCGCCGAACTGAATCATATTGAGGACGGTATTGTGGACGTGCAGTCTCTTGCCGACGATGCGCTTACGCCTGAGACCGGCGTGATGGTCGCTGAACAGGAGCTTACCGATGCGCAGAAGACCCAGGTGCGGGAAAACATCGGCGCGGTGAAGGCGACGATCAATGGGACGATCCTTGTGATTTCCTGATCTGAAGGAAAGAGGCGATGAGGATGCCGGTTATTCAAGTGGAAATCACCCGGCAGGAAAACGCGGAGTACTTTGGCTGCCAGATCGGTGACATCGTTCCGGTGGACTTCGAGGAATATGTCGCGGGAGTGACTGCGTCAGAGCTTGCTTCCGGCAATATCGAAGCGTGCAAGGCTCAAGCGGTTGCGGCAAGGACTTTCGCCGTGGCAAGGGGTGTACTGAAGGGGACGCCTATCTCGGACTCATCGTCCAAGGCACAGGCGTACAGAGCAAAGAGACTTCGCGTTCAATATCCCACACCTTATGCCGCGGCCTTTGAAACGACAGGCATGATCCTGACGTACAATGGCGTACCGGCGAACACGGTATACTGTGCGTCGAATGGTGGGCATACAGTCTCCTCTGAGGAAGCATGGGGCGGTGTGCGGCCTTACCTGATCTCCAAGCCTGACCCGTGGACTTCGGCGGTAACGTCTGAGCGGATTGGGCATGGCGTTGGGATGAGCCAGCGGGGTGCGAGATATGCCGGAGGGAAAGGAATCAGCTTTGAAGATATCCTTTCCTTTTATTATCCCGGCTGTGTGCTGACAGAGAATTACGGGGAGGTGAAACGTGTGACAAACAAGATTGTGCAAACGGTGATCTCCCTTGCGGAGGGGCAGATCGGCGCTCCCTATGTGTTCGGCGCGGTAGGGGAGGAGTGTATTCCTTCTCTCCGGGGAAGAAGGCAGAGTGCGGCTCATCCGACGATCAAATCCAAATGCCAGGTTCTATCCAAGAAATCAGCTTCCTGTGCCGGTTGTGTATACGAAGGGCGGAGAATGTTTGACTGCCGGGGTCTGACATACTGGGTCTTCAAACAGGTAGGGATTTTGATTTCCAATATTGGAGCCACGACGCAGTACAACACAGCCAAGGACTGGGCAGTGCGCGGGACGATTGATGAGATGCCCGAATGCTGCTGCTGCGTTTTCCGCAAGGTCGGCAATAAAATGGAGCACACCGGCCTGTATATCGGTGACGGCTACGTTATCGAAGCCAGCGTTGGAGTGAAGAAATCAAGGCTACAGGATGGCGGGTGGACGCACTTTGCGATCCCCAACAGTCTGTATTCCGCTGAAGAACTCAAACAACTGGAGGGGACAAAGCCTATGAGGATCCTGCGAAAAGGGAGCAGCGGCGAGGATGTCCGCTGGCTTCAGGAGAGCCTGACAAAACTGGGGTTCAAGCCCGGGACGATTGACGGCAAATACGGCGCGAAAACGGAAGATGCTGTCAGGGCGTTTCAGGCAAAGTATGGCCTGACGGTTGACGGGGTTGCTGGCCCCGCGACAATTACACAGGTGAAAACCCTGCTCAATAAGGAAGAAGAGACTCCAGTAGAACCTCCGGAAGAGATTACGCTGGAGACGCTTCTTGCCCGGATTGAGGAAATCGAAAAACGCCTTGACAAGGCAGGACTGTGAGGTGAGTAGAATGCCGAGTGAAATTCTTGTCGCCCTGATCAGTCTTGCCGGAACAGTGATTGTAGCTGTCATCAGCTATATTGGCAATTCGGCGGGTGCGCGGCGGGCAGCGCGGGAGAACGCGGAAATGGTGCAGTACCGGCTTCAGGAGCTTGAGAAGAAAGTTGACAAGCACAATAATCTCGTCGAGCGGATGTTCAAGGTTGAGGGAAGGGTCGAAGAGCTTGAACACGACGTGCGGGATCTGAAAACAAAAGGATAAACAGACAAGACATGAGCTTGTCTTGGGCAATGAAGACGATGCGTAACACAGAGATGTTGCGCGTTCTGCTTTTTACTTTGTCACGAATATGATGTATTACTCGTGACATCCAAAGAAAGGGTGATCGTCATGAAGACGAATTTTAAGAACTGGCTGAAGGCCGCCGGTATCCGAGCCATTAAAACCGTGGCTCAGACCGCGGTCGCTACGATTGGTACGAGCGCGATTATCAGCGAGGTTAACTGGCTCGTGGTTGGCAGCGCGTCCCTTCTCGCCGGTATTCTGTCCCTGCTGACGAGTGTGGCCGGTCTGCCGGAGCTTGATGTCGATAACAAGTATCTTTTTGACATGGATGAGTAAAAAATACGGAGCCGCCTGACAACGGGCGGCTCCTTCTGATAAGGAGGGATAATATGGCGTATATTGACGGTGTTCAAATCGAAGGTGAAGTGCGAGGTCTCCGTGACCAGGAAACGCTTCAGCTGACGGAGCATGTGATCTCCAGGACTGTCAATCTGTACGATAGCTCTACGAAAGAAGTCGGTCAGATCAGCCAGACCGGAACTGTGGTTCCGACTGGTTTTGCTTCTGTCCGTGCATCGGACTTCATTCCGGTCGAACCGGGCGAGACGTATAAGGCCGCTTTCTGCACGAGTACCGCTGTGTCTTCTCAACAGCGAGTTCTCTATTATGCTTTCTATAATTCCGCAAAGGAATTCATCGCTCCGAGGATTGAGGGTGCGGCGACTTTTACGGTTCCCTATGGTGCAAGCTATGTCAGGTTCAGTTGCAACCAGACTTATGCTGACGGCATGGTGCTCACAAAGCTGAGTGAGTTCCCGACCTCCTTTATCCCGTATGCTCAGTTTTCTGACGAGTTCGTTGAAGAGGTTGAATCTCTTGCGAATCGGTTACCGGAGGGCGCTATCAAGGTTGCGACCGAGGCTGAACTGACTACTGCTGTCGGTACGGATGGAAACACTATTGTGCTGGCGAACGATATTACTCTGGCTGGCACGCTGACGATCACTCACAGCGTGAATATCTACGGCAATGACCATACGATTAACTGCGGCTATGTCTCAGGCACTACTGCCGGTATCCAGGTTCAGGACTGCTGTGTCCGGATGTATAATCTGACGGTTTGGAACGGCAAAGGGTGTGTTGTCCGGGCTGGTTTCTCCGGAACGGTTAGTGACACACAGGTCACTTACGGCGGCATGATGATTGCCAAGAACTGTCATATCTGGCACGGCGACGATGTCGTGGAGGTTCATGGCTATGGTGTAGGCGTGTTTGTGGACTGCGATATCCATACGACGAACAGCACCCGTACTCCTGGTAAAAGCGGCGGTTCAACCTATGACGCTGTGAATGTGCATCAGTACGGAAGGGTGTATCTGAACAGGTGCAAGATCCATGAAGCATACGACGAAGGTATTTCTACCCACGACCATTCCTACGCTGAAGTCATTAACACTGAGGCTTATAACTGCGGTTATCTGATCTCGTTCAATAGCTCCTATGTGGCTCTTGCCCAGAAAGGCGCATATTCTTCCTATGGTGGCATTCATCTTGGCGGTACGGGCATGGGCATTGTCAAGGGTTGCTACAGTCATGACAATGCGACCTATGGCATTGGCCTGTACTGTCTGGATCCGGAGCACAGTACTGGCAAAGCGATCTGTGTCGGCAATGTGGTGAAGAAGAATGGCTTCGTGAATAATGTGGCCGGGGATGCAGATAAGACTGGCGGCATTATTGTTTACGGCGCGAGGGATCTCGAACTTCGGAGCAATACCGCGATTGAGAATGCGAACTATGGTATCCGCTTTGGCGTGGATCCGACCGGCGCGAGTTATACCTCTCATCCGGCGAGTTCTGGTTTCTATGCGGAGAATTTGATCCTGAACAATGGGATTGACACGGGTAATAAAGTCAAGATTGATGCCGGTGCGGACGGTGGACTGCATGAGGGAACCAATCTCCGCGAGGGGCTGGAAAAGGTTTTGACCTCCATCAGCTCTTCCGGCCTTGAGTATCCTTACGCTTTCCTGAGGGATGACAAGACGCTGACGGTGGAAGGCGCGGCGGCGGACGCGAAGGTGACCGGCGACCGGCTGGCGGCTAGCGCGGCAGATGTTGATGATGTAAAGAGCGCTTTTGATGCGATGATGCCGATTAAATACGCCAACATCGCAAACACCATTTCTTTTTCTGCATATAACGGATTCCCTTATTCACAGGACTATTACGATGAAGCTAAAACGGTGGATTCAGCTTCATGCACAAGCGGGAAAACAAATTTTGGTTTTTATTGGGATATTCCGGTCACTAATGGTCATAAATACCTTGTGATGGTAAAAGGTAAAATAGTTAATGCTGGTGATAATACTGCTGCTTTTGCTATCGGAAAGCAGAGCGGATCGTCTGCGTATGACAGAGTGAGTGCAACTTTCCCAACTATCGGCGGCAAAGTATATACTGTCAGCACAAAAACAACGGCAACCGTTGACGGTTGGGGACAACTCATTGGTCTGATTCAAGCATCTGCAAACGAAACTGTGCGAATCCGTGGTTATTTCTATCCGTCTGCAAATTATGACAGCGTTTATCAATATAAGGACATCATGATTGTTGATATTACGGATTGTTATACTGCGGATGCGATTGCTGACATTATCAGCAAGGGTTATTTTAGGACGGATGTAAGAAGTGCGCCGAACGAAGCACAGGTGTACGCAATTGAAGACAGCGTAAAGGTCTTGCAGGAGAAAAACAAGGGGATCGCCTTTACAATGGACGATCTGATTGCCGTTGCTAATGACTCCAGTTATGCAAGCGTATCATCAAACGTAATTGCTGTTAGTCCAAACGGCGATAACACGGCGAATATGTATGTTGATATTCCTGTTGAGGAAGTATCCATATTGAGCGTTTCGCTGATTGCAAAATCGTCAAACATTACGCATAACGCAAACGCAATATATAATTCATATCTGCGTGTATTCGGATATGATTCCGCAATGAGCCGGATATATATTAGTGGGGACTATCCGATTGTTGCAACAGATTACCGTAGTTATGAGTACCACATTCCGATCCCGCTTGGAGTAAAAACGGCACGGTTGATTTTCTGCGGTGTTAGCGGGGTAACGTTTACCATCAAAGAATTTATGGCAACAAACATCCAAAGCGTACCGCAACGGATCAATCCGGGTATTTCTTTTGATGCACACTTGGGAAATATTGCCGCCCCACAGGATACGCTTGAAGGGTTTTTACTTGCAAGGAAAGCCGGATTTTCCAGTTTGATATTCAATTTCAGAACTACTTCCGATGGCGTGCTTGTCTGTCTGCATGATGATGAAATCGGTGCAGTTTCGACAGGAACAGGGAAATGCTCGGAAATGACCTATGCACAATTATCGCAGTATGACTTCGGGTTCATGAATAACAAATCGCAATCGCCGGACTATTCCCAAAACATTACAACCGGAGATGGGCTTTGGCATAAGAAAAACAAATATTATGTGTGCAAAGTTCCAACCCTTGACGAATGTTTGAAACTGTGCGCCATTACTGGAATGACTCCTGTTTTCCGGCTCATGGAATCCCTTTCATCTGCTTCGATTGCAACAATCAAAAATATGCTGATGAAATACAACCTTTATGGACACGCACGCTGCAAAGGGTTTGAACATTCGTTGCTTAATCAGATGTGGGAAAGTATCGGCGAGGGGTTCGTTGGGTACGGTATTGAGTTCACAGGAGCATCGTTTGCGGATAGCGATGTCGATACTATGATTGCAAAACCGTATTTCAACAACAATAGTTTCATTGAGTGCGGATATTCATACATGAATGATACCCGGATTGCATACGCATTGTCGCACGGTCTTCATGTTGGGGTCGGCTCAATTGGTTCATTCTCTGCAATCTACGATCTGATTCAGCGGGGCGTTTCATACGTTACAAGTGACTTTGGCGATGGCAATCCGATTCTGTTTTAACGCAGAAGGCGAAAGCATGGCAGGGAGGATGATGCTGATGAATAGCATTCCACAGGTGGACACAATCCGCGACACAATGATGCAGGAAGGCGCGAAAAAGCCTGACATCATCCGTCATCTGGCGTTTGCTTGTCTGGAGTGGCCTTATGTCTTCGGCGCGTGGGGGGGGGGGGGGGCGAGGGGTGCACA
>Ga0326512_10002687_pt1 | contig 13141 bp, 17 predicted proteins | sample 1_2617_0518_D_FD_203652 | JGI IMG/M metagenome (GOLD analysis project Ga0326512, IMG submission 203652) | Bovine rumen microbial communities from UC Davis, California, United States - 1_2617_0518 | ecosystem: Host-associated > Mammals > Digestive system > Stomach > Rumen | place: USA... | reverse complement strand
GGGCTGTTGCAGATATGACGAGCGGGGAGGAGTCGAAGGTCATCTCTTTCACCGTTCCGAAGGATATGATAGATCTCATAGCCTCGCAGGACTTTGCTGACAACACATTGGGAGATTATGTGGAGGAACTTTGGATTCACCCATCGTTGCAATAAAGATGCCAGAATACAAATATAAGACAAAATCAGGCAAACAGTTGTGGTACTGCAGCTTCTGTTACGTCGATTGGATGGGGGTGCGAAAGCGAAAAGTGAAGCGCGGATTCCTCACAAAGAGGGAAGCGCATGAATACGAGGTAATGTTCAAGGATAGGAGGGCTAAAGACCCCACTATCCTTTTCAGTTCGCTCCTGGTTAATTATTATGAAGATTGTGATACAAGGCTGAAACCAACGACGATGGAGACCAAGAAGGACATCGTTGAATCTAAGATACTCCCTTTCTTCGGGAATACGAGGATCTGTGACATCGATGTCGCTATGGTGCGCCGGTGGCAAAATGAACTTATCAATTACCGGAGTAAGAGCGGGAAGCCGTACTCCCAGACCTATCTGAAGACAATCAATAACCAGCTGTCGGCGATCATGAACTATGCCTGCAGGTTCTACGGTCTTCCGCAGAATCCTATCCACATTACGGGCAGCATCGGAAAAAGCCATGCGGATGAGAAGCCGTTCTGGACACATGACGAATACCGGCACTTCCGAATGTTCGAGAAGAAGCCGTCATACCTGCTCGCCTTCGACATCCTTTTTTACGGAGGTATCCGGGAAGGGGAACTCCTGGCCATCGTGCCGGAAGACTTCGACAGGAAGAACATGACACTGCGCATCGACGAGAACTTCGCGGTTGTCAAGGATACGGAATACATCCTCACGCCGAAGACATCCAAGAGCATGAGGACGATCACGCTCCCGAAGTCCGTGTTCGAAGCTGCGATATCCTACATCGACAAGCTGCAGATCAAGGACGGCGAGAGGATCTTCTACTTTAAGAAGTCCGGCCTCATTACGGAGTTCCATAGGTGCTCCGATCGGGCAGGGCTGCCGCGCATCAGGATCCACGACCTGCGCGGCTCCCACGCTTCTCTCCTCAGCGAGCTCGGCACTCCTGTCAAGTCAGTCAGCGACCGCCTGGGCCATGAATCCATATCGACAACCATGCGGACATATACACATCAATACCCGCAGAGAGAGAAGGAACTGGCTGACAGACTGGACGGAATGATAACGGATGCCGACGCAAAAAAAGAAGCCCCCGAAGGGGCTGACAATACCGATGATTGAGTTTTGTGTATCACGAGTGTATCACGGACAAAAAAAGAATCCCGGAAACCCGCATAAAACCAGGGTTTTCCGGGATTTGCGCACTATTCCAGCTCTATAGTTGGCAGGTACTTTTCCGTCATAACTGGTATTTTTTAATCCGTTTTCATGTGCGTTTTTCCGTTTTCGCATGCTCTGAAATCTTGGCTTGCCGACCTTTTGTGTATCACGAGTGTATCACTGAGATATTGGCGGAAATTGTAGAAAAATGTATCACGGGGCATCCGGGACGTATTCCAGAATGTCCGAAGGCTGGCATCCGAGAGCGGAGCACAGCTTGTCGAGAGTTTTGAAATCGATCCTGCCGGCCTTCTCATTATAGAGCATGGAGATCGTACTCCTGCTCAGCCCTGTCCTCTCAGACAGCTCCTGTATCCTTATCCTCTGTTCCCCCATCACTCGGGAAAGTGTTACCCTAATCATTCCATATCTCCTTTGCCCTCGTTACCTCCGGGGCGGGTTTTTGTCATTTTTTCAGTTCCGCAGTCTGATTGTAATATCCCAAATCACCAGTAAAATTAAAGCGCTTCATTTCCTGCTTTATCACCTCTGAATCGGTTACAAAAAAAGGACAGTCAGTAAGTTCAATTCGATAGTGTTCACTCGTTGTAGTAGTTCCCTTTTTGTAGCACCCGACGTGTGCAAAATAGATAGTATGCCCCACAATGCAGATGCTTTCCGGGTCAATGTTTCGATAAAGTTTTGCGCGTTCCTGTCTGCTATCTTTATCAACCCATGTTCTTAATACATCCATGTTAAATCCTCCTTTGCCCTCGCAACCTCCGGGGCGGGATGTAAGATTATCTCAGTAATGCTTTCATCTGCCTTTTTGCTTTCTGCAATTCCTTGCCTTCGAAGATTCCCTTATAGGGCAAATCTTCGAGCTGATATTTTGCCTCCGCCCTAACCTCATCGTCGGTCAGTTTCCGGTTCAGGTCATCCGCTCTCGCTTCAAACCTTGACGCTAATAGCGTTTTCAACGCTCTGTCGTAAATTGCCATGGTCTTAATCTCCTCTGCCCTCGTTACCTCCGGGGCGGGATGTAAGATTATCTCAGTAACGCTTTCATTTGCTCAGCAGATCTATCAGCTGGTCCTGCAATTCAATGATTCTTTCATATACGAATGCCGGAACCTTCTCATTCCGTGCATTGTACTCGGCTACGATATTCTTTCCAAATTCAAGTGCTGTCAGTATTTCTTCCTTGCTCATTTTGGTTTCCTCCGTCATGTTGCTGTCTCTGTGCTATGTCTACATATTAAGCCATTTTAACCTATATGTCAATTATTTTGAATGAAATTTCATTCAAAAATTTATCAAGAAAGTATTGACACTCGCTGTCCATATGGTAATATACACACAACGAAACAAGAACAGCCGTTCGGGAGACGGACCGAACAGCCACACAAAAATAGGAGGAAAGCACAATGGCAGCAACAATCAAAACCCAGAACTTCGGAGTTGAAATCGAGATGAACAACATGAGCAGATCCAGAGCTCAGAAGATCGTAGCAGATGCACTTGGAAGCACACAGACAGGTTACAGCTCTTCATATGATAATCACTATGTCATCGATACGAAAGGACGCCAGTGGAAATGCGAATCAGACAGCTCCATCAAGAATGTCGGACGCGGTACCTGCGAACTCGTAACTCCGGTTCTTCAGTACGAAGACATTGAGACACTTCAGAAGATAATCAGAGCCCTCAGAGCTGACGGGGCAAAGACAGACAGCAGCTGCGGAATCCACATCCATGTGGACGGCGCGAACCACACACCGAAGAGCCTCCGCACAATGCTCAAGTTCTTCGTTGGACGGCAGGATCTCATCTATGACGCACTCGACAACAACCGCAGATCTTCCAGCTGGTGTCTGAAGATGCCCCAGAGCCTCCTCACAGCCATGAACAACGAGAGAGACCTTACCAAAGGAAGGCTCGAAGAGATCTGGTACAGCCCGGCGAACACTTCAAGGTGCGGCAAATACCATGGCGGAATCGACCACAGGCACTACAACGAGACACGTTACCACGGCATGAACCTCCACGCATTCTTCACCAAGGGAACGGTGGAATTCAGACTTTTCAATAGCACGCTCCATGCCGGCAAGGTAAAGGCATACATCCAGTTTTGTCTCGCACTCAGCGCATGGGCAATCTCAGCACAGGACAGCCGCGTAACCTTCCGCTCCATGGACGGATACACAGCGGAAAAGAAAGTCAACCTCATGTACCATGTTCTGACGAACAGGCTCGGTCTCTACGGTGATGAGTTCGCAACCTGCAGGCTCCACATGATGACGATCATCAAGAAGAACGCCGGCATCAACCAGAGACACGCAGCTTGATATATCGGAAGGCTGACCTATCGGCCTTATACGGGGGAAAGGATAAGGAATGAAAGCATATGTGGCATATGGATCGAATCTGGATCTCCATCAGATGTACAGGCGTTGCCCTACATCTGAACTCTGGAGGACTGGATATATAGATGGGTATGAACTGAACTTTAAGAAGATGCCGATGGGCCGGGCGGCCTTTGCGACGATCGACAAGAAAAAAGGTGCCCGGGTGCCGGTCGGCGTATTCCGCATCAATCGGTTCGACGAAAAGATGCTCGACGTATACGAGGGATATCCGAGGCATTATAGAAAGAAGACGGTCTCTGTGGCTCTGGACGGGGGCGGAAGCATCGAAGCTATAGTTTATATCATGAACCCGTCGGCAAAGCCAGGAACGCCGAGCAGGAGTTATCTCGATACCATCGTGAGAGGATACGAGGACTGCGGACTTGATTACGAAGCACTCGATGAGGCTCTGGCCAGATGCCCGCAGGAATAACGGGTAAGCAAAAAGGAGGGGGTGTCCCTCCTTTTTCTGTCTCATTCGTTGCAGCGAATCAAACCGAAGAATCTTCATGCTCTTCCGGTGGAATCCTCCGCTTGTTTGGAACCCAAACCATCAGTTCGCCGGGCTGACAGTCAAGAGCTTCGCAGATCTTGTCAAGCTGCTCAAGGGATACCTTGTCAACAAGCTCGTGGTACAGTTCACCGATGGTGTTCGGGCGGATTCCGGTCACTGTCGCAAGCTCCTTCTGAGTCATGCGGATCTCTCCAAGTTTTCGAGACAGTAAAATCTTTATCATTGCCATTGCTCCTTCCGTTATTTTATAACACGGATATAAAAGCCCTGACATAAAATGTTATTTATTATCGCACAAGCGATATTTATGAATGATATATCATTCACACCAACAAAAAAAGAGGCTCCCTCGAAAAGGAGCCCCGTAATCATATATTAAAAAGATTTATTATGCACCGATCATGGCCAGAAGCTGTTCATATGTGAACTTGTTCGTGCCAAGGCAGGATGCAAGGCCTTCACCGTACGTTCCCGGGAGTTCGACGCCATGTGGATCCTTACCGACAAGCATTGCGCAGATTTCGACAGCTGTCACCATGAACTGATTCTCGCCAAGCTCAACATAGTGGCCGGCCATCACGGCGTCTGTCAGCGGTCCGCGCTTACCATCTTCTACGAGGTGCGCAGAGTAGTCCAGGTTGGCGGCGCGCTGGATAACACGGATGGCCTGCTCGCGGCTTTCGGTACCGTAAATGCCATCATCAGCAATGCGGTGACCTGTGAAGTTGATGGAGTGCTGCTGTCCGAGCCGGATGATCTTCGACTTGGCTGTCTGGGCAGGCATAGTGTATACCGCCCCGACATAGCGTTTATCATCCCACTCGTTGCGGGGGACATCTTTGAACGGCTGTGTATGCTCGGCCCATCTCCATGTATCGCCGGTGTCGTACTTCGTGCACAACTTGGTCTTCGGGTCATAGGAAGACTGCCAGAATGCATGGCAGAAGCCTCCGTCTTTATACATGACAACGACAGCCTTGCCCGTCACCTTCTCCGGATCGGCGGCCTTCACCCATCCCATAGACACGAGAGCCTTTTCCAGATTGCTTCCGCACCATCCGCCGTTCGGCTGATGCCTGATTCCGTGCCTGTAGAGGGCAAGGGAAATCAGGCGGTCACAGCTGATGTAACCGTCAGCACACGGCGGATAAACATGGCTGTTGCCATAGAGCCAATCTTTCTCCTTTGCTTCGCTGACAATTTTAAGGATAGTCTTTTCAAGATCATCCATCGTGAAGTTCTCAGTAGAATTGACTCCTGACATCTCTGAGATTCGCTCAGCGATCCTTCCGAGAGTTTTAGGTCCTGCAATACCATCACAGTCCAGACCCTCGTATTTCTGGAATAAGAGCACCTGTTCCTCTGTTTTCGGACCGAAGTCTCCATCTGCAGACAGGCGCTCTTCATACCACAACCCGGCAGCATTCTGCTTGATGTTGTAGTATCCGAGAGCGTCAAGATCATTCTGAAGCTTGATAACGTCAGCTCCGGAAGACCCTTTCCTGAGCGTAACAGTCTGCTTGCCGGCGAGCTGCGCCATGTACTTTTGCACTTCGCTCTTGAAGCGTTCCCATGTCCAGTTGGAACCGAGCCCTTGGTCACGTTTCAGCGGAGATGGACAGTTCTTCGTGGTCACATCACCGTGTCGGAGCAGGTGGTCGATCGGCAGCTTGTAGACCGTCAGGAAGGCCGCGGAAAGCTTTGCAGCCGTGACCTGCGTCTCCTCATGGAAGTACCAGGTCTCGTCATCGTTATTCCTTCCCGATTTCGTGAATGTCGCACATTCAACACCAACCGTGTTGTGGTTCCTCGCGTCCGGGTGAATGTACTTGAATCCCGATGAAGCACCAACGTGCCATATTTTATCCGTGGGAAGGGCAGCCTGTGAGCACCTTCCATCAGGATAGATAAAGTAGTGACCTCCATATCCCCCGCCATAAAGATCGGGGTTAATGCCATTCACTCCAAGGTAATGGACTCCGAAATAATCATGGCTGTTGGAATTATGAGCAGGGACTTCTCCGGAATTTTCTGCCACCCTGTCTATCAGATCAACGCCAAGTGCTGCAAGAGCTTCCCTTACAGATTTGTACGTCTTTGCAGGTGTCCCGCCTTTATCCCTGCTCGTAAGGTCCCACTTCCTCACAATGGCCATGACGGACGTTGTATATGACGGATCCGTGCAGTATCCACGCGACCGTACCGTCTCGATGAGCGTCTCGGGATCGTTGATGGCCAGCACGTCGCGGTACTTATAGTGACCGCCTTTCTCGTACCTGGCGTCTCTCATGAACTGCACATAGTCGCAGAGTCCGTCCAGATAACTGTCATAAACACGGAAGACATCTGTGATCATTGTTTTTTTACCGCCATACCACTCAGGTGTGACTTTGCTATATGTTTTCCCATGCCAGAACTCGCTCGTCCAGGTGTCGTTCAACAGTTCCTTCTTCATACCGACCACGTTATAGCGACCGATCTGGCTGAGATCTGTCTCCCCGTACCCTGTCTCCTGACAGGTCTGGGCCGTTAAAATCTCAGGCAGATAACCGCCGACGATTTCACACGCCTTGACAGCGAGAGGCCATATCATATCTACCCATTCTTTCTGTGTCATTAATATCCTCCGTTAAAAAAAGGGAGCCTTTCGGCTCCCTCGATGTCTCCGATCGGAGACAAATTATTCTACTTCTTCAGATTCCTTATTCAGCTGTGCGGATGAGTTTATCTTTCCATCATCGAGCAGATCTTTTACTTCCTTGAACCATGCATCACATAAATTCATAAGTGCTTCGTCGGAGATAAAGAACCTGAGCCAGTCAGGTAAAAGCATGCGCGCGTTGTGTACTACATATTTAAGCTTCTGCCGGCCTTCGCTGGAAACATACATGTGCTCGGCTTTCAGCATGTACTGATAGACCTGAGCGCGGATTCCTTCAAGGCCTTTCATCTTGGCGTTCTCGTAGATGATATAGACCGTCAGGATAACGAAGATGATAAGAAGCAGGATAAGAACCGGCTCCGGAATGGAGCCTATTGCTGCCCAAAAATCCATAGGGTACCTCCTATTTGTTGTTTAAGAAACTGATAATGTCTGACTCCGCCTGTTTGAGGCTCGCTGTGTCGTTGCCATCGATTGCATGTCGGAGCAGGGCATGCGTACCGAGGAGGATCACTTTCATTTCCTCCTGCATGGAGCTGATCTGCTCATAATCCCTGTTCGATTTCCGCTCAAGTTCCTTGAGACGGTTCTCGTGATCCTCGAGCTTGAGGTTTTGCGCTTCTTCCGGTTTTCTGAAAAAACCAACCGCGCGAGCAATCCAGACGATTGCTGCCCCGATAATGCCGATGCCGCCGCATATAGCCAGAAACATCTGGGCGAGGTCGTTGACTGTGTATAAATTCTGCAATTGTATTCCTCCGCTGGTGTATTAAAAAAGAGATGCGCAAAGCATCTCCGAAGGTTCATCCCGCGATCGATTCATATAATCCTCCATTAAAAAAGGAGCCTCACGGCTCCACGAGCTCACCGAATGCCTCAGTGATAATTTCTTTGATTTTCTGCATGTCAGCCTTTATCTGCTCGGCACTCTCGGAAGACATCCTGTCATCTTTGAGCATGGCAATCGTCCAGGCCTGACGGGTTATCATCCGAGACATTTGGGCGATGCACTCTGCCTGCTTCGCTGTCAGATCGTCATAATAGGACAGAAGTTCAAGCAGTTCGCCGTTCGTTTTATCCATAAGTGCTCCTTCCATTAAAATATCCGATACCGAGGCTTCTCTTCACCGAAGAACCAGTATCGGACATAATCATCAAGTATTATAGCGACTCCTCCCAAGAGGAACCAAAGCGCCGTGAATTGCGGGCATATCTGGCCAAACAAATTGAACGGGAGATTACTGTAATCCCACACGCCAAGACCGAGATACAAATTGAGAATTATACCGCTTAAAAGCTCTATCCACGTAATCGTGACACAGCATATGAGCATCTGCGTAGTGAGCGGCAGCTCCCAGGTGAATTTTTCGTTGAGCAGTCCGCACAGGATGAACGCAATCCCCCCGACGAAGAACATACTCCAGTGAGACCTTCCGCGAAAGATATGCTCCAACATGCAGTACACAATTCCACCCACGCACATCAAGAACACATATTTCAGCAGATTCTTCATCCGACAGCCTCCTGATACAGGACCTTCAGAACGTCGCTCTGGTACTGCTCCGGGATGGCATCGCCATACGTTATAGCCGAGATTGTCGACGCCTTGCGGAGTGCCTTTATCCACTGGAATGCTGAGTTCGTGTACGTCGTGTGGAACGTCTTGAAAGCCATCGCCGCATTGATGATCAACCCTGCATCTGCAGCTGAGTAGAACCGGCACGGCTCCCCGTCAGAATGATACTCTACCTGCTCCATTCCGGCTGCGAGCTGTGCCTGTTTGCCGAAAAGGTTCAGCTGATCCTCATCGGTCATCGAGAAATGTTTCAAAGACCCGTCAGACAAGAGGACGTCAACGCCACCAAAGATTGTCGCATTGCAGATCTGAGAGATCTCCGCACGTTTTGCTGCGCGAACCGCTTCTATCTGCAGATAATCTGCATTGATGCCTTCCTTCTTGTCGGACAGCTGTGCGAACCAGAACGCAACATCGTTCCGGATCTCTTTCTCCGATACAACATCAGCCGTGACTACTGCATAGATCTCATCAGCCTCATAGAGTGTGGATTCCGTACCATCCGAATCAGTCACTACTCCCCCTGTCTGATTCTGACGGAGCCAGACCTGTGCACTCCCGTCGGCCTGCACCATATAAAGCAGATCATCCAGCGGATTCACACTATTAACTTTATGCATAAGCTATCCTCCATAACTTATAATATTTGTTTTGTTCATAGCCTTTACCCTTCTCGTAGTCGCTGACTATCCTCCGTGCCACTCTCAACAGCCCATCAACATACCTCCTGCGTATCTGATAGCTGTTACTATTTACGAAGCTGCCATACTGTGCCGTCACACCTCTGGCCAGCTTTACTGAAACATTATCCCCTTTCCTTACTTTACGGCTGAGCCTTGCCAACTTCCGACGCGAACGAAGGAAGATGGAATCACGTACTGTTACCCAGACCTTCTTGTGCCGTTTTCTCTCTCCCGGATACTGCTTCTCACTAACAGCTCCTCCATGAAAGACAACACCCATGAAGTCCAGATCCCTTCCTCTCCTCTTTCCGTTACGGTCTACGTATGCTGTCCGAAACACCGACCAACTGTCCTTTATCCTGACACCGAGCTCTTTTCGGCAGAATTCAATGATCAACCTGACAGCGGTATGAATATCCTTCTTGTTCGGCCCATAGATGAGAATGTCATCCATGTAAATCAGGATATGGGAAATGAGGCGCACACGCTTCGTCTTCCCTCTCCTGGTCGATACCTTCGCCAACTGCTCGGATGCATAATGGTAGACGGAGGACAGGTAGTAATTGCAGAGATCCTTACTCGCAGGCGAGCCAATAAGAATCCCGTGATCCGACGGATAAAGTGAATTCTCATCAGGAAATTCTTCGTACAGACCGAAAATGGTGTGGATAAGATATACCATGTCGTTGTTCTTATGAATATCCCTGTCGAGCATGCTGAGTATCTTGGAATGGGGGATGGACGGATAACATTTCGTTATATCCATCTGTCCCCCGAATTTCGTACCTTCAACATCTCCGGAGATCCACTTCTTCACCGCCTTCACTCCGTAGCTCTGTCCTTTGCCCTTGATGGACGCCACCTGATATGTGCCGACCTTTGCTTCGAAAAGAGGTTCCGCAGCATACCGGAACAAATTCTCGTATATCTTCAGCATGGCACACTCGATGCCGAGCGTACGTTTCTTCCCGGATCCGGAATCATTAATTGGAGCATACCTTATGACCTTCTGGCCAACAAGGTTCTCCATGATATGTTCCCGGACACACCTTCTTGCAATTGCATCAGAGACCTCGAAAGCTATGAGCTGTGCCGTCTCTTCAAGAAAAGGGTCTCTTGGCTTCAGATGCTCTTTGACGTATCGGTTTGATCTTCCTGAGAACTTTCTAAAAATTCTTCTGGACCAGGCTTTCTCGCATTTGTTCCTGTCCATGAAGTCCAGTATAGAATCGACGATGAATCCGATGTCCCGTATATTCACATTTTTACAGTGCGTTTTCATGATTCACCTTTCTTTCTGTATTCAAGGCCTTTCGGTTTTACTACTAAGCCCCACCCATGCCCACTTCCGTCATGAGGCCGGCCGCCGGTTGCCCATTGGCCAGTGCTGGTTCAGCAATTTCGAGCTCTGCTCAAGCCCTTTCGGGATGGAGTCATGCTCCACGAAACATGACGCTCTGAAACAGAAATACGGGCGGCGATGTTCCAGTTCGCGTTCGACAGAGCGTTGTTCACGTTGACATAGAAGCGCCCCGCGTTAGCCCCGTTGTTCAGGTTGCCGCCGACAAGGAACAGCCCGTCGCGTCATGAGTCCTTATAAATTAAGAAGATATCCGATTTTTTCAGTTGCATTTTCGTCCCGCTTCGCGGGATTTAAGAGGGGGAAGACCCCCTCTGCCGCTCCGCGGCATTCACCCCCTACGCTGCGGCTCTGCCGCAGTCTGCCAGAGCAGAAAGACGGGCGGCGAAAATCCAGTGCGCGGTCGACAGAGCGTAGTACACAGTGACACAGAAGCGCCCCGCGATAGCCCCGCCGGTCAGGGAGCCGCCGACAAGGACTTCTCTGGTCCCATTTGTGCTTTCTGTGTAACTATTCATGCCGTAGGTGCTATCCGCATAGCCCGTCGTGGTCGTTGCCTCTTTTCCGTTAGCGGTCGGGAAACGTACGAACGGATTATTCGAATCGTATCCTCTCTCTGAAATGTATCCGTTCTTACCTCCGATTTCTGCAATGACGCAGTCAACTTCTTCATAGTCACTATTCGGACCGCTCGATGTGGCCAGAGTTGCGTCATATGCAACATACATCTTGGCGATTCCCGATGTGATCTTATAAATAACATTAGAGAGGCATACATACTGTCCCCAAGCACATTCCACGCCGAACAATCTGTATGGATATTTGCCGTTGGAATTGCTTCCCGGAGAACCGCAGGTTCCCAGAACTGTATCCGTCGCTCCGCTCCACCACGGCATTGTCGACAGGAAATTCGATGTAGCAACATCGAACGTCTCAAGTGCATCTATATAGATTGCGCTATTTCCGTTTCTGAGATCCTCGATCTGGGTAATTCTGCGTCTATCCACAATGTTGTTTGCAGTGGAACCACGGTCTTTTGCAGTACCTACTGACACGGTAGAGCCGACAATAAAGAATTCTGCATTCGCATTCGTAACGATAACTCTCTTCACTCCAGTCTCAGCCACTGCGGGACTGATCTGCTTATCATACGACACGCATCCGGCCATGATACTCTGTGTATTTCTGGTGGCGAACGTCACCATGAACAGGATATTCAGGAACTCGTACTCCTGGACTGTCTCCATTGTGTACTGTGTGCCCTTCTTCTTCCATGTGGTGATCTGATTGTTATGCGATACTTTGTCCATCATCAAAGCATCAGACACGGTCATCGGAACGCCGCCATCACCAAGCGATACACCATAGCAGGCGATCGGAATGAAATCCCGGACTGTGCCGTCAGACTTGATTGCCGGACCTACAGGAGCATACCCTTCTTTCTGGGAGAGGCACAGGTCAATCTCTTCTCCGCCACCCGTGAAATCGTACTTGAAGTACATCGGCGGGAAGAGTACGTATGTGTCTCTTGTATAGCGGTTGAACTCTGCATCCGAATCGAAGTAATCAACGACAAACTCTCCATCCGCACGGACATGGCCATTGACGATCATTCCGTAGAAGTAATTGTCGAAGTCGTTACGGGCTGCCGTCTCATCCGTTGAGGGATATGCCACCATATCGACGGCATTCTTCGTCCTCGTGCCCGCCGAGAGATGGGATGAATCCCAGGAAGGCCAGCTGCATCCAAATTCGAGCGAAGCATACCGGCTCGCACGAGTCTTGAAGTAGTTGGCTGCTATGCGGGATTTTGCCAGTTCGTCCTGTCCCGATACCGAAGTAAGGATATCCTGTACGTACGAGAGGATAAGGTCCTGACGGTCCCGCGTCGCAAAATATATATCTGACATACTTTTATGCCCTCCTTATGATAATACAAATGTTTTCTCACGCCCCGAAATGTTACAGAATAACATACATACTGTTATTTATGACCATCATGTCATCTGTTTTGCCATCACTTCGCCGTTCGCCATCTGGATTGTGTAGACTGCACCGGTGACAGAATCAGTGATGTACGGCTGTGCCTGCACCGATGTGTACGGCTGCCAGTAGTTTGCGTTCGTAAGGTTTATGCCGGCAGGAACGTCTACCCTCGATATATATGAGACATTCGTAGTCTCATCATAGACCACACTCAGGCGGTCATAAGCTTTGGTCGGATCGTGTACCCCTTCGAGGGAAGGGCTCACCTTGACCGTGACTGTTTGTGCCATATCTTTTGTACTTACCTCCAAGTTTCCGTCTGAATTGACAGCAAGACGCACCTTGTTAGATGCGGAGACACGCATATACCCATCAGTGTCCATTACGGCCTCCAGCTTCGCCTTCTTTGCTATTTCCAGCTCATCACCAGTTAAATATATCTCTATGCCGCCCGGGAGCGTCAATCGGCCATACAGACCGATTCCCACGATTCCCGGACAAGCGCCTCCTACCATTTCGTACATTCGATCTCGACCTCCCCGTCAGCGCCTTCGCCGCCGAGGACATAGATCTTATCGACCGATCTGTACTTGCAGTCATCGGTCCGGCAGGTGTGTAGGCGCCACAT
>Ga0326512_10002686_pt1 | contig 13142 bp, 42 predicted proteins | sample 1_2617_0518_D_FD_203652 | JGI IMG/M metagenome (GOLD analysis project Ga0326512, IMG submission 203652) | Bovine rumen microbial communities from UC Davis, California, United States - 1_2617_0518 | ecosystem: Host-associated > Mammals > Digestive system > Stomach > Rumen | place: USA... | reverse complement strand
CATATGTAATTTCTAAAGATAAATATAGATTTAATATTATCAACCTTAGATTCAATCTATATTTATCTAAAGAGGACATTTGCTCCTCTTTTTTACATCCATTCTAATTTTTTTGCCTTTCCAAAAATCAAATCCTAAAAAATCCCCGGAAGGAATTTTTGAAAAACCTTTCGTATTTTATACACTTATCATAATAGGAACTATTAATTATATTTCTTAGAAAGGAGAAATTGAATGAAGAAAATTAAAATTGGAGGAATGAGAATTAAAACTTTGTCTAATGAAGAAATTCTTAGTCGGGATAACGCGATCCAAAAGTCTCAAAACGAGGCCTTGGAAATTATCGAAGCAATCGAGAATGCGGACCTATTTTCAAATACCGAAACGGTTAATATGGAAATGGTTGCATTATTGACCAGTATAAAAGAAAAGGCAGAACGAATTGATGAAAAATTGGATTTTGTAATATCGAAGTTTTTGTGAATCAGACAAAGGGAGAGACAAGTTCTCTTCCTTTTTGTATACAAGGATTATATTTTTTTTTTTCGCATTTTAAACACGTGCTTTAATAGGAGAATTTGTTTTCACAGAAAGGAGAAAAAATATGGAAAAAATTAATGAGACAATTGACAATCGTACTTTCAAAGAGAAAGTAAATGAATTTGGTTGGAAATTTTCTTTATGGAGGGATAAACAGAAAAAGAAAGTAAGTGAATTCTATCACAAGCATTATATTGAGATCTGGATTCTGGCTCCTATTGTAGTACCTGGAATTATCGGAGCAACAACAAAGATAATTTCAAGCGCCACAAAAACTAAGGAGTTACACGAATTAAAAGATTTGATGATTTATGATAGAAGCCACGGGCATTATTATACATTGAAAAGGGAACCCTCAAATAAAGAATGGGGCGAAATTGATCGAAGAAAGGACGATGGAGAGTCTATAAGAATTATTTTGGAAGATATGAGACTTTTAAAATAAATTCTTCTAATAAGGTGAGGACCAACATGGTCTTTCACTTTTTTCGTAAGAAAAACAACGCCTTTAATAGAACTATTATATTTCTTAGAAAGGAGCATATTATGAAGGAAAGCGTAAGTAAAAAGGTTCGGAAGGAACAATTAAAGGTTTTGGAAAAAATGGAGGGAATTCAGAACCCGAATGATCAGGAGTATAAAGATCTAACAGAATTATTGAACCCGTTGAATCAGGCAGCAATTGCTGATAAGACAGGTAAAATAAATGGAGGAACGATTATAACCGCAATCATTACGGGATTGATCACCGTTGTAGCACCCGTAATTGCAAAGAACCCAGGAATTATATTGGAGGCACCAAAGAAATTGATAGGAAAGTGATATGAAGAACAGAATCCGTTTATACAAGGATTCTAGTTCTTTTTGGAATAATGTCTAGAAGTTTTAAAGGTTGTAAGGACGTAATAAAAACACCGTATATAACAGGAAATTATATTTTTTAAAAAGAAAGGAGAAAAGAATCATGAATGAATTAATGGAAAAAATTAAAGAAAGGAGAGAAAACAAAATTGAGAACCGTATTGAACGGGAGCAAATCCATTTATTGGATGAAGTAAATCAATTAGATGTAACGTCAGAGGAGTATCAAAAAGCAATTGCCTGTATGGACTATTTGACAAAGGCAAAGGCAGAGGAAAATAGGAAGAAACCATCTGCTGATAACGTTTTAGTATTATTAACCAAAATTGTGGCACTTGGTTGGGTATTAGTATACACCAAAAAAGATTTACTGCCAAGAGATGTTATGCCATTTTGGCATAAGATTTAATTATATTTGAGAGTTCATGTTAACGCATGGGCTCTCGACTTTTAGGAGGATAATGCATGACAAGAGTTCTATCACCAAATGACTTTAAGAAAAAAGTTGAAGACATTATATTTTCAAAAGGAATGGAAGGACCAGATATAGAAACAACACATATTCAATTAGATGAAGCTATGGAAGAATTACTTATCGATCTTGGATATGGAGACGCAATACATCTAATACGAAGTACCGAAAGATATTATTCATAAGGAGGATAATGATGCAATTCAAAGGTTTGGTAAGGATTGTTGGTGATTTTATGATTAAGAACGCACCAACAATTTTAACAGTTATGGGATCAGCTGGAGTTGTAACAACAGCTATAATGGCTTCAAAAGCAACAATTGAAGCGTATAATGATTTTGAGTATGAGGAAAACGTTCGTTTAAAATCTAAAGAACCGGCAATGACACGAATGGAAATCGTGAAACGTGAGTGGAGGTATTATATTCCGACATTAATTATGGGAGGATCAACGATTGCGTGTATCATCGGTGCTAACTCGATCTCGACGAAGCGGCAGTTAGCATTGGTTTCGGCATACACGCTTGCAGAGGAGTCATTGAGAGATTATGAGCGGCAAGTACGTGAGACTCTTGGCGAGAAAAAGGCAGCAGCAATTCGTGAATCGATAGATCGACACAAAATAGAACAAAATCAGCCATCTGAGGATAAGGTAATTATTACTGGTGCTGGTGATTGTCTGTGTTATGATACATATACTGGAAGATATTTCAAATCAGATATTGAGAAGATTAAACGTGCTGAAAATGATCTCAATAAACGACTATTAAATGAGATGTTTATTAGTCTTAATGAGTTCTATTGGGCATTAGGTCTAGATCCAGTACAAGCCGGTAATGACATGGGATGGAACGTTAATGAAGAAGGACTAATCGATGTTAGGTACTCATCTCAGATTGCCGACTATAATGGTCACGAAGAACCTTGTCTTGTTATATCTTACATTATTGGGCCAAGATTTAATTTTGGAGATTGACTATTCGTAAAAAATACACACACTTTAATGAGGTAATAGATCAGCACATTATATTTAAAAAGGAGGAAAAAATTATGGCTGAAATGGAAATTAAAAAAGTTAGAGTACCGGAGAAAGTAAAGTACTTTGGCAAGAAACTGGTTTGGTTCCTGTTAGGAGCTGGAACGGGTTTTGCTGTTGGAGTTATTGTTAGCTCCTCTGGTAAAAATGAAACAAACGAAATTGTAGATTCAGACATTAACGACGTACCAGTTGATGAATGATCTTACCTCACCAAAGCGGGGGCTGTGGAAACGCAGCCTCTAGTCTTTTTGGAGGATATTATGGCTAGACAACGAGAAGATTTAAGAACAGTTTCGTGTCGCGTTGATCGAAATTATATTTTCGAGGAAGAAGCACAAAGATTGTTGAAAGACGGTTTTTCGATCTATTACTTTAACATTATCAACATGCCAGATTCTGAATCGCCAGTTATTTACGCTGTATTTACAAAAAGTTTGGATTATATTCGAGAGCCAGAGATTTGGTCTGACGATATTGAGAAAATGTTATTTAACAAGTAATTATGTTTTTACCTAGGCTTTTTCATAGGGAGTATCGGAAATGAGATATATGTTACTATTGTAAAAACTCCTTTCTGATTTATTACAAAAAATGGTTCCTTTTTGAAAGTAACATGTCCGGTACTTCCTATGAAGGAGCTTAGGTAACATTTTAAAGGAGGTATTATTATGCCATTATTTATTCTTATTTTATTTATTGTAATTGTATTTATTGCGTATCATACTGGAAAAAGAGATGGCAGGAAAGAGGCTTTAAGAGATCTTAATAAGGCATGTGATATTGCTTTGAAAAGTGTTCGAGAAATGGAATATGAAGATATGACAATGCCGGAAATAACTAAGGAGGTATTAAAAAATTTAAAGTCCGGATTTAAAAAATTAGTAGGAGGATGAAATGGAAAGAAAAGTTGCTAAAGTAAAACCAAAAAAGAAAGATAAAAGTCTTAAAGATACTAAGACATTGCAAGATATTGTGGATCTTGCAGATGAGGCTGTCAACAATACAGACAGCGATGAACTGGTTAAATTCATGTGCCAATTCATTTATGGTCATCTTGTAAAGGCTGCTTTTGTTGGAAACGATGTTGTAGCATATACTGATGATGGAAAAGTGTTTATTATATCTGTAATGGCTCCAAAGCCATCGGACGATGAGATGAAGGAGATTAAAGAAAATTAATTTTTAATGTTTTTAAGGAGGATTAAAACGATGACATTATTAGAACTTCAGGATGTTTTAGGTGAAAGAATTAACGTAACACTTAGAGATGATTTGACAGAAGAAGAGAGGGCTATTGAAAATGCACAGACGGCACTTATTGTTGGTCTTGCAAAACAAATGATAAATAATGGAGATCTTATTCTGAGGACAGAAAAACTTGCTGCTCAGAATAAATCACTTCGTAATTCTGTTTCTATGAAACTTATCATGGGAGATCAATAATGAGGCGGTGTTATAAAATAGATTGGGATGACGATTGGATACTATCTAATATAAATAACTATCCAACTATCTCAATTTTATTGAAAGCTTATAATGAATCTCATGAGACCGATCATATTTATAGGAGTTTTTCAAATCACATCAAAAGAACATTCGATATGGTGAGTCCAGCATCATTCACAAAAAAGCATGAAAAATGGTTAAAAGATAATTTAAAAACTTTTTCTACATATGCAGATGCAACAAACAAGTTCAATGCTCAATTCAATCAAAAAAGAACTGAAAAAGCCATTCATGCTAAAATGAAACGTTTGAATCTATACATTGATGTAAGGACGCTCCAAGATAATTGGTCATATCCAAGACGAGTCCCAATCGGAACAATAAAAGATGATGGTGACGGATATTTAAAAATTAAAGTTGGAAAGGAGTATTCAAGTAGTGGCTGGGTTCGTTATCATCGATGGGTTTACGAACAAAACTATGGTAAATTGCCAAGAGGATACAAAATATTATTCCTTGACAACAATAAACAAAACTATGATCCATCGAACATGATAGCTGTACCAGCAAGTTATTTTGCATTAATGAACAAACTCAATCTAAGATCGGAATTTCCTGAAGTTAATTTAGCTGGAATTAAATGGTGTGAATTATATTCTGTTCTTAGAAAGAAAGGATGGAAACTATCAAGGGGTGAAATGATTTTTGAAGGAGGTTAAATGAACTTATATTTCATAACAATTGTAGCGGTTATATGTTTCTTTGCAGTAATCTCTCTAATATGGAATATAGCAAAGCTCTACAATATTCGTAAATTAACGGAGGCCGCATTGTTGGCTAAGAATGGATCAGGTAAAGAAGAGATTGACAAAATCTTAGAAACAATTAAAAAGAAGTAATCGCAACATTTACACAGTATAATATGAGAGGATAAATTCATGTCCTCTTGTTTTATAACAATTCATCATTATATTAAAAAAAAGGAGGAAAATTAAAATGATGAGAATTATTTACAAAACAGGAACCAAGAAAGGTGATAATTACGAGGAGATTGAAAAGATCATCGATGCGTCGCATGTTACATTCTATAACACGACTCAGACGATTGAGGTTGGGAATCGAGTGTACACATTCGTTGAGGAGCCTGGAGATTCTGCATCCGGTCCGTATTTGTTCGAAGACTTTAAGAACGAAGCATTTAAGACCGGAAGACTTGATTTGCGGCCGTATTCGTACGAGATCGTAGATACGAATCCAGTTCGAAACAATCAGAGGAGAAGCAATTATCGAAGGTCAAATAATGTATATTACAGAAATTACAATCGCCGGTAATTATATTTTAAGATAAGGAGGATTCGATTATGATTTTAGCAACAATTGGAGGAATAATCGCAAATATTGGTGCGAGTAAGGTAACGACAGACATTATAAAGAATCTTGTTAATTTGGAAAACCAATCTAAAATCGGAAAGATATTTACCGCAATTGGTATGATTGGTATTTCTGGTTTAGTTGGCGATGCTGTTCAGACATATTCTGAAAATCAAATCGAGAAGGGAATTGTTGTTATTCAGAAACTCGGAAAGATTGGTCAAACTGATGATGAAGAAGAGTCTGAAATAGAGGAGGAAGATGATGCCGAATGACAAGAATGAAGTTACCGTTCTCAAAAAAGAAAACTTCCCATCAAACAGTCATACAGTTAAACGAGAGGAAGCCGAAGAAAAAGAACGAGAGCAAAAAGGACATGTCACAAAGCCGGTCGTCCAAGCAGGCGTTACACAAAAAAAGCGATCCTTGGGAAAAAGATTTGCTGAAACTTTCCTTGGTGAAGACGTGGACAGTGTTGGAAGTTATATCCTTCTTGATGTTCTGATCCCGGCAGTCAGGGATACGATTGTTAATATCGTACAGTCAGGTATTGAGATGTTGATTTATGGGGATTCTCGAGGAGGTGTGAGAAGAAATGAACATAGAAGCTATTACAACTATAGTACATCTTATCGCAGCAATACTCGGGATCGCAATCGAGATTATAGTTATCGTAATAGGCGTTCGAATAGCATCGAAGATATCGTATGTGAGGAAAAAAGGGACGCGGACGAAGTTATCGACCAACTCCTTGACCTCATTGACAGGTATGGTCAAGCTTCTGTTGCAGATCTTTACGACTTAGTAGGAATACCAAGCAGTAGTACTGATTGGAACTGGGGATGGTTTAATTTGTCTACTGCAACAACGAGGAGAGTCAGCGGAGGCTATTTGATCGATTTGCCGAAACCTCAGCCTTTAGACTGAGATCGGAGTTATACCTTGACTAGAGAGGATCGCTAATATTCCCAGCGGTCCTCTCATACTTTAAAGGAGAATAATGATGACATATCAAACAAAATTTAAAATTAATGATTTAATGGGAAAAACAAAAGAGATCGGTTGGACAAAGAAAAACGTAAGAATCGAGGCAGATAAGAAACCGAAGTACTACAACTATTGTCAGGAGAGAGCTGATGAGATCCTCAGAGAAAGAGTTAGAGCAATGGATGATCATGAAAAAGCTGTGGTTTACGAAGAACTCACAAGAATTGTGCAAACAGATATTCACTACGGATAATAAGGTTTGCGGATTCCGGATGTGTTATGACGATCTCGATTATATCTTCATAACTCTATATGAGATATTTTGTTATCTTGATGAGAGTCCATTTATCCCAATTTCGGTGGCATTAGATATTATGGATTGGTGTAATCAGAAGAGATGTAAGGACGATTTTCATATTTGGGCAAGTCCGTATGAGCGTTATTGGATTGATATTGAGGTGGTTACTTATGATCGACCAGGCTAAGCATTATTATATTTTTCACTTTAATCCATGGCATTTAGCAGTATTGGAATGGTTGCTAGAAAACGATCATGGATTCAGACTGCGTTATCATAATAAAGAATGGCGAACACGAGTCTTTTGTGGAAGGAGGAAAATGAGAAAACTAGTAAATGAATTATATTTGCTAGGATACGATGACAGCTTTATTATCGAGGTAAAGGAATGGAGAAAATAAAGTTATTATACGAATGCGACCCAAGTAAAAATCTCGAATGCAAGAAAACTAATTGTTGTATAAATGGTGGCGATTGCTATAATACAACACATGAGGAGTATTCTATGAATTACGGAACGTTGCACAAAGAATATATTATGACGATGGCTCATTCATCCAATGGTAAATTAAAAGGAGGGACAAGATCCTATCTTGTAGAGTTTCTCGATGAGGATACTGGAAAAAAGATAGTTCTTTGCGAACAAAATTCTCGAGTCTTGATAGAGTTATTGGCCAACTTATCTAAAGGCGAGGATTGGAGGTTGAAATCTTATGAAGTATAAGGAGGAAAAATGACATATATCCAAGCCGTTGCATTAGCAACTGTTATCATATCAATAGCAGGTGTTATTATATTCTTTGTGACGAAAGGAGAATGAAATGGACGCGAATAAAGAAAAAGAAGTATATTTCGATCAGTACTGCAAAGCTTGTAAGTACGAGAAGACGGATGAATTTGAAGATCCGTGTAATGACTGTTTGAATTGCCCGTCAAATGACAATTCGCATAAACCGATTAATTTTAAATTGAAAGGGGATAATTAATGTCCGATGCGAAAGCAAAGATATTTGAGACTGAAAATGAAGGCATGTTGATGGAGTTTGCTACTGGTCTGCGAGAATATTGTTGGACAATGACAAAGTGCGAGAAATGTTTGTTTTATTGTGAAGATCGAACTACGCATCCGACGTCATTTTGTAAAATAAATTATCCAGGGAATTGGAGGATTTAAAAATGGAATTTAAAGATTTTGTAGAAAAAAAGGGAAAGAATGTGTAAGGAATATATACCATGCAGTAATGGATGTCCATTATATTCAACAAGACTATCAGATCTATCTCATACTGGGTGTGCTCAATGGTGTCTTGATAATCTTGAGTCAGCTGAAGAGATCGTAAATGACTGGGTAAAAGACAATCCTATTTTAACTAACGCTGCGAAGTTTTTGGAGTAAATATTCTGTACTCATGGGAAAAACCTGAATATTTTTATATAAAAGGGATGTTAGATCGTAAAGAAGATATGAGAAAATGATTAAGATCTGAGTATATCGCTCCTAAGGAGAAACAAAATGATTAAAGGATTATTATTAAGTGCCGCATTATTATATTCCATCCCAACCTTAGCTCCACAAGACAATGTTGATATTGGATACACTCAGAAGTTGATGCGATGGGAGATCGTAGCTGATGCTCAGCTTGTTCCTAGAGGTGAGCCAACGTATTATGAGCCATTCGTGGTTGAGGCGACAGGTTACTCAAATCCTCATGGTAACCCTACGTACTCAGGAGAGGAGACCATTGAAGGGATTACGATCGCTGGCAAAAAGGAATGGATCGGATCTCTCGTAGCATTATATTCTATGGATGAGAATGGAAATATCGGAGAATTCTTTGGTTACAGGGAGGTAACGGATACGGGATATGGACACAATTCAATATTATATCCTGGAAAAGGAACGATTGAAACAGGAGAAACTGTCGACATCTATTGGGAGAATGTCGGAGATGCCTGGGACTGGGGTTCACGACAGGTCTACATCCAGGTTATCCCTGGAAAAGGATAAAAGCTGTAAGGACAATTCGTTTCAAAATTTGTTAGATATCGAGATGGAGCGTCTTAATTGAAAGGAACCATATCATATAAATGAGTTATTAAGAAAGGAGATTGAAAAATGATAGAAATTAACTGCGTAGTCAATGATTACTCCGAGGATTCACCTAGAAAAGGTGTTACTATATCATCTGTGTTAGAAAATAACATGGTTGAGATAAACGTTTATGGTGAAACGGCTGAAGTCGACGGTCGAGATTTAATTGAGGCCGTTAAAAACTGTATGAATAAGAATTTTTAGCCAATGATGTATAAACAGATTAAGATCAAATAATGGGAAATAAAAGGAAGATACCAATGATAGATCGTGATAGATACCATGAAAGTCGAGATTACCGTGATGGATATGACCATGGTTTAATCGATGGCAAGCGGCAGACTTTAAAAGAAATGTTTGATATTGTAAACATTTTTCAGAAAAAATATGATAAGTTAGTAGAAGTTCTGGGAGAACAAGAGAAAAATTATGACTAACTATGAGAAATTCGAAGAGGTTCAGATAATGGAGGATCTTATGAAAGCCGATAAAAAAGAATTTGCAAGGTGTGTTCTTTTGACAGCGCTTTGCTGTGCTGGGGTTATGATATTTCATTATTTTGTGGGTAAAGCATATTATGAAAGTTTCTGGACCATGTAAGAACTGTCATCCGCCTAAGCGTCAACAAGGTTGTCATGTCTACTGTGAAGAAGGTAAAGCCTGGGAAGCTCAGCAAAAGGAGGAAAAAGAAAAGATTGATAAGATTAAAAAAATTGAAAAGATATTGAACGATTATAAGATTGATTTTTATGTTAAGGTGAAGAAGAAAGATCGTAAATGATTTAAGAAGGAGGAATTAAAAATGTTAGCTTTTGTTATATTTAAAGATAAAGAAGGGGTTGTTATAGAAGGAAATAATCTAAATATATTAACAAACCAATTAACTGAAGATTTCAAGATAACAGATGGTGACAAATGCATATTTTACACAGAACTTCTAAATATTAAATATGCTTATATTAGTCACCATAGCATTGATTGGTATAGGGAGGGTAACGATGGCTGATACATCTCAAAGAATAACTAATAACCTTAACGCTATCGCTGGCGTTATGAGAGAAGAAGGAAGAGATGATTTCGCAAAATCGCTTTTAGAAGCTCAGAATTATATTTTGGAATTAGAGGAAAAATTAAGGTTAACTAAAATGTCATTATCTTATTTTGTTAAAGGAGATTAATTATGTGTAAGTACTGTAAGAACGCAAAAACCGGTAACGACTTGGAGTTTATATTCACTAAAAACATAAGTCTTGGAGCATTTGGGAAGATCTCTTTTGAGAGTTATATTAGTAATGAAGGAAAGCTTAACGTTGAGGTTGACGGTATCGCTCCAGATGGAACATTTATCAGTAATCGACCTATGATGTGCAAAGAGATTAACATTAAATTCTGTCCGTTTTGTGGTGAGAAGCTGTAAGGAGGATCAATTATGAAACAAATGTACCATTATAGCGGCCCGTTTTACAACGGCTTTGGATATTTTATCGGTAATATGGAGTTCTTCACCCAGGCGGTTAGTCATAAGCAAGCTTGCAGCCAGATCCTTTTCCAGGCTAAGCGAGCTATGGGACTGATGCCATCTGCTATGTTAAGACTTGAGCCTGATCAGGTGAAAATCGTCATGCCTGTCAATAAAAACGAAGATTATCATCAGATGACTTTGGATGAGGTGTTTAAGGAGGCTATGGTATGACAGGAGAGTATATTCTTGCTTGTATATGGTTAGGTATATCTATTGGAATGATAATTTCGTTAATTAAAACTAAAGTCAGAAAGTGAGGATGAACATGAGTCTTAACGAATTTTATAAGTGGCTTGAAAGACAGTCCATAGAAGATAAATTAGTCCACATTAGATATAAGTATTCATGGGAAGACAAATGGACTTATTCCAATGAGTATCTTAAAGTTAATACGGATTCTGAATACATTGATCCCGTTAAAGGTTGTTATGTTTGGCTTAATGATTGGAATGAAGGACAAGAAGATGTTGAAATCCTTTGGTGCATCGATGTTAGTGCGATAGATGTTCCGGTATTCAAGTTATAGGAGGAAAGCGAGGTACAGGAATGACGCTAGAAGAAATTAAAAAAGAGTTGATATTTGCAGATATGGTATTGGGTGCTATTAAAAATGTGAAAACACCCATGTTGATGTATGATGAGGAGAAGAATGTGGTTAAAAAAGCACTTACTGAATATAAATCTAAACTCGAAAGTGAAATGCGAGGAAAGTGAGGGTAAAGAATGGTATTTAATGAAAAGAGTTTTATGCATTCTTCTAAAGGTCTTAGAGATCTATTTTGTAATGCTGTAACTAAGATATTTGGGGACTCAATGACATTTCTCGATTTTCTTGAGAATGATAAGTATTCCACTAAATATGATTGTTTTTTAGATTATAATGGGGAGAATTATATTATTAATCGAGAAACTGGAGAATACATAAATTGGTATAAGTTGGATCATATTGGCAGATGTATTAGTATATCAACTAAATCATGGTATAAGAATATTCCGAAATGGATTGAAGATTTCTTACTCAAGTTTAAAGAAAGTGAGAAAATAGAATGAAAAAATATTCATACCGTATAATTATCATCATTTTATTGGCAATTATTACATGGTGTGATATCTCTAGTTGTCTTAATATACAAAGTATTAAAGATTATGTATGGGATATTAAACTTGATGTTCAGTCAATTAAAATTCTAAATTAAGGCAGAAAGTGAGGAAGAAGAATGACAAGACTTCAAGAAAATGAAATAGTTATTAACGAGATGGCTAAAAGAGCTAAACAAAATCCAACTGGGACTTTTGAGGAAATGGTATTGTTTCAACTTGGCGGAATTGCAACGATGCTTACAGATATATCCAAAAGCCTTGCAATCTTGGCTGATGAAGCAGAAAGTGAGGATAACTAACATGAACATAGTAGAATCATTCGTCATTGTATTTTGTATCGTGTTAATTACTTGGATGAGTATTCTATGTTATATCAAGATTAGCAAGATATATGAGTGGCTGTTGGATAATAACGAGAAAAACTATAATGATGCTGATAAAGTGAGGGAGCAGAATGAGCAGATTAATTGATACAGCAGATATAAACAATCTACTTATGTGTGAAAAAAGTGAGTATGGAGTATTTGCAGTAGAAATAGATAATATTATAAGCGGAATCATATCAAGATGTCCTACAAAGGAGCCTGAAACAGTAACAGGAAAGTGAGTAAGACAAATGACTACAGAAGATTTTATAAAAAAGAGAGAACAAATAATTAGTAAAGATCTTGAAACTAGCGAGAACCTTATGCGTCATGCATTCAATCAAGGATATGAATTGGGCTATCAACAACACGGCAAAGACTTTGTTGAAAAGGGTGAGAAAGTCTATCAGAAAGGTCTTGATGATGCATGGGATGCGGCAAAGAAAATAATATTACCCTTTGATGATTGTCTTAAATGTGAGGAGTTAGAAGAAATTTTTGGAGTCAATATGGGTGTACACACAATTTTAAAAACCTTTTCTGCATCCGAAGCCATTGAAAAAATCAGAGAGTATATAGAATCAAGATGATTTGGAGTAATCATAAAAAGCTGTAAGGACGCAAGAAAAACACCCTCTCTAATGGAACTAATTATATTTTCAGAAAGGAGATAAGTATGAAAAAAAGAAGTTTCTTAGGGAGGCAAGTGAAAACTATGACGATCGAAGAAAAGAATGAGAGAGATAATCTCATTCAGAAATCGCAGCTTGATGCGCTGGAGATCAAAGATTTGGCTGAGACAGGGATCAAGGCTGTTAACGACATTAAATGTCAGAAAGATATTATTAAGAATGTTGCAGCAGTCCTGAATTCACTGTATCAGATCAAGGAGAAATCTTCAGCAATCGACAGTGATCTGGATAAGGTCATTTCGACATATCTTTGATCGCATAGGGAGCATGGCCTCCCCTTTTTTCGTCTAGGCTCTTTTGTTAGGGGCATCGGGTACTCTGTGGATAGTATGCATATCGAAAACTCCTTTTTATGT
>Ga0326512_10002685_pt1 | contig 13142 bp, 8 predicted proteins | sample 1_2617_0518_D_FD_203652 | JGI IMG/M metagenome (GOLD analysis project Ga0326512, IMG submission 203652) | Bovine rumen microbial communities from UC Davis, California, United States - 1_2617_0518 | ecosystem: Host-associated > Mammals > Digestive system > Stomach > Rumen | place: USA: California... | reverse complement strand
TCCGTTACTTCCGTTCCATATAGTATTTCACATGTACCTATACACCTTTTAAATATATATACCTATTTAAATATATATAATAATTAATTTTCTAATTATACCATCACGGGGGACAATTCGGAAACATGTGCGGTAACGGAAGTAACGGAAGTAACGGAGCCGGTCTGTCCGGGAGTCAATCTTTCCGCGTCACACGAATAATTTGTAATTTTATACCGTATATTTCCTGTATTTTTTTTCATTTTGCTTAGAAAAACTGACAAAATATCATTTTTTGACAAAAAAAGTAAAGAAAATCAAAAAAATATTTGGCAATTTTAAAAATTTGTTATATCTTTGCAGTCGCATTTCGGTAGAAGAGAACTGATATGAAAGAAACGGACAAACATACAAGATGTTACTGGATTGTTACTTTTCTGCATTCAAGTAGTATCTTTATGTTCCTCTTTCGCCCTTAGTACCAATACTCTTCGGGTGCGTTTATTGTTAGAAAATAAATAATTTTTTATTTTTAATTGTTTCATTTTTACATTTCAAGTATGAGAAAACTCCTTTCAGTCATCGTATGTCTCTTAGCAGGCGTAACGATGTTGATGGCTCAGAACCGTACTATCACGGGTACAGTCATCTCCGATGCGGACGGAGAACCCATCTTCGGTGCTACCATACGTGTCACTGGCACGTCCGTCGGTACCACCACCGACGGTGACGGCAAGTTCTCCCTCAGTGTTCCTCAGGACGCCAAGACGCTCGAAATCACGTACGTCGGCATGGAGCCTGTCACGGTTCCTGTGCGTTCTAAAATCAAAATTGTTCTGAAGAGCGACGAGCAGTACCTCGACGAAGTCATGGTCGTAGCCTACGGTACAGCACGCCGCGAAGCCAAGACCGGCTCCATCACCACCATGAGTGCCAAGGAAATCGTCGATGTGCCCGCAACGTCCATCGATAAGATCCTCGGCGGTAAGCTCGCCGGTGTACAGGTAAGCCAGAGCTCCGGTCAGCCCGGTTCTACGTCTCAGATCCGCATCCGCGGTATCAGCTCCATCAACGCAGGCAGCTCGCCTCTCTACGTTGTCGATGGTGTGCCGATTATGTCCGGTGACGATGCTTACTTCACCAACACCAACAACCCCCTGGCTTCCATCAACCCCAACGATATCGCCAACGTGACCGTCCTGAAGGACGCCGCTGCTGCCTCTATCTACGGTAGCCGTGCCGCCAACGGTGTCATCCTGATTACCACCAAGAACGGACAGGAGGGCAAGAGCCAGATTTCGGTTCGTGCCAAGTACGGTATCTCTCAGCTCGCCAACGACAACGACTTCGGTGTGCTGAACGCAAAGCAGCTGCTCGAGTATCAGCGTCAGGCCATCATCAACTCTGGCCGCAACCCTGACAACCCGACCAATGCCTCTTCCTACTACCGTCCCTACTCCATCCTCACGGGTCAGCTGACCAACTGGATGGATGCCATGACGCGTACAGGCAAGCTTCAGGAGTACGAACTCACGCTCTCCGGCGGCAGTGCCAAGACCAAATACTACAGCTCTATTTCCTATCACGACAACGAGGGTATCTACTACGGAGTCGATTTCAAGCGTCTCCAAGCCCGTCTCAATGCCGACCATGAGATTAACAAATATCTCAAGACCGGTACGCGTGTGAATGCCGCCTACACCTACGGCGAGGACGTGCCCATGCAGTCGCTCTACTATTCGAACCCCGCCTTCGCCGGCATGACGGTGAAGCCTTGGGACCGTTTCCTCAATGACGACGGCACCTTCAACACCGACCTTCCCGCCAACTCCAACACGAACCCCCGCGCCACGGCCGAGTATGACGACCAGTGGCAGAAGAAGTGGAACTTCAACGGCAGCATGTACCTCGAGTACAAGCCCATCAAGCAGGTGACCGTCAAGAGCAACAACGCCGCCGAGCTCACCTTCATCCGCGGCCGCCGTTACTGGTCGCTCGAGGCCAGCAACTACGAAAGCGGCTATCCCGTGCTCCAGACCAACCAGACCCAGTACGAGCAGTACACCACCTCGAACACCATCAACTACTCCGACGACTGGAAGGGCCACAGCCTGAGCGCCATGTTCGGTCAGGAAGCCATGCGCTACAAATCTACCAACGACTATCAGAAGTCGAAGGGTCTCAACCCCAATATCCCCTACCACGTGAGCGGTAACTCTACCAACGACCTGAGCTACAACGTTTCGACCGAGACCCTACTCTCCTGGTTCGGCAACCTCGACTACAACTACGACTCGCGCTACTATCTGCAGGCATCTGTACGTTGGGACGGCTCCTCGCTCTTCGGCTCCAACACCAAGTGGGGTACCTTCTGGTCGGTAGGTGCATCGTGGAACGCCCATAACGAGAAGTTCCTGAAGGACTACAAGTGGCTCGACCTCGCCAAGCTGCGTCTCAGCTATGGTGTGAACGGTAACAACAACATCACCAACTACCTGCAGTACGGTACGTACTCGGCTACGACCTACAATGGTATCTCGGGTCTCTACCCCTCCGTTCCCTCCAACCCCGACCTGTCGTGGGAGAAGAACAAGGCCTTCAACGTGGGTATCGACTTCCGCTTCCTGAAGAAGTTCTCGGGCAGCATCGACTTCTACACGCGCAAGACCACCGATATGCTCCTCGCCAAGTCGCTGAGCTACACCTCCGGCTTCTCATCGGCCACCACCAACATCGGTTCTATGCGCAACACAGGTGTTGAGTTCCAGTTCGATGCCAATATCATCGACAAGAACGACTGGTCGTGGGATCTCGGCTTCAACATCTCGCACAACAAGTCGAAAGTGCTCGACCTTGCCGGCGACGAGCAGATGGACTACTCGGAGGACAGCCGTATCAAGCATTTCGTGGGTGAGCGTCTCTATACGTTCTATCTGCTCGACTACTTCGGAGTCAATCCCCAGAACGGCGAAGCTCTCTGGGTAGCTGAGGACGGTTCGCTCACCAACAACTACAATTCTGCACGCCGCATCAAGGCCGGCTCGCCTGAGCCTTCGTTCACCGGCGGTATCAACACCACCCTGAAGTGGAAAGACCTCTCCCTCAGCATTGTCACCGAGTTCAAGGGCGGCAACAAGGTGCTCATCATCGAGAACCGCTACCTCCAGTCGGACGGCAACCAGATGGAGATGAACCAGGTGAAGAATGTCCTCAACTACTGGAAGAATCCCGGCGATACCGGTGTGAACCCCAAACCCGTTGCAGGCAACACCAGCAACTCCTACAGCTTCAGTTCCGACCGTTTCCTCGAGGACGGCTCCTACTTCCGCATCAAGGACATCACACTTTCCTACCAGTTGCCCCGCGACTGGATGCGCAAGATCGGCCTCAACACGGTACGCGTGTATGCCAGCGGCTTGAACCTCTACACGTTCCACGACGTGAACTTCTGGGATCCCGAACGCGGCATCGACGGTATGGGCTACGGTATCTATCCTGTCACCAAGTCCTTTGTCGTAGGTCTTGATATCACTTTGTAATCCCTATAAATAAAGAAAGGAAATATATGATTATGAAAAAATATATTCTGGGTCTCGCCCTTGTCACGGTAGCCATGACCTCCTGCAGCGACTTTCTGGAGGAGGAGCCCGAGCTGCGACAGAGCAACGAAATGACCTTCGCCAAATACACCAGCATGGATGCCGCCGGCTCTGCCCTCTACGGCATGATGCAGAGCGCATCGTGGTACGACGGCGCATTCATCCTTGAGTCGGAGCTGCGCTGCGGCAACGCCAAGAACCCCACGCAGATGGCCGGTTCGGGCCGCTACCGCACCCAGACGCAGTGGAACTTCAACTCCCAGTCCACGTCGTCGGTATGGGCCTACGGCTACTACACCATCGTGCGTGCCAACAACATAATCAACAACCTGGCAGGCATGAATCTGGAGGGTAACCCCCAACAGGCCGCCGACAACCTGAAGGCCGAGGCACTCTTCATGCGCGCCCTCTGCCACTTCGACATCGTCATCACCTACTGCCAGCCCTACGGCTACAACGCCACCGAGGCCGACAAGGTAGGTGTGCCGATCGTCCTCGGCTCCGACCTCAACGGCCAGCCCGCCCGCGACGCCAAGGCCGATGTGTATGACCAGATTGTGGCCGACCTGCTCGAAGCCGAGAGCCTGATCAGCGACGACTTCACGCGCTCGGGTGCCGAGGATCCCAAAGCCATGGTATCGAAAGGCGCCATCCAGGCTCTGCTCTCCCGTGTATATCTTTATATGGAGAAATGGCAGGAGGCCGCCAACTATGCCACCAAGGTCATCAACAGCGGCGAGTACAGCCTCGTTGATGCCGAGACCTATGCCTCGATGTGGGATGATGCCACCGGCAGCTCCGAAATCATCTTCGAGGTTTACGGCTCAGACAAGAACGGCTATTGGGACGATTCCGGTTGGACCCACCTCTCCTATCTCACTTCGACCGACGGTTCCGGCGATATCTGCGCCACCAACGATCTCTACAACCTCTATGAGGACGGAGATGCCCGTCTGGCTCTCTTCACCGATAACGGCAAGGACCACATGCTCCAGAAGTATTTCGGCAAGGCCGGCGCCAACCCCCGTCAGGTCAACGTGCCCATTCTCCGCTTCGCTGAGATGTACCTCAACCGCGCCGAGGCCATCATCAACGGTGCCAGCATCGCTGGTGTCAGCGCCGTCAGTGACCTCCGCACCCTGGCCACCTACCGCAACGCCACTCCCGCTGACGCCACCAAGGAAGGTGTCTTTACCGACCGCCGCAAGGAGCTGATGTTCGAGGGCCATATCGCCTACGACTATGCCCGCTGCCAGAAGAACCTCACCCGCACGGACTTCGACGGACTTGTGAACAAGGACGTACCGTTCCCCAGCACAATGTGGGCCATGCCTATTCCCCGTCACGAACTTGACGCCAACCCCAACATCGTGCAGAACCCCGGCTACAATAACTAACGATAAAAAAGAGATTAAGCAATATGAAATTCATCAATAAATTATCATACAGCCTGCTCGCCGCCGGTGTGGTGATGCTTTCCTCTTGCAGCAACGACCTCCCCGAATTCAGCGACGGAGACGCGTTCATGGCATTCACCAGCTCCACGGCCCGCGTGAACGAGGCTCAGGGGACTGTTAAGATTCCCGTCAGCCTGACCTCCCTGCACGGCATGACGGCCAGTGTAAAAGTTGAGGTGGTGGACTCCACTTCCACCGCCGTGGAGGGGACAGACTTTACCATCGCCAACAAGGAGCTGAGTTTCACCCCCGAGGCCTCGACCCAGGAAATCACAATCAACATCGTTGACAACAACGTGTTCACCGGCAACAAGACCGTGGTGCTCAGCCTCGGCGAGACCAGTGTGAACCTCGGTTATGACCGCACCTGCACCCTCACCATCGAGGACGATGAGCACCCGCTGCTCTTCATTCTGGGCAATTATGCCGCACCTATGGGTGCTTACTTCAGCGGACGCGGTCCCTGGCCTGATCACTCTATCACCATCAGCCGCGACAATGAGGACATCACTAAGGTTTGGATTGAGAACCTCGATCCCTACTTCGCAGCCAACGGCTTTACAGCTGCCAGTGGCACCAACACGTTCTACGGAACCGTCAACAGCGAGCGCACCCAGATCAGCATCCCCTGCAGTCAGGAAGTAGGCTACGACGATGTATGTCTCTACGGCTTCGACGATCCTGATGCCGAGACCGACATCATCGAGAAAGGCAACATCATCATCGAGATTAAGGATGACGGCCAGACACTCGTCATTCCCAACGCTTTCGGTGTCTGCCGGTCTTCCAACCTGAGCGGCGGCTGGTTCAACATCGTTCCCGGTGGCGTCATCATGACCAAACAATAATTTAATGAAGTATTAAAACTATGAAGAAAGTATTATATACATTGGCAGTCATGGCCCTGGGCCTGACGACCAGCTGTACGACGTTCGACGATGAGACCGTCATGGACTACGGCCAGGGTCCCAAAGTGAACCTTGCGCTCGTAAACAAGACCGACTCTGCGTTCGTTTTCAGCATCACGCCTGACGAGGGTACAGCCTACTATGCCTTCGTGATTGACCAGAGCACAGAAGTTGACTCCACCATCAGCGCTTCCGACCTGCTCGCCGGCAACTACGGCGGCTATACGCTGACAACCAAGGATAAACCCTCGCTCACCCGGACCGTCCGCGTCAGCCCCAACACCTCTTATGTCGTTTATGCCGTCGGCAACAACGACAAGGGAGTGCTCGGCCAGGTCGAGATGATTACGGTGACCACCACCGACGGTGTTGCTCCTTTCATCGAAGACTTCGACAATACGGACAATCAGATTGCTGTCGCTTTTGACAACAGTGTTGCCCGCGGCACAGGTGCCTTCTCCGCATTCCTGCTCAAGGAATGGGATCTCGAGAATCCCGTTGCCATCGCTGCCGAGGATATCAACTGCGAGGTAAGTGCCGGAACGGCAACTTTCACGTTCAACAACATCCCCGCCGGTGCATACGTCTTCCTCAACTGGGAGAAGGGTGCCTTTGTCGATGCTGTCGGCAACGAAGTAGCCGCTTTCAACGGCAGCAACCTCGACCTCGAGACCGGCGAATTCAACGGCCTCTGGTACCACCAAGACAACGAGGCATGGTCCATTGCTGTCAGTGATTTCATTCCCGAAACGGGCAATCTTATCAGCGATGCAGCCTCCTTCGTTGCCACCGTCAAGTTCGACCACGACATCTACGTGATTGAGGACAGCCTCGCCGACGGCGATATCAAGCTGACCTACACCTCTTCGGCCCGCACCGTGACCTACAACCTCCCCGTTGCCCAGCTGACGGTAGCCGACTCTTCGTTCTCGTTCACCCTCCCCTACGAAGGCGAACCCAACGATGTTGTAACCGTATCAATAGCTGAAGGCAAATTCTACGATGTCTATGGCAACGCCAATGCCGCCTTCGCTGACTCGAAGCTCTCTTGGACGATATTCGCTCCCACCGTTGACATGGTGCTCGGCAGCTTCCATTTCCTCTACATGTCGGCTAACGATGAAAAGCCTCAGGTATATGCTGGCGACACCATCGTTACCATCATCGCTACGGAGGAAGAGAACGGCGTTCTTGTCAAGGATCTCTACATGGCAGGTTCTGAGTTCAAGGGCCGCTATGACCTCGCCAAGGGCAAGCTCTACATCGAGCCTTACGACGTATTGGGTCTTTACACCAATTCCGAGGGCACAACCTACGGGCTGGTTCTTTACAGCCTGAGTTATGCCGACGAGATTGAGTGCACCATCAACGCCGACGGTTCCATCACAACAACCGACATGGGTGTTGTAGCCTACGATGAAACGTTCGAGAATGCTCTTGGATGGATGGACAAGTTCTCCATTGCAGCCTTCTATCCTTATGAAGCGCCCGCTGCAGCCAAGGCTACAGTCAAGGCAGCCCGCGCTCCCAAGGCCGCACGCATTCCCAACAAGGTAGTACGCTGATTAAGCGACCGACAATAATCATGCCTCTCTCTGCCAGAGCCAACTGCTTCGGCAGGGAGAGGTTTTTCTTATCTGAAAAAGGACAGTCACAATGAAAAAATTATTCGCAACCCTCTTTACACTCACCGTAGCGACCGCCCTGTCGCTTCAGGCTGCCGTCGTCCCCGCAGAGACAGCAGGCCGTCTCGCCCAGGATGCCATCACTGAGAGATTCCCCGGTTTCGATGCCTCGGCCTATACGGTCAAGGCCGTTTCCTACGAGGGCGAACTTTCCTACTATGTGGTGCAGTTCGACGGTGGCGGATGGGTACTCATCGCAGCCGACGACACGAGCACACCGCTCATCGGCTACAACAACACGGGAATCTTCCAGACCGATGGCATGCCCGAGAGTGTGGAAAGTTTCTTCAACTGCGTATCTCAGCGCATCCAGGAAAACAGAATCAGTCAGCCGAGCCGCCCCATGCGCTCCCTGAAAAAAACAGCGTTGACGGCCGCTAAAGCCGACATCTCCCCCCTCATCCAGGTCAACTGGAACCAGACAGGGGCTTATCGCAAGTATTGTCCGTCGTCGGCATCGGCAGGCAATGCCATCGTGGGCTGCGTCGCTGTGGGCATGGCCCAGGCGATGTCCGTACAGAAATATCCCGCCCGTCCCGTCGGAACTTACGGCTACACCAGCGCCAACTACGGGTCGCTCTATATCGACTACGACAGCGAGCCCGCCTACAACTGGGACGAAATCATCTCTGGTGCCAACAACAAGGACGGTGCCGCCCGCCTGCTCTGGCACTGCGGCGTTTCCGTCAACATGGATTACGGAGCCGACGGTTCCGGCACCCAGACCCGCTACATCGCCACGGCCCTGCAGCGCAACTTCCAGTACCCCTCCAGCGTAAAGTTCCTCTCGCGCACCGACTACACGGAAGACGAATGGAACGACATCATCTACAATGAACTGGCCAACGGCCGCGCCGTGGCCTTCAGCGGCTACGACTACAAAGGCGGCTACGGCCACTGCTTCAACCTCGACGGCTATCAGGGCGGCGCCTACAGCGTCAACTGGGGCTGGGGAGGCAGCAACAACGGCTATTTCCTCCTCACCTCGCTCAAGGATCTGACCATGAACATGGACTACAGCGATCCCCGTGGCCAGGGTGTCGTCATCGGCATCCGTCCCCCTTCGACCAAACCCAGCGACATCCGCCTCTCCTCCACCTCGGTGGAAGCCAACCAGCCTGCCGGCACGGTTGTGGGAGCTGTCGAAGTGGTGAGCGAAGCTACCGACGCCGTCTATGAATACACGCTCCTCGGCAAATACAACGTCGTGCTCCACCGCCGGGCCGCCGCTCCCTTCAAGATTGAGGGCGGTAACCTTGTCACCACCAAGGAGCTCACCGAGGACCAGGAAGTGACCATCACAGCCAAGAGCCAGTACGGCGAATATACCCGCACGTTCAACATCAGCGTTGTGACCAGCGGAATTGCCGAAATCACCGGTGAAGCTGCCACTTCGGTTCAATACATCTCTGCCGACGGCAAGGTATGCTCTGAGATGCACCGCGGATTCAACATCGTCCTCTCCCGCAAGGCTGACGGAACGGTCGAGAGCCGCAAAATCTTCAAGAGTGAAGAGTGATGAGTGAAGAGTGAAGAATCTTCCCGCCCTCCTTTATAACAAATAAAATTCAGATATGAAGAAAATCCTTTTATGCCTGCTGACGGTATTGCCGCTCCTGGCCTGGGCCAAGTTTGATCCCAATACAAAATGGCCCTACATCTACGAAGAGTTCAACGACGGCACCATCTACTTTGCCAACAAGCAGAAGACCACAGCCAAGCTCAATGTCCACCTGATGGGCAATAAACTGCATTTCGTCGATCAGAGCGGAGCTATCCGTGTCAACGACGGAGCCGAGGTCATCCGTGTCGAAATCGGACAGGATGCCTACATCTTCGTCGAAGGCAAACTGATGCAGATTGTGGCATCGCACGACACGATTGTTGCCGTCAAACTCGTCAAGGCTGATTTCGACCGCCTCAACGCAGGCACAGGAGCCTACGGCACCGCCACCAACTCGGCATCCGTCAGAAACCTTTCTTCCATCGAACTGGCAGGTATGGACGCGCCCCAGCTTGGCAAAATGCTCCAGGAGAAGGACAACGGCAGCTACATTCCCACCGATGATGAATACTATATTCTCATCAACGGCAAACGAATCGAAGCCTCCAAAAAGGAAGTTGCCAAAATCCTCTCCCCCGCCAAACAGGCAGAGTGGAAGTCCTTCTTGAAACAGAATAAAATCAAGTGGTCGCGTGCGTCTGACCTCCAGAAGGTGGTCGACTTCATCGCCCAGTGATTTAAGGGTTGTTCTATAAATTCTGTTTAATTACAGATACACAGATATCACTTATATTTCGGCCGCTTTTTGCTTTCTGTGGCATCCTTTTGCCAAGTTGCGTCAGTCGCATAGCCCGCTATGCTCCCTCCTTAACTTGCAAAACGACACTCACACAAAGTCAAAAATCAGCTCGACATAATTAATAGAACAACCCTTAACCCATTGTCAATCCCTGTACAAGATTGACATATTTCTCTACAGAAATGCCTGCAGCTGCTGCGAAGGGATTCGCGGCGGCTGTTTTTGTATATTTTCTGCTAAAAATTTGGTTATCTCGAAAAAAAACCGTATCTTTGCACCCTGAATTCGTCTCAAACGCAATGAAAAAGATACTGGTTTCCATACTCATAGTTCTCTCTGTCCTCCCTGCGAGTGCAGAGATACGCAATGCGGCACAGGCCGAAGCCATCGCTCTCGATTTCCTGAACCGCAACAGTTCATCAGCCAAGGGCACCCGTCGCCAGCTCAAACAACTCTCGGCCGATACCGACTCGCTCCATATCTTTGCCGATGCCGAAGGCCGCAGTGTCTTTGTGTCCGGCTCCACCCTGCTCAACCCGGTGCTGGGCTACACCGACCGTCCGGTTGGTCCAGACAGCAGGATGCCCGACGCCCTTGTCGCCTGGATGCAGTATGCCAAGGATGCCGTGCGCAGCGTAGAACTCAATCCCTCGCGCTCTCCCCTCGTCCAGCCGGCAACGGCTGTCGCCGTGATAGAGCCCCTTCTCGGTGCTATCGAATGGGATCAGGGCTCCCCATGGAATGCCCAGTGCCCCCTTCTCAAAGGATCGCGCACCTATGTCGGCTGTGTTGCCACTGCGCTCTCCCAGATTATGTACTATTACAGCTATGCTGTGGGGCGCGGCAAAATTGACTACACCGACGAGAGCAAACATCACATCGTAGTGGATTTCTCAGCCCAGACCTACGACTTCTCTGTCATGGGTCCCACAGCCGCCACGACCATAGACAAAAACGAACTGGCCAAATTCTGCTACCATGTCGGGGCAGCCAGCCAAATGAGCTACGACGGCAGCGAAGGCTCGGGGGCCTACTGTTGGAATGCCGCCAACGGAGCTTCCCTCTATTTCTCCTACTCGGAACTGGCCGCCTACATGGATCGCAGCGTCTTCACCTATGATGAATGGAACCGCCTTCTCGTCAACGAGCTGCGGAACAGACGCCCGATTCTCTACGGCGGCTATTCGACCGATGCGGGCCACGCCTTTGTGCTCGACGGCATCGATGCTTCGGGCGCCTATCATGTCAATTGGGGGTGGGATGGTGACTACAACGGTCATTATGACGTCAACCTGCTCGCTCCAGGCGGCTACGGTATCGGCGCCACCAGTTCTGCGATGGACGGGTTCCGCGAAGACCAGAGTGCGGTCTTCAATCTCGCCCCGTCCCTCACCGTCGGCAATGATGGCGTAAAGTATTACTGCAGCATCATGTCCGACGCAATTGGCATCGAGGAAACCACAGTGACATTGGGGCAGCAGGTTGAAATCATGGAATACGGCATTGCAGACCTCCGCTACGACCTCGACGGCGACGGCACCTACGGTATCCTTGTGCAGCAGGACGGGCGGGATGTGCTCGAACAGCCCGCCGGCACCACAGCTTTCGTTCATCAGGGCTCCGGCTGGTACACCTGGCCTAAAAACATTCTCTACGTCCCGTTCAAGATACCCACAGACCTCGCTGACGGCACCTATCAGGTCTATGTCTATTTCAGACCCTCGGGCAGCAGCGACCGCCGCGACATCTTCCGGTCCTACGCCTACTGTCCCAGCTACGTCACAATGACCGTTGCCGGCGGCAAGGCATCCTTCACCAATGCATGGCCTTGGGGCTACGATATCAAGGCTTCGGCCTGGAGTTCGGATCATACAGAATACACCCGTAAAAATTCCGCCACCTATACCGTCGATGTTACCCTGGGAGAAGAGAATCTCTACGGTCACTTCACCTTCCTTTGGAACGAAGACGGCCAGATTCAGAGCAAGAGCCTTGACGATGCGGTTTATTATGCCAACTCCACCGTCAGGCTGTCTGCCCCCTACACCCCCAAGACCAAAGGCACGGCATTCTGTACGCTCTGGTTCTCTCCCGCCAATGTGGGTGTGGATGAGGAATATTACGGCGATACGGTCTACAGGGTCGGTGTGTCCCCATCCTATGAAATCATCGGAGTCTCCGGTGCTGACGGGTCGGGTCTGCGCATCACCAAGGCCCCCTGGCTCCAATCCGGCACACCTGCCATCTGGTCCGAAGTAACTTTCGCCGTTCCCGTCCGGAACAGCAGCGACAGCGATTACAACGGCACCTTCGCCATCATTTTCCACGACGATGACGATGCCGACCAGAATCCCGTGCTGACCCTCACGAGCGAAGTGCAAATCGCTGCGGACAGCAAAGACACCGCCTACGTCACCGGAACCCTCACCAATGCCCTTGTGCCGGGCAACACCTATATCGGCGTTGCCCACTATCTGGGTTTGGATGGCTACGAGAAAATACGCACCAACGCTCTGAAGGTTTCCAACAAATTCTCCATCACCGCCCAACAGGCCAGTGTTATCGAGACGCTGTCTCCCGACGGAGTTCCTTCCGGCCGCTGCTACAACCTCCGGGGCCAGCGTGTCTCTCCCGATGCCCGGGGCCTCATCATCCGCAACGGTAAAATCATCTTTAAACATTAAAAAAAATGTCTCCGAAACTTGACCGGCTGGATCGCAAAATCCTCCAGCTCATCGCCAACGATGCCCGCATTCCCTTCCTCGAAGTCGCACGCCTGTGCAACGTGAGCGGTGCCGCTATCCATCAGCGCATACAGAAACTCACGGCGATGGGAGTGATTGACGGCTCGCAATATATCATCCATCCCGAAAAAATCGGATATGAGACCTGCGCCTATATCGGGCTGCGGCTCAAGAACCCCGAGGATTTCGAACGCGTGCTGGAGAGCCTGAAACAGATTCCCGAAATCACGGAGTGTCATTTCACGACGGGCAATTACGATATGTTTATCAAGATTTATGCCCTCAACAACTATCACCTGCTCAATATCATCCACAACAGGCTGCAGCCGCTGGGGCTGGCCGGCAGTGAGACCATCATCTCATTCGGTGCCGCCATCGACCGCCAGATTCCCGTCGATAACATTCCTCTTGATGATAATACCCCCGAAACAAAAAGTGAAGAGCTCTGAAAGCTCTTCACTTTTTTT
>Ga0326512_10002684_pt1 | contig 13157 bp, 24 predicted proteins | sample 1_2617_0518_D_FD_203652 | JGI IMG/M metagenome (GOLD analysis project Ga0326512, IMG submission 203652) | Bovine rumen microbial communities from UC Davis, California, United States - 1_2617_0518 | ecosystem: Host-associated > Mammals > Digestive system > Stomach > Rumen | place: USA... | reverse complement strand
TTTTCACGTCCAACGAGAAACCAAACTCTTAAAATTAAATAAAAATTTAGATTCAAAATAAGATTCTGCTTTAGCTTTTTCTGCTTGCTCTTCCCATTTCCGCCATATTCCGCGTTTTATTTCTTCATTCGTATCTCCTAATCCAGACCATCTGCCTGGTTCATTTTTATACACAACTGTTTTAGGTAATCTTACATAAACAGAAAACCAAGTTCTCATTGTGTTCTTATTTTCTAAACTTTCTGCTGTTTCAACCATTGCTTTTCCAAGATTAGTAAAAAATAAACTAGAGGGGATGATAAGACCATCAATATTAAAAAAGTTAAGAATCTAAGTACCTGGATTTTCTACTCCAATAGTAGACCAATCATCAAACAGTAATCTCGCGGCGGCCGCGGTCAGAATATTTCTAATGTTTTCTTGAACTGCTTCGCGCTAATCCTCAAATATAGCCGTGGGCAAAGTATTATAAGCCATATTAATGAAGTCCTTGGCTTTATCCGTACTAATATTGGCCATTTCAATATAGTCACCTAGTTTTTCAAGCGGAACTCTACCACCATTGTGCAGGCCACCAAAACCGCTACCTAAAGACGCCATTTTCGCATTTGTAACTATATAAAAATTATTCTAACTTAACTTACTTAAATTACTATCATAAAACTCCTAGAATCTGCGCGCGGCGTCTTCAAGAGAAGTAGACGACTACATATAATTCTCTAACTCATAAAAAAGCTATTCAAAATTTGCATTTACTTCTGCTTCATATTCATAAAAAGACATCATATCTATTTTTTGAACTTTTCCCTAAGCGACCGTACCGCCTTTTTCTGTTATGGTTGCGCTTTTGGGAGCCATCTATTCAATTAAACTTTCAATATATTCGTGTACATTACCGCCAATATTATTATATAACTCCTAAGATTCCCATCCTAAAGCTCGTCGGAATCCACCAGTTTTCTTTTTATTGCGGCGAGTCTTCTTTAAAATTTTTTGGTGCTCTTGAGTATCAAAAAAGGTTCGTAGGTCTTCTAATCTTAGCTATTTCTTTAACATATTTTTAAATTGATTTTGGAAGCCTTGGAGCTATTTATAGGCTTCGCCTATTTCTCTCCATTGAGTGGCATCGCCATATGCTTCGTCTTGCTCTCGGCGCATTTCTGATTCTTCTAGGGCTTTTTCCATAGCTCTATCGACTGCGCGCTCGAACATTACGTCTAGGTTGGTTTTCCAATGACTAACAGCTTCTTCTAATGGGAATTGTTTTGCTATATTGCGCATTTCGTCTGTAAAGGTTGTTCCTAAATAACTCATAAAAATGGAGGCCATAGTAGGTGCTAAACCTTTGTAGTCTTCGCCTTTTTTATTTTTGGTTTTGCCTAGTTCAATTGCAGCTTTAATGCGGGTGAGCGCAAATCGGAATTGTTCTTCTCCTCTTACAATTTCATTTATGGTTGTTACGAGCTTTTTTTCGTCTATGTTTGTAAAGTCGAAGTCGGGGAGGTTTTGTCTTAAAAAGTTTAGTTCTTTTTGACGTTCTGCTTTTCCAATTGCTTCAACGCGTTTTCCTAATTCAATTAATTCTGGAATGTTATCACTATAGCTTGTATTTACTACCTTTAAAGCACTTATGGCTTTTTGACGTCTACGTTCCCAGAAATCCCCCGCCCAGCTTCCTCCGCCTGCGGGCCAATTATAGGCAACATAGTTTTCATTCGGCCATGGTATATCTACTTTTGCTTTTGCCATAGAACCACCTCTTATAAATAAGTAGAGTGGGGTTGTATTTTTTATATTAAATTGAAAATTTTATTCCGGTGGGTTGAAAAATTTATTTCGGTGGGCTTGTGTTCCAGGCCGGTCGCGCCGCGGTTCGTCAAATTGCACAAATCCCGCAAGTACCCCGGCCTTCTTTTTGTGCAAAATGACTAAAAGCGTTTTTTCCAAAATGGCACGAAGATTTTTCCAAAATGGCATAAAAAATTTTTTTTGGGGAAATGAAAAAAGTGTTTGACAATTCCTAATTTATAGTTTACAATAGACCATGGTAGGGGGATTTAATCCCATTGGAAACAGACCCAATTTTGCCCATAGTGACAGCGCGGGCGCGGGCGCGGGCGATATGTGTACTTTGAAAATTAAAGCAGTTTCATACTATGCGCGGGATTGTGTTTTCTGCACGACAGGCGCACAAGTGAAATTGAATATTGTTGCCGATTGTAAACTTTTGTAACTTTTAGAAAGAGGTATTATTATGCTGTATAGTTTCAATGAGTACAAAACGACAGATTGCGGTAAATGGGGCAAAGCAGGGGAACGTGCCGAGAAAGTGCATTTCAAGCAGACTGATAAAGTATCTGCACAGGGGCACATTGACACGCGACGCGATCGCAAGTGCTTTGAAAATAAGACAGGCGCGGGCGAGCTTGATTTTCTCTATAAATCAACGGTCAAATATGTGAAGTATATTCCTGTTGTTGATGAGAACAAGCCCATTGAAAAGCAGGAAGGATTTATTTTCGAGCGGACGGTATTTCTTGAAATGCTTGAATCGTTAGGGCTTGTCCGCATTAAGGAAAGCGAAGGCAGACCCCGCAAAATAACGATTCAAACGTTTTGGAATCATTCCAAAAACAAACCGCATGGAAAGAAATATTTTGCTTTACTTGATGCCTGTTATAGTCTCTGTATTATGACATATGAAGAGTATTTTGAGTTAGGCGGCAAATTTTAAGACAATGGGCACGGCGCGATAAAGCGCCGTGCCCTAAAAAGGAGAGTTACAAAATGGAGACTGTTTTTAGTGCTGTAATGTTTATCTTTCTGTGCTTGCTATGGATTGCGGCAGGGATTGCGGCAATTCAGATGATTAAAGCATTCTTTGAGTATGAAAACAGCTACAAAGAGCGGGAAAAGGCACGACAGGAAAAGGCACGACAGGCGCAGGAAAAGGCACGACAGGCGCAGGAAGAGCGCGACACATGGAAGGCTTTCCGTTTGAGTCTTTCCTCGTCTAGTGAAGATAATGACGAGGATGACTACGGATATGACATGTAAAGGCAGGGGCGAAAGCCCCTGCCCCATTGATTACAAGAAGGAGAATGAACAAATGAAAATGAGAAGTTTTACTTATGACGGCTATTTTTGTTTTAGAGCGTGGAGCGTGAGAACGTATAACGCCCTCCGAAGGGCAGGTATTCAAGTGATGAATGCAGAGGACGCAATCCGGGCCGGAGATATGGCCCTTCATAGACAGATTAAAAACGCAGGTACTATGACGGCGCTCGAATTGTATCGCGGCGCAGGCCTTGGCGCGATTCAGATTGAAGAGCGCATTAACGATTATGTTTGCCGTTATATGTGCGACAGGGACACGCCGTGGGAATTGGAAACAGTCCGGAGACTCTGCGAAAAGTTTGACGAAGGTTTCCGGTATTAAGGCAAGGGCGAAAGCCCTTGTCTTTTTTCTGCCTTAGTTAGCATAGACTAACTCTAGTTAGCGATTGCTAACCACAATTAGCATAGACTAACCAAGGTTAGCATAGACTAACTCCAGTTAGCACGTGCTAACTCCAGTACCGAATTAGACGTGCCAAGTTAGGCAAGACTAATTATAGTTAGCGATTGCTAACCAAAATTATTTAGACGTGTCCAAGTTAGCGACTGCTAACTATAATTAGCGACTGCTAATTATGGTTAACATATGCTAACCAAATTAGACGTGTCCGAGTTAGCGACTGTTAACCATAGTTAGGCAAAACTAACTACAGTTAGCATATGCTAACTTTCTTAAAAAAATTAGACGTGTCAAGTTAGCCGAAACTAACTATAGTTAGCATATGCTAATTGATACACGTCTAAAATTAGACGTGCCGAGTTAGCATAGACTAACCACAATATATTGTATTAGGGGTATATCGTCTAACACTATATATTGTGTTTTTCCCCGAAATGTGCTATACTATGAGAGTAAACAGGCCGGACGCCGCCGAGCGCCCAAAACCAAGGCCGATTAATAGGAGGGTTACCCATGACTAACTTCAACATTGATTCTTCCCGTGGTTTTGACATCTTCCGCAGCTGCGCTCAGAGCGGGAAGCTGGTAAAATCTTGCAGCTCGCTTTCGGAAGCTCGGAGCTACATCCACGAACACCGCGGCTGCTACATCCGCTTTTACGCGAAGCCCGCGCAGACGCGCGATTTGCGGCCGCGCGTTTATCGCGTGAGCTGAGCCGCTCCAAAAGCCGCTCAATTCCCGAAAAAGAGAGGGAGGAAATCTCTCCCTCTTTTTTTCTAGCTTTTTTATTTAGACGTACTACGTCTAAAACAAGGGGTTGACATTTCTCCAAAAATGTAGTATATTATAATCACAAAGGGGATACAAAATCAGACTTAAACAGAGGTATAAATAAATGAAAACTATCGAGATTCTGGGAACTTCTATTCGCATCACCGTCGGCACGGCGCAGGAGATGTATTTAATCTTCTTCCGGTTTGTCGGCTGGAACACGCTGAAAGTTGATGATGATATTTACCGTCAGGGTCAGCTTTGCAGCCGTGAGTTTTTCCAGAAAAAATATTTCTAATTTGATACGACGGGGCGGACGCGTTTACCTCTTGGCGCGTCCGCCATTTTTTCACAAAGTTACGGTTTAGACGTCCAACGTCTAAAAATAAAGTTGACATAAACCGAAATTTATGATATTATTTATATGTAAGTTAAGGGAATTCAGAATATTTGAAAGGAGAAACTAATATGAATTTCTTATTTTATCTCGCGATCGTTTTTGTGTGCGGCATGGCATGCCACCGAATCATTGAGGCAATCGATCAACCGATCGAAACTTTTCGAGATGTTTTGTATCTGATCGGGCGCGTTCTCGAAATCTTCGCACTGGGATTTATTTTCCGATTCTTTTATCTGTGAGTAATGGGAGAGAAATCTCCCATTATTCACTACCCAAATTTAGACGTATTACGTCTAAAACAAGGGGTTGACATTGGGTCAAAAATTTGATATTATATACTTGCCGAAAGGCAATAGAACAAAAGAAAAGAGGAAAAAATCATGACTCTGTGCGTTATCGAAAGAAATTATGAGATCGCAAACCCCGATAATCGTGACCGCTATTTTGGCGCGCCATGCCTTAGTTGGGAAGAGGCCAACGAGTTGGTATATGCCAATGTTGGCAGCTGCGAAAAGGTAGAGGTCAGCTACATCAACAACGGCACTGATTACGCCATTGTTGACACGGAAACGGGCGTACTTCTTCGTGAGTATTTCGTGCGGCTGGTAGACTTGCCGCTGATGATTTAACCCGATAATGGGGAGCCGCTCGGCTCCCTATTTTTTTTCTAGAAAATTAGATTTAGACGTACAACGTCTAAATAAAGAGTTGATTTTTTCAGAAAATTATGATATCATATAGGTACAGTAAAGAAAGGAGTTGGAAAAATCCGTGATTTGTAATTTTACTATGGAATCCGCACGCGAAATTCTGGAAAATAGTAAGAACCAGAATTATGACGAAAAAATGACGCTGATTGATGCCTATATTGACATCGTGCGCGTCTACATTACGCGAGCCGCTCGCCGCGGATGGGTGCAGACTTCTGTTTGGCTTCCGAATGAGATCGCAACCGAGGTTGTGCGCATGGCCAACACGATGGGGTTCGAAGTCGAGAAGCATCCGAACTTTCCGTGCCGTTGGATTTTCAAATGGGATTGGAGGGTTTGAGGGAGTCGGGTGACTCCCTTTATTTAGACGTACTACGTCTAAAAAGAGGGATTGACTTTTTCTAAAATATGTGATATCATATAGACACTGAAAGGGGCGAAAAATTATGAAATTTCTTCTCATGAAAGCATCCAACTATGAATTCAGACGGGAAATTACCGTTAATTCCCTTGAGGAATTACGGGAGATCGCGGAAAAATACCGCCACGGTCTTGTCATTGACTTCCGTCGCAACATGATCATCATTTATGATGACTATCTCGAATAAAAATGGAGTCGTAAGACTCCATATTTAGACGTTCTACGTCTAAAAAGGGGGGTTGACTTTCGTCTCTCAATGTGGTATATTATACTCACAAGGGACGGGGAACCGATCCCGAACAACACAAGGGTAGCGACCTACCGCCGAGCGCATGAAGCGCAGAAAGGAGTCTATCATGACTAGCAGAGAGTACTTCCAGACCGTTCTTAACGCCCACCTGTCCGCCGAGATGGACGAGCTGTCCACCAAGATGATCGAGCGGCTTGACGCCAAGAACGCCAAGCGCAAGACCACGCCGAGCAAGGAGCAGATTGCCGCCGCCGAGCGCCGCGAGGCCGTCCGCGCCTTCCTCATGGAGCAGGTCGAGCCTGCTACCCGCGACACGATCGCCGCCGCGCTCAACATCAGCGTCGGGCAGGCGTCCGCCGCGTGCAAGGCCCTTGGCGATAGCATCACCAAGACGGAAGTCAAGGTTGACAAGGCGCGTAAGGTCGCGTACTCCATCGCGAAGTAACGCGAAAGGGTTACAGAGTCGAAAGACTCTGTAACTTTTTTGTAATTTTGGATTTAGACGTACAACGTCTAAATATAGAGTTGACTTTTCTCCCGAAATGTGATATATTATAATCACAAGATAAATAAAGGGGTGCCAAAAATGTTTATTGCCATTATTTTGATTATCGCGTATCTGTTCAGCGAAGATATGATCTAAAAGAAAGGAGTTTACTAAAATGGAGTTTGAATTTAATTGGGTGCTGTTGTCTGTGATAGCTATTGGAATGTGGGTTATAATCCTGTTCGTTTAACCCAAAATAGAAACTAGAAAATGGGGAAGAACAATCCCCATTTTCTAGTATTTCCTTATTTAGACGTAGAACGTCTAAAAACAGTTCTTGACAAAGTTTAAAATTTGTGATATCATATACTTACCAAATAGGAAGGAGTTCCCAAAATGGAGAAAGCGATTTATTTCGATATGGACGGCACGATTGCTGATCTTTATGGCGTTGATGGTTGGCTTGATGATCTGATGAACGAATCAACGCGCCCTTACGCCGCAGCCGCTCCGCTATTGAATATGCAGCAGCTCGCGCGCCGTCTGAACATTCTAGCCGCTCGCGGTTACTCAATCAATATTATCAGTTGGACTGCGCGCGGTGGAAGTACAGAGTATAACGAGAGAGTCAAAGAAGTCAAAATCCAGTGGTTGCGCGTACATTTGCGGTCGGTTCATTTCGACAATATTTTTGTTGTTCCGTATGGTACACCAAAAGAAAATTTCGGAAATGGAATCTTGTTTGATGATGAAAAACATAATCGCGAAACGTGGCAAGGCGTCGCGCATGATGTAAACAATATTCTGGAAATTCTCAAAGGACTTTAAGTCCTTTGGGAGTTTCTCCCAAAAGATAGATTTAGACGTACAACGTCTAAATACATACGACGTCTAAATCGGTGGTTGACATTTGGGTTATTTTCTGATATACTTCTATGTGTTAGGGGAGAAAAGATGTTAAACTCCCATTAATCGAAAGGAGAATATAAAATGAAAATTGTGGTATTTGATACGGAAACGACTTCTCTTGACAAGCCTTTTTGTTATAATATTGGTTATGTCGTGGTTGATGTCGAAAATTGGGAAATTATTTGCCGTCGTTCCTATATCGTCGAGCAGATTTGGCATAATCTCCCATTATTCCAAACTGCATATTATGCAGACAAGCGTCCTTTGTACGTTTCCGCAATGCGGGCGCGGACTTGTATCATGGACAAATTCGGATATATTTGCCGGCAGATGATTCGAGACTTCCGCGCTTTTGATGTTGAAATTGCTTTTGCTTTCAATTCATCTTTTGATGAAAAGGTATTCGACTTCAATTGTGACTGGTTCAAATGCAATAATCCATTTGATAATATTCCAGTTCGTGATATTCGCGGTTTTGTTCACAATTTTATTGTGGATAGTATGTATAAAAAGTTCTGTGATAAATACGGATATTATACAGAATCTGGCAATTATTCCACGACTGCCGAAACTGTTTTCCGTTTTCTCACGAACAATCCCGAATTCATTGAAGCACATACGGCATTGAATGATGCCGAAATTGAAGCAAAAATTTTAAAAGTGTCTATTGATTGGGGCGCGGATATCACGCAAGAATACAAAGTGTTTCGTTCTATCGAGCGTCCGCAAGAGAAAACACTTCATATCAAAACGGTTGATAATGATGATTATTATTTTGACTATAAGAAAATCAAAATCAACCGCGACAAAACAGAAATCACACTCAAGTAATAGGACTTCGCCACTTTACTGTGGCGAAGTTTTTTTGAAAAATTGATTTAGACGTAGAACGTCTAAATTGGGGGTTGACTTTTACCTTATTTTTTGGTAATATATTGACAGTAAAGGAGTGATACAAATGAAGGTCTTTTATTGTCCCGTAAATGGTTGGGATTGTCCCTACTGGAAGGAAAATGGCACTTGCAGTATGGTCGATGAAAATCTTGATCCAACTCTTGAATGCGACGATGCATACTACTTTTGGAGTGAGGAGGCCGGACAGGGAAATTATTATAGTGAATTGTAAAATTGGTCGGGCAACCGACCAAGTTAGACGTACAACGTCTAAATATGGGGATTGACTTTTCGTTTATTATATAGTATATTATAGATACTGAAAGGAGAATTGAATATGAAAAAACTTTTTTACGTAATCGAAGATATCTGCGCATGGTTTGATTTGACCTTCTATACCAACCCCAGATTCGTTTATCAAACCAAAATCCGTCCCAAGTATGTTCCCCATCACTGTTGTAAATTTTACGATTGGTCTACCAAGAAATACCAATACGGTTGGTATATTCTTGATAGAAAGGGGAAAATGATTCCGTGGGTACATTATCACAATAAAATGATGTGTTTGTATCCCAATATGGTTGAACATCTTAACTAAGAAAGAGAGGCTTCGGTCTCTCTATTTAGACGTAGTACGTCTAAATCCACCCGTTGACAAGTCGCGCTTTCTGTGATATAATTAAGGCACAATCAAAGAAGGGAGATATACCTAATGAAACTCAATCTTGCTAACACTGTCCGCGCCACGATCATTGACCGTCTGTTCAAGTACCTTGAGGCTGACGGCGAAGATGTCGGCATGATCACGTCGAACACGCTTAACTTTCCGTTCGAGCTTGACGGCGAAGAGTGCTTTGTCGAAGTCACGGCGAAGGTCGTTAAGAAGGACGCTGATGAGTGCTATCAGGAGCGCGAGGATTATCAGGCGCGTCTGGTAGAGAAGGCAGAGAAGAAGGCCGAGCGCGAGCGGGCCGCCGCGGAGAAGAAGGCGAAGGCCGAGGCGAAGAAAAAGGAAAAGGGGGAGTAAGGAAAAGGCGGAGCAATCCGCCTTTTTCCATATTTTTGGGTTTAGACGTACTACGTCTAAATCAAAGATTGACTTATTTACCGAAATATGATATATTATAATCACAAATAAAGAGGAGGTATCTTCCAATGACAGATGAAAATATTTTTATTTATGCACTGGACATCTTAGAAACCTTAAGAGATCGCGCGCAAGATGAAGCAGAAAGCGCGCAAAGTCACAGTGTAAAAATGCAATCCCTTGCTGAAGCATCCGCGTATCATCGTGCATGGTGGATTCTTCTTTATGCATCACACAACAATTGGGAAGATCTTAAAATCTTTGATCCTAATACATATAAGAAGACATAATGTCTTCTTTTTGTTTTAGACGTACTACGTCTAAATAGACTCTTGACTTCCTTCCGATTCTGTGATACAATAGGGGTGCAATCGAGGAAGGGACGCCAAACCCGATTGACACTAAGAATCGAGGTACTGACTATGTACGACAAGCGCAAAACCTATTATCTGACCATTGACACCGAGACTGCAAACAGCCTCGAAGACCCTATGATGTACGACCTTGGCGGCGCTGTCCATGACCGTCACGGCAACGTGATCGAGACCTTCAGCTTTGTCATCTATGACGTGTTCTGTGCCGACCGTGCGCTGTTTGATACGGCCTATTACGCCGAGAAGCGCCCCATCTACGAGCAGCAGATCGCCGCAGGCCTGCGTAAGATCGTTTCCATCTACACCGCACGCCGCCACGTGCGCGACCTGTGCGAGAAGTACAACATCAAGGCGATTATCGCCCACAACGCGCGCTTTGACTATCGCGCCACCAACTACACCCTGCGATATGTCACCAAGTCCAAGGCGCGTTACTTCCTGCCATATGGTATCCCCGTTTGGGATACACTTAAAATGGCGCAAGATACCATCTGCAAGCAGAAAACCTATATCAGATGGTGCGAGCGCAACGGATACCTTAAGCGCAACGGACAGCCGCGAGCAACGGCGGAAATCCTTTATCGGTACATCACCCTTAACAATGAGTTTACCGAAGATCACACCGGACTCGAAGATGTACTGATTGAAAAGGAAATTTTCGCCAAGTGCATGGCACAGCACAAAAAGATGAGGAGATCTCCTTGGGAATAATTCCCAAGGGGATTTTCCCCAAAATTGGGTTTAGACGTCATACGTCTAAATAGAGGGTTGATTTTTTGTCCGAAAAGTGGTATACTAAAGACACTAAATAAAGGAGGAAACTATTATGAAAATTAAATTTATTAGAACATTTACCGCGGAAGTCGATACAGATATTCTTAAAGAATACTACGATTTTTTCGGGGAAGAACCAAGCAAACTTTCTGACAAAGAACTTGCAGATTATTTTGACGATTTTACAGACATGGAATTTGACCGTAATAACTGCCCAAGTAGTTATACCGTAAAGGTGGAGAGAATTTAATTCTCTCCATCTAATTAGACGTCCAACGTCTAAATAAGAAATTGACTTTATTCCTAATTTGTGATATATTATAGATACTAAAGAAAGGAGATTTCAAAATGGTTACTTCTTACATCTTCAAAATTGGTTTCATGACTTTCATCCTTAATGATGAGTCAAGCGGAATTGGGTATTCTTATCCGCGCATCTTCGTTGCTTTCCTTGATGGTTCTTGTCTGAATCTTGATCTTTCCATTGGTGCAGTTTTCGCGATGTCGAGTGAAGATTTTCACAGTTGGTTGGACGGTTCTGAAATCAGACTGGACACCATCGAAGAAGTTGAGAAAGTTTTCTCAAATCTTTCCTTGTCGTTTGAGAACTTCAAACAGGTTGTTGACATTCTCGCAAAGAATCACTAATAAAGAGGGAGATTTTCTCCCTCAATTTTTTTATTTAGACGTGGTACGTCTAAATCCAAATTTTTCCAATTATTCCAAAATTTTCCAATTATTCCAAATTTTTCCAGTCGTCAAATTTCCACTCCAGAATTTACCATTCAAATTCTATTTTAGAATATACCATGCAGCTGCGATTTGTCAAATTTTATGCAGCTGCGTCTGGAGCTGCGAATTCCACTTCCAAATTTTTCCAAATAAGCTGCGGCAGCTGCAAAATTTTACCATTTTCTCCAGCAGCTGGGAATTTCATTCGTCAAATTTCACAAATTTAATAAAAATTTGACAACTATTTTTGTAAAGATATCCAAAGGAAAAACTATTGACAAAATTAAAAATTTATGATATAATATATATAGAAAATAAAGAAAGGGGATAAATCCTATGACTCAGAAAAACATCACTGACCAGCTGCGTGCCCGTTTTACCGCGGACTTCACGGAATTCCTCGCACAGAAGTATGACGTGGATGTGTGCCGCACCGCCGCAGGTACGCTCATGATTCCTACCGTTGACGACGCGGGCGACGACCGTTGGGTCAAGATCAGCGTTATCATCCCGAAAGACGCTAACGAGGAAGACGGCACTGACGGCTACAGCCTCGCGCATGAGTACGAGCTGAAGCTTCAGGCTGCGGCCGAGCGCAAGGAGCGTCGTGAAAAGGAGGCAGCTGCTCGTGCTGCTAAGAGAGCCGCAAAACTTGACAAGAAGTAAAATTTGTGGTATACTAGTAGAGAGAGTAAGGTAAAACAAAACTCAAATCCAAATCCTAAAATTCCTTACTCTCTAAAGTTTGAAAAAATCCAAAATTCATAGTATAATATATATAGAAAGTGAGAGAGAAATAAACTTAAACTCTCTCCCTAATAAATAATTTAATTTGATGGGTCGTGACCTACCACGAGAAAAGGAGAACTGCTATGACTACTCGCGAACTGTACACTTCCGCTATTGCTTTCATCGACGGCGTCCCCTCTGATGTTTCCGCTAAGGATCTGCGCGCTGAGTTCGAAGCTGCGCTCGCCAAGATGGACGCGCAGGCTGAGAAGCGCCGTGCCAAGGCCGCTGAGGTGGCTGCCGCCAAGCAGGCCGAGAAGGCTCCCATCCGCGACGCTCTGTTTGCTGTGATGGATGCCGAGACCCCGAAGACCGCTTCGATGCTCATCGAGGAAGCCGGTCTTGAGGACGTGAAGCCCGCTTCCGTTCCCTCTCTGATGCGTCCTCTCGTTGAGAGCGGCCTCGTCGCTAAGGTTGACGTCAAGGTCACCGGCAAGGGCACTCAGCGCGGCTACGTGAAGGCGTAAGCAAGTAAAAGGCTCTAAGACTTAGGTCTTAGGGCCTATACTTATACGTACAACGTATACATATACTTATACATACTACGTGTACATATATATACATTATATATGTACATTTTTTTATAATTTTTTTAAAATTTTTTCCAAAATTTTCCAGATTTCCCAAAATTTTCCAGAATTTTTTTCAAAATTTTTCTACAAAAATCCGAATTTTTATGCAATTTTTCCTATAATAATTATATATTTATATATATTTTTTATAATTTTTCCTAAAAATTTTGCAAAAAGCTAAAATTTGGGCGTGGCATCATAAGATAGAGTTATAAAATACCCATATTCCGTGACCCATGAGGCTCTGGTGTCCGAACAAAAACCTCAGATAGCTAATATACGTACTATATATACGTACAAGCTACAACGTACAGCTCCAATATACGGCTCCTCACGCGCCCTACCTAACTTTTCTTTTCCTACAATTTCTACCCCTTTTATTAAACTCTTTTCGCCAAGCGCACTAGAGTTCCCATAATACTTATACGTAGTACGTATACGTATATATATACATATTACACTTACATTTT
>Ga0326512_10002683_pt1 | contig 13158 bp, 13 predicted proteins | sample 1_2617_0518_D_FD_203652 | JGI IMG/M metagenome (GOLD analysis project Ga0326512, IMG submission 203652) | Bovine rumen microbial communities from UC Davis, California, United States - 1_2617_0518 | ecosystem: Host-associated > Mammals > Digestive system > Stomach > Rumen | place: USA... | reverse complement strand
GGCGACGACTTTATATAAGACGCCGGTTAAATCCTATACTGATTTGTAAAAACAATGTCGTCATCTTCTCTCAGTAATTGTGACCACTTTGGATTATTAAGAAATATAGTGGTATCGCCTTTCTCCCCAAGTACTACAAATCCATAATTCTTCAATTTCTGAATTGTCTGCGAAGACGATGCTTCTATGTAATTACAGTTCATTGGAATCAGTCCTTTACAAAAAAAATAAGAGCTTGCGCTCCGTCAGTTAATCCTATCTACCTTTTCTCTGGATTTCTCACCATCCTCAGAGATTTCATCGTCATCAAGTGTTGGTCTGCCACCAGTATCGTTCCCACTAGAAGTATAACTGGACTGAAGTGGACTATTAAACTTCTCGCTAAGCTTAAGAATATCCTCCTCAAGGTGGTTCAGCGATAATGTCTCAAGTGGGTCAATGCCACTAAGCGACATAATGGCAAGTTTAGTCGGCAGTGAATACTGCGCGTCTTCAAGGATTTCTTTTCTATACTCATCCTTTGTCAGTCTACCAACATGGAAAAACTTTACGGTTGAAGGATTCTTTACCACATACGGTAAGATCCTATTAAACCAACCTTGTATAGCGGGGAGGATTGTAAATGCAAAATCCTCATCAACGTGTAATGCACTGTGATGTGCAGTAGTCCCTGTCACCTCGGCTGCGTTTAATACCTGGGCGCCACCTGCGATGTTATAGATACTCTTGGTGGCCTTAATTGTTTTACTTGTTTCATTCGCATGATCATTGTCTGAAAAATCGATTACACCCAGATCACTACTGCCAGGTATAATTGCGCCAGATGCCCAGTCGGGTAAAAGGTTATCATCAAGCATGCGGTTGAAATATTCAATTGCCACACTTGGTGAAATCTCAAACTCGTCAGGCATCTTTGCACCAGTGATGGTCTTCAGCTTTAGGTATATAAGCTTATAAACTTCGATTGAATCAGCCACTGCCGCATTGTCAAATACGTCATTTAGATTTAGAAGTTCGCCGAGAATACCTGAAAATGGTGGGACTATACTCTCGATGTCGTACCCTCTAAACTTTATGCAGCAACTATATTCTGGTGGCATGAGCTGGTATTTATCAGCATTGTTACTTGCCTCGTAAGCCGCATACATACTGGTGAATGGTTCACCCCATGCTTCAAGCAGCCACTTGTTTGTCCCTCTAAAATAGGACATATCCATTGCGAAGACAAAGTCGCCAGACGGATACTGCCCCCATAGTTTACAATATGCGGGAGGAAGGGGTAGGAGATATAAGCCGCTCTCGTCATAGTATGCACAATTGTAACTAACGTCCTGTAACAGACATGTTACCGCCAACTTGAAGAATTCGTAATTGATATTCCAATAACCTAACATTTTCACCGTGTCAGAGAACGACTTCTTAATTGAATCATCTGTCTGCGGCGAGACAAGATCATATTTTGGAACAACAGTTCTCGCATCCAGAAAGAACAGAGAGGCATAGTATAGAACTATTCTCTGATATACTTGACTTCTGATAAAAATATACTGTGAAGCATTAATTAGCCGTTGCTCATTCTGGATAGGATCCTTAAGATATGTAACGATTGTATCTTTTGTGAGGGATTCAATTCTCTTACGAGAACTCTTTGTTATATCCCTCAGCTGTTTCAGCGGATCAAGTGCAGCGGCATAATTCTTTAACGCCTTGTCATGATCCTTTATCCACTGCTGCATCTCAGCGGCAGTCATCTTTGGCGCAATAGCACCGGTCTTTTCTTGTGCCATTCATGCACCTCCGTTAAATAATTTTTCCACCATATGATCCACGGCGGATAGTAAGTTGTTTAGCTAAAGACTTTGGGTCTTGTTTCGGTTTCTTGTTGAGAAGAAGTTTGCGACGTTCTTGTGCGAGACCATAGGCAAGCATGGCGAGTACATAACTACGATCATCGTGTAAAATCCTTGCCTTTTCTGGAGTTAAGTCGAATGAATCTCGTCCAGACTCTCGTTTCTTACGAACGATATTCACGACCTCCTCCTTCATCGCGTCTATATTTGCAAGAGCCAGCTCTTCTTGCCATGTAAGCTTCTGCACTTTGGTATTAACGGATTGAACCTTGTCAAGTTCTTCAGCAAGCTGTTCATCAAACTCTTTTTGATTTAATTTTTTCTTTTGAAGTTTTTCAGTTATCCTAATCCGTTCTTTCTCCAACGTCTCTTCGTCTATATCAAATAATGTTAGATACCCCTTGTTGTCATAAGCAGAAGTGAATGAAATCTTATCCTGATTCATCATTTCAATAAGTGACTCATAAATGATTGACTTATACTGCGTTGGTGAAAGAAGCCTAATCTTATCAACAGCATTAGGAAACCTTGAGACATATTCAGAGGAGTATTCTTTGTCAATTAACCCCCTGTGTATAATCCCGTCGGCAGTCTCCCAATCCTGCATTAAAAAGTCTGCGATATTTACACCGCCGCCACCAGACCCGGCGTCTATATAAATGTTAAGAATATTTCCATAAGCATCAACCCCAGCATTGTAATCTAGTACCATTTGTTTTAGATACCTGATCTGATCCGGTGTTTGCATTGGTGTCTTAAGCTTTTTGCCAACGTCCATTAGATTGATACAATTAACAATCCTTCCCCGAAGATCGATAGAACCGTCAACAAGCTTCGTTTCATACAATTCCATAACACCAATGACTGAGTTGTCCATGCTTCTTGCGGGGTCATATGCTAAAATGAATCTCTTATCACCTGTATCATTAAATAATAACGGCACCCTAGTTTCTTCATTTCTGGTAATAACACCACGCTTAATAATGGCGTCAGCTCCGGCGTCTTCAGAGAACTCGCAGTAGTACTCGCGCCTACATTTCAGTGGGTTAGTTCGCATTGAGGCATCAATCATATCCCTTGTCAGCGCAGATACAGTCGGAATATTATGAATCGTTGGTCTCATTGCCAATTCACAATCAATGTTTGCCACAAAATAATCCGGATCACCCGCAATCATCATCTTGCTGTAATCCCTGTAGATCTTATAAAACTCAGTATCTACACTGGAAGCAGAAGAGATATATATCAGCTGTTTAGGCGGTGGCTCCGGCATTGCTCTGACTCTTACAATATCGATGCTATTACCATTTTCGTCGAAGCCCGTTACAAACGAATTATCAACGGCGCAGAAAGCTTTGTAGACTTCTATAAGGTTGCTGTCTAAGAAACCGCACTCATCAAAAACAACACAGTCACTTCTGAAACCTCTCCCGCGGTCTACATTACTGGAAAGAGTACGGGTAAATGAATCATTATAAACCTTATACATAAAACCGGAAGGATTATGGCTAAACCCATCACCAGAAGCTGCATTTATAACAACCTCATTCTTGAATAGTTTTCCAGTAGAACCACGTAAACTGGTGATTCTGTCATTTGCGACGTCCTCAAGTTTTCTAAATGTCGTAGCGGACTGCTCACTGGAGCCAGACGCAATATAGCAATTCCACGGGTCGCTCGACAGCATCTGTTTTGCCATAATAAACCAAACAACCCATATGGATTTTCCCCACGCTCTAGATGCACATACGACAATATTTTTAACAGGCCACGCAGACTGCATAACATATGCCTGTGAATCCAGTAACTGTATTCTGAAGAAATCCTCGAAGAACTTCACGGGATTCTGTTGATAATAATCCCTCTCTTCGTTCAAACGAATAAGTCCTTCGAGCTTCTTATTGCTAATCGGATAATTTTTATAATGAGTAAAAATTTCATTATGACCGTTTTCTATGCCAAGTATTTCCTTGACAAAATCTGAGCCATAAATACATTTCTCTGCAAGATCCTTATCAAAACAAACATTATAACTATTCATCCTTCGCCACCTCTTCAACCTGTGGCGTAAGATATGCCCCTACAAATTCATCGAGATTTATTATGTTGCCCTTTGAAATACCGTTCTCGTCAAGCGTGTCTCTTAAATCCAGATTCTCCTTTAAAAGAATACGGACAGCTTCTTTATAAGCTTTGGTCTGAAGATTCATTTCTCCAATCTTACGCCTCTGGGTCGCAACTATGTCTGACATCTCATCTTCCGTAAAATGAAGACCACGTATGATTGCCTCCATGCTTGCGTTGGCAACCTGCTGCATCCCCTTACAAGTCTCAATGTCAAACCCATTAAGATCTGCATCACGAAGATTTAATTCTTTCAACTTTCGCAGTCTTCCACTAAATGTGTCTTCACCCTTTGTTCTAGATTTACTATTCTTCAAACTCAAACAGTTTTCAGCCGCCAAGTTTGTGATCATACTCGTGAGTTTCTGCTTGCTATCTTGTAGCGACTTAATAGTAGAAGAGTTGTCAGACACAGCCTGTATATCACCCATTAGTCTGGCAATCGCATCATCAATTTTCGACATCTGCAAGAAACCGCGAACAATCTGGATTGCAGCCGAAACTCGCATCATATCCTCATTAGCATCCTCGGAAGCATCAAGCATCCCAAGTAACTGCGAATATAGAAATGGCTGATCTCGGACTGGTTCCTGTTCAAATGGGTCGTAGTCAAGTAGTCTTATGACATCGTCCTTGTTCTTCAAAAATGCATCATACGTATCCTGACCACTATGTTCCTCAATAATTTCCTGCTCAGTCATCTCGTCATCATACGTAACCCGCATCTTGAACATGTCGGAGTTTTCCCATGTCATTCCGTTATACTGTCGCATTTGTATATTCTTAACATAAGCTGTCCATACGTTATTCTTTGTTCTAGCAAGATTCTTATTATTTGACTCATCAATACTCGAATTCCATACAGACTCCAAGAACGGTTTGTCCATATATCTCAGTGCAAGCTTCACCGACTCTTTCGTAGGTTCATGCTCGTTCTTATATATATCTTTACGCATTGCTATAGCCCTAAGACATTCAATACAAACTGGACAACGTCCACTCTTGATCATCGGATTCGTATTAGAATAAAAGTGTGCTTTGCTCTTACGCTCGTCGCACATGTAACATGATATCTTGTCTTTTTCTTTATCAAGCTGATCCTTCAGTTTCTTAACTTCTAACCGGAGCTCTGTCACCGTTGCCTTTTCTGTAGACGCAGGCTTTCTGACTAAACTCTTTTTAGATGTAGCTGTAGCCAATCAGCTCACCTCCAATTCAACCGGATAGAACGCCTCAATGCCCTTGTTGGAACATACACATACCATCTGGCTTGCCTTCCCCCTAATGCGTTGCTCTATACAGAACTGATCCCCAGATCCGCACAAACTCCCCGTCATTACCATCTTCACACCGTTAACCTCATCAACCGCGCAACGATGTTCATGACCTCTTAATATGCAGTACGGGAATACCTTTACCATAGACATCAGAGACTGCATTCCATCCTTAGTAAACCTGTCATAGTCGCCATGCACGCTGAGGTAATACTTGTCCTCGATGTGTATGAGAGCTATGCCGCTATCTATGTTTGCTTCCTTGTTGTAGTAAAAGTTTTCAATATGATCGAGTGCCAGATTTACACAGTAAGGAATAAGGGCGTCAAGCCGATCCTCATGTATCGCATCCTTCCAACTATCAATACGGCTATGATTTCCATCTACGCTAACGAGCTGCACAAGGTTAAACGAATCTGTTAATTCATAACAAAACGACGTAACCAACTCGGCCGCCCGCTTAATCTGATCGATCACATTCTCACGATTAGTAACCTGGATGGTCCGATGTATTTTGCCTGAGACAAGATCACCGCCGAGGCTAACCACACACTGGTCAGCGCCATGTCGCTTTGCAATCTCTTTGACTTCTTTCAGCAGCACGCCGAGGCGATCCTCTGCAATATTTGAGTTGTACTTACCCCAATAATTGTCGAATGTTGCACCAATGTGGAAGTCACTCAACATAACTAGAATGGTTTTACCAGACCCAGTAGCCGCCGGAATCTTCCGCTCTGGAAAATAGATGCGCCCAAAGTCCAACAACGCGTCCTCAATGTTGTCAAGCTTTGCCTCAGCCCTAGCCTGTAAACGATTCTGCGCAGACCACGCATTACGCTCATCTCTAAACTTAACCTTCTCAATCTGAAGCCGCCGCTCCTCCTCGCGGATCTTCTCAAGCTCAGTCTCTGAGTTGGAAAATATATCGCGATTCGCGTTGAACATTTGCGTGAACGACGCATATTTCTTACGGAATGTGCTCTCGCCGTAATCAGTACCAAGAAGCGGATTTAAAATATCCGATACATCTTGCCATGTACCGATCCGTTCTTTGTCACGACAAACTCTGAATATAAGGGCGTCATCTGATTCGCCATCAAGTCTTTGATACTTTGCCATTCGAATTCTCCTTTATATCCGAGCCCCACATTGCACCCATCACTGCATCAACAAACGGTTTGGTTTTCTCAGTCGAACGAACCCATTCATTCAGTTCATAGTCTTTCCTCAGATTCGGTTGTAACGAATTTAAAAATTTCCTTTTCATCCTTTTCTCCTATACATAAAAAAAATAGACAGCCCCACCGTGGTAACTGTCTGGTTTACAAATCGAAGGGGATAACCCCTAATGAACCCATGCGGAGTCGAACCACATGAGTTCAGCACAATTATCTTGTGCCCATACGAATATGATTGATTTCTTCCATAATTTGCTGTCTCTCGTACTCAGTCTTGGCATTATCCATCTGTTGCTCAAGAGCCGCGATCATACGATCCTCGATCGAATGACCAGACATTCCACGGGAGATATACCTACCAGTTACAGGAGATGTTCTGCCACGCATCTCAGAATACCCAACCCATGGTTCACGTTCATATCCATAAGATGCAGACTCTTCCATACTACAAGTCTTCTCAACCTTCTCCATAAAGCATGCAGCCTTGTATAATGACTCCATCTCAGTAGAGGTTAAGTCAGCCTTGTCAATGATTTTCTTAACCTCTTTATTGACGAGCTTTACCAGCGGGAGCAACCGGCATATACATTGCACCATTTTCAGTTAAACTCATAATTTAATCCCCTTTCCTTTCGTAAAAAAATAATTAATTAAGTTCATATGGATCGCCTGTGATTTCTTCATACTCATCAGCTGTGAGTGCGCCAAGAGCAACAAGGCGTTTCAGCTGTGCCTTTGTGCAACCTCCACGGTTATACCGTTCCCTATATTTATCAAATAATTTGCTGTGTTCATTCATAGTGTTGCCTCCTGCAATTCTATAATTGCTATTTCTGCGTCAGTGAGAGCCTGCTCTTGCTCAATATTCTCGATTTCAAGATCAGTAATCATTTGTTCATAAGTTCCAATTCCAGGAGTAAACTTATCAATGTACTGATTATGCTCATGTATAGAATACCAATCATAACAATTACCTTCGGCATCTTCATCGGATCTATATTTTTCATCAATAAAGAATGTATCCGTAATATAATTATCAGGATATTTCCGATCTATACTGACACGCCCGCTTAAATCCGTATGCTCATCGCCGACGGTTTTTAGATTTTCTATCAGACGCCCATCGCGGCGTACTGTTCCAAATACATATTCCATTTTTCTATCTCCCTTTTATAATACTCTCGTATTATACATTTAAGATGCTTCTGCGTTTTATTTCTTACAAACTTATAATAAAGTGATAAACTATTACAATGTCTTAACATTCCAAGTCTGGATAAAAGACTTTGTGCGAGTTTTACCGGAACTTTCTTATTATGATCACGTAAACGATAAAATTTACGAAGCTGCTTCTTGAGATAAAACAAATTTTTCTTTCGCATCAATGTATAACCACGCCCAAAACGATACCCCATAGCGTTTGGTAACCTCGCAGATGTTCTAAACACTTGCCAATTATCCTTTAATTTTAACCCGTGCTGCAAAAGCCAATCATTAACGATTTTAACCAACCTATGAGCTACACGTTTATTGCCTGTTAGGATTGTAAAATTATCCATATACCTTACATAATGAGACACTTGATTATTTCTAATAAGATGATCAAGCGGTTGTAGAAATGTATTGACAAACCATTGAGAGCAATACGATCCAATCTGTATCCCATCTTGAATAACACGCCATACAAGATCTAGCATTTTATAATCTTTTACAAGATCGCGTAACCTGTTCATAACCATATCAGGTTTTAATGAATCATAAAAATGATAGATATCCATCTCAACACAATATTTTGTTCCACCGCCTCGTTTCATCCATTTTTTCATTGCTTGAACACCATAGTATGTGCCACGACCTTTGATAGACCCGCAGCACCATCTATCCATACCGCGCATCATAACAGGCTCAAGGACACTAATAATTACATGATGAACGCATTGATCTGGCCAAAGAGCTGGTTCAGAAATTTCACGCCACTTTCCAGCGCTTCGATCATATCGTTGTTTCTTTTTAACTGGAGATGGTTTAAATCCATCTATTAACATCTGTTGTAATTCTTTGATGCGCTCTTGTTTAGTAGACATGATCCAAAGAGTTTTTCTATTCGGTTTATCCGGATAATGATGCCACCGATGCGTTCTACAGACTTCATTAATTGCAGACTCAATAACATCTTCTGAGATAACTTTTGAAAATAAATTATTCACTCGTTTCATACTGGTGTTTCTCCTCGTTGTCTCGCGGCCTTTCCTACGCTCAGAAGAGAGTACTAAGCCGCGCCATAGCGACATATCTCCACCAAGAGGTGTGCGGAATCCGTACCTATATGTCAAAACGTTTATATGTAAACGCGACAACCTAATAGTATTTGTCAAATAAGCGAGGATACGAGAGCCGATGTTCGCGTTCGCGTTCGAAGCAGCGTTGTTGCCGTTCAAATAGAACGCCCCGTGGTTCTGGTTCTGGTTGTAGTTACCGCCCACGTACAGCACAACCCCAGACGAGTTGTAGTTGCAGTAGTCGCCCAAGAGCCAAAAACACCCGGCTACTGGTACGGAGACCCCGAAAATGCAGATATGCATTTATAGTTACAAAAACGGGGCAGCCTATGCCCCGCAATACTGATATCTCTTTATTTCTTTTGCGAGGGGGATGTTCGCGCTCTGGCGCTCTCCCCCCTCGCGCACCTCCATCATGGTAATTTCTGGAGACGAGAGCCGATGCTCGCGACCGCGTCCGAAGCAGCGTTGCTGCCGACCAAATAGAACGCCCCGTGACCCTGGTACTGGTAGTAGTAACCGCCCACGTACAGCACAACCCCAGACGAGAGGTAGGTGCAGTAGTCGCATACGTAAGTGCTTCCACTTCCGCTCACAGCCGTTGGGTACAGTGCGTATTCAAATCCGTCTGCTGTCGGATTCGACCACGCGGAAATATAGTTAGTGCTTGTCGGCCTTGTGCTTATCAGCGTGCCTCCAGAGTTGTCGCTGAACCTCTCGGGATTCTTTATACCGTACACATTGGCACCGCTAAAATAGATCCCGTCGCACCAGTCATACACGTTATCCCACAGCCCCTCGATCCATCTGTAACGGATGTGGCCATAGGTTGTGCGACTCGACGCATTGGTTCCGGTGTGGTAAACCATCGCGTCACACAGACCATTGTTCTCCGTTCCGGAGTTATTGCCGCAGCCGTAACCGATTACCTTCTGGCTGTTCCAGTCCGCATACTCCACGAGGTACAGCATCATGATCGTCCAGTACATCGCAAAGTCGTACTGATAGATGCCAACCCCTAGGTTCTTTATTCCCGTCCGGAAATCCGAGCGGGTTTTGTTACCGAGCGGCTTAACGCCCGTTGTGGACTTGTAAGTGCTCGCGCAATGATACGCGCCGACATAGACCACATCTCTTTCGCCCTTGCCGTCGCCTCTGTCTGCGTGGGCTGGAGATACAAAGAAACCATCTTGTGGCCCATTAGATATCTGCAATTTCATAGACGATCCGCTTCGTGTCCATTTATACCAGTATTTAGGGATCTCAACAAGCGTGCCTCCAACTGAATCTTCAACACGCCTCATGCCGCTCCACGGCATATAATCATCAAATGGCGAAGACCCGTTGCCGTTGTTAACGGCTGGAGATGGATTAGTAAAATTGGCAGCTGCGTCAGTACGGCTCCAGACGGTTGTAGAAGTGCCAGGCCACTCTGCTCCAAAAATCTGAGCAAACAAAGCTGTTACTTCAACAACCTTTGTGACGGCGTTATAATTTGTTGTTACCACTCTTGAAATTGTAATATTGGCCGTGCCAGTTTCTTCATTTGGACTAGTGATCGTTAATGTGTTATTACTTTTTGTCACCGTTGCTATTGAAGTGTTTGAGGACGAAGCACTCCAGTCTCCGCCAACGCCTCCTACTGTTATACTTACAGATAAGGTGCTCGTATCTAATGTAACTGTATCGCTAGATACGGTAATTGTCGCATTTGCCTTATCAATAGTATAAACATATGTTTTATCTTCAGTTGTTCCATCAGACCATATAGCGCCACTTTTGCTGAGGTGAAGTATTAATGTATAAGACCCTGCATTTGTTTCTTTTAAATGTGTTGTTGTTATATTTGATGTGTCGAGATTTGATACAGACGGGCCTTGCGGCGTTCCGTTATATGTATATGTCCCAACAGATACAGTGGGAATCTGCACAATGACCTGCGCCTTTCCGGCATAAAGCATATTGCCATAAATTGTTGACATTGTTATCACCTCATTAATTAACTTCATAAACTGTATATTGAACAGTTATATTTGCACTTAATTTATTTTCTATTGCATGAGCAGTTAATGTGCCATTCGTATTATCTACAAATAAAGCCATTGTTCCATCACTAGCCATTTGTGTGATTACTGCCGTAGATGGTTGTAAATCAACTTTTGTCTTGGACGTTACTGTATAGCCTGTAATACTTACACCTTGCGTAAACTCTCCAGAGCCAGATACCCATCCAGACGCTGAGAGCGTAATAGTACCGATCTTATCTATAACAGCAACAGTATCCCCAGCCTTTGTTATAGACCCAGTAACTGCAAGATTGCCGCTAATCGTTCCGCCAGAAGTAGAAACTGCTCCAACTTCAGAAGCGGTATAGCTCGGCTTTGTAGACGCCTTAGCCCAAGATGACACGTCGGACGCCGGTCTGCTGTTTGTAAGTCTAGAATCGTTACCCATAACAACCTGTGTCGTGGATGCGTTGCCAGAAGATGGCACGTCTTTTGCAGCCGCCGTTCCAAGCGTGGGTTTATTCATAATCTGTGCATCGCCACTTGTTGCATTCCAGTCAGCATTTACATTGACTTCGGCACCAGCAGCGATACCGTTAAGCTTTGTTTTATCACTTGCGGTCATTAATCCATGTGCACTTGTTGTTGCATCCGAATATGTTGTATCCTGAGTTGGCGGCGTATATCCAAGCGCAGTAGTAACATCAGACTTATTTAATGCTGCAAAAATATTTGACAGCTTTCTTCTATGATAAGTCTTCGTTGTTGTCCCTCCACCCGCATATTGCGCCACAATAAAATCATCCCTTTGGGCGGGTGATGAGCCTTCACCAAGCGCATTGATTACATCACTCCCATTAACTCCAACTGTGATTGTTCCAGATGTAGTAACGGGACTTCCACTAACCGTAATTCCGCCACTGCCGCTAATACCAACGCTAGTAACAGTACCAGTATTAGAAGTTTTAGAGTTCCATGTATATTTTTCTCCAGTTGTTACCAAGGATACATCCGTGCCGCCGCTTTGTGCAGATTTACTAGAATATGTCGTGTCGCTACCAGGGATTCCAAGAGCTGTTATGTCACTTTTAGCTACAGACGTAGCCGCTGTTACATGACCCTGAGCGTTAGTAGTAATCTTATAAAGCCCACTGCTAAAAGCTGAACCTTTCGCCGAAGCATGATCATATGCAGTCTTGCCACGATCTCCCCTGTATGCGGTAGATGATGTCTCACCGAGCGCAAGGGACGATCCAATCGGAGCATATGCTGAACCAGACCATCTATATGTTATGTCTGTGGATGCATCAATATAAATCTTTCCACTCTCACCAGTTGTCGGGAACGCGGACTTAGACGTATATTCAATAACATCATCCACAAAACTTGGAAGCTGAGACGAAGGAACTTTTCCGTTCGCATCAAGTTCTGCAACACCACTTGCCGTGCCTTTTGCAGACGTGGCAATAGCGCCTACTTCAGCAGCTGTATAGGACGGCTTAGTAGAAGCCTTCGCCCAAGATGACACATCGGAAGCAGGTCTGCTGTTCGTAAGACGTGTATCGTTACCCATAACAACCTGAGTAGAAGAGGCGTTACCGCTAGACGGCACATCCTTAGCAGAAGCTGTACCAAGCGTTGGTTTATTAAGGATTTTTGCATCACCGCTCGTTGCATTCCAGTCAGCATTCACGTTGACCTCGGCCCCTTCGGCGACACCTGAAAGCTTGTTTTTTTCGGCGGTGGTATAATCGTTCGACGACAATCCCTTACCGGTTTCTTTATCTACCTTACCCGCAAGACCGGTTCTTGCAGTGGCGTCCTTAAGATTATACGAATCGCCGCTTGGTAAATTAAATTTTGAAATATCCATATTACCACCTATAAAGATGTGGGACTGTCCCCACATGTAAGAACAGATTTATAGTTACTGTTTTCGACCATTCAGCATCTGATAGAACTGTTGTGCCATAGGCATAATTTGATTCAGCTGTTCCTGAGTCATCTTGCCAGAGTCTAACATCTGTTGAACCATCTTCTTGAAACGTACTTGTGAACTACCCATCACCTGCTCACGCTGAGGTGGTGGGCTTCGGTCCGCAGACCTCTTTCTACAAGATAATTACTACGCATACTTATCAATTTTAAGTTTTTAAAACCTACAGATGCGTTGATGTGCGTTCCATCTAAAAGTCTTAAATCCATACGACCTGTTGAACGCCTGCCAAAGATAAAGCATTCTCGGCCTTTCCACAGGACTTTATCGAACAGCCTGAAACCTTTGACTTCGTATGGTGCCTGGTTACGCTTACGATAGCCTCCTTTAAGAACGGTACTCTTATGTATCTGTCTATTATGGCAACGGACTTTTTTGTAGTAGAAAACCTCTCCGGTGCCAACAGCTTTGGGGTTGCCGCTAATACATCTTGCGTCTATATAATGTCCTT
>Ga0326512_10002682_pt1 | contig 13158 bp, 11 predicted proteins | sample 1_2617_0518_D_FD_203652 | JGI IMG/M metagenome (GOLD analysis project Ga0326512, IMG submission 203652) | Bovine rumen microbial communities from UC Davis, California, United States - 1_2617_0518 | ecosystem: Host-associated > Mammals > Digestive system > Stomach > Rumen | place: USA... | reverse complement strand
GGTCTGAATGTAAAAAATCGGGCTCCGGAGAAGCTGATCGCCCGCTCCGAAGCCCGATTTCACTGTATTTTGCCCGTTTTTCGCCCAAAATGCACGAAAAAACCTCTTTTGCCTTGGGAGCGCGTTTTGTCAAGGAGTTTTTTATCCCCTGAGCAGAAATATGCTCAGGGGATAAATCGGCGTTTAAGGATTCTTATTTGTAAGCAAAGAACTTCATATGCCAGACGGAGGGATTGGCCATGTTCATCTGTGCCGTTTCGTCGCCGTTGAGGCGGCGGCCGGGACGCCACGCGCCATTTTCGAAACTGCCCTCTTCAACAGAGAGCAGGTCAAGATTTGGCCTGCCCGGATCACCGGAGCTGAGACTGATACTGCAGGCGTTGCCGACAAGCCAGCATTCCGCGTCGCTGATCTTCAGGCACAGCAGTGCCCCGTCGCCGCGGGGATTCATCGGACCCTGGAAGTGAGAAGACACACGGAAGGCTCCGAAATCCATCATGGGCGGGATCGCCATAAAGGGATTGCCGGAGGGATGCGGGGTCACCGGATCAGTCTCGGCAGAGACAGCTTGCAGACAGTTCGTACCGTAGGCTTGCGCCAGCATGGGCATCATGTCGACAGCGTTATGGGTATGTGTAATTGCATCGATACTTATTAACGGTATTACGTTGTTTTTAAAGAGAAGCAGATAAATTCCCGTTTGTCGGGACATCGCTAAATCGGGATTTGTCTAACTGAATACAGAATACCTTATAGCCCTCGGCGTTTAGCCGGGTGTTCATAAGACAGTTTTGAAACTCAAACTGATTTGGGCATCTGGCTGGCAGGGTTGGTCAGAAGAGACCCCAAATGTGAAGCAGTTTCGCTCACATTTGGGGTCTCTTTCTGTTTTCGCTATATGTATTGCAGAATATCCGAGAAATGATCCAGTTTATATGTAGCCTTGGCGTATTTGCTTGCCGGTCCCAGACCCGCAACGGAGAATCCGCCAGCAATCCCAGCATCCACGCCCGATTCCGCATCTTCGACCACCATACAATCGCCGGGAGAAAGGCCAAGATACGCTGCCGCCTTCTGGAAGACCTCAGGGTCTGGCTTTGAGTGGGTGATGTTGTTCCCGTCGGAAATAGCATCGAAGAGTTCTGTGATACCCAAACGGTCGAGGATCGTCTGGGCATTTTTGCTGGAGGAGCCGATGGCCAGCTTCAGCCCTTTGCCTTTCAAAGTGGTCAGCGTAGCCAACACCTCTGCACTCACATCAGCGCTGCTCATCTCCATAAGATACTCTCGATAAAGCTCATTTTTATACGTGCAGAGCGCCTGCTTCTCTTCCTCACTCAGTTTGCCGGGATAGCGTTCGAGAATGATATTCAGGCTCTCCATACGGCTGACGCCGCGGAGACGGTCGTTGATTTTTTCATTGAACTCAACTCCCAGCGGCTCAACTGCCTTCTTCCAAGCGAGATAGTGATATTTGTCCGTAAAGCAGATAACACCGTCCAGATCGAAAATGATTCCCTTCACCTCAGTGCCGCTCCTTCAGCCATTGGATCGCCAGATCGAACCAGGTCCGCAGATGGATGCCCGCAAGCTCTTCGACATCTTTGACCGTTTCGTCAGCCAAAGACATTCCATGAGGCCCGTGGTTATAAAGATGCAGTTCACAGGGGACATGCAGACGGCTCAGTTCGGCCGCGAGGCCTGTCAGATCCGTGACCGGGATCAGACTGTCCTCAAAGCTGCCCCATATGAATACGGGAGGCATATCGGCGTGCAGCTTGCTGAGCAGATTCAGCGACTCATATTCTTCCTCTGTGCAGTCCAGCTTGCCCAAAAGGATTTGCCGGATGGAAGGGCCTTCAAAGCTGGGCATAAGCCCGGCTTTGATCTTTTCCAGAATCTCCGGCGGCACAGCACTGCGTGTCGGGTGGAGCGTGACGGCCGGGTAGCCCAACACGATGGCGTCCGGTCGGACCTGCTGCGGCATAAACCCCAGCTCGCTTGTCATTTCCGGCTTGTCAAAATAGATCCCAGCGCTCAGCGCCAGATTTCCTCCCGCCGAAAAGCCCGCAAGAATGATGTTGTCCGCATCGATCCGCCACTCTTCCGCATGCTGTCTTACCTGCATGATGGCGGTCGCCAGTTCCTGAAGCGCGGTGGGAAAAGGATTGTCGATCTTTACCGAGTAATCCAGCACAAAAGCGTGATACCCATATCGGTTAAACGCAAGCGCCACCGGTTCCCCCTCGTTGCGGCTGACGTAAGTATAGCCTCCGCCGGGGCAGACAATTACGGCAGGATGCTTCCGTCCGGCCCGGGCATATTCCCCGTCGTCCAGAATATAGCTCGTGAGTGTACCGCCGCTTTCTCTGAGTTTCCATGTTTGATTCAGCATATTGTTCACTCCTGTTATCTTGTCAGCTTCGCATCCCACTTCCCACAGAAGGGATCCACAGGGGAAACGCCCTTGAAGTCGGAGCGGCCCATCAGCTTGTCCACAAGAAGGGGAAGCGTGTAATCATTCACGCCGTAGGTGTTGATGTAGGTCCTTACGCGCGGCACATCCAGCAGGTGGTAGGGGTTTTCCAGTGAGACAAAGATCGTAGGGATGCTCTTCATATAAACCGGCACATTGATCCCCATGGGGTTCATCCACTCGATACGCACTGTTGTCTGGTTGGATTTCGTTCCAAGGTTGCAGACATACAGCATCAGATCATAACGGGAACACATCTCTTCAAAGCTGGACTGCGCCCCTTCGTAGACTCCACCCGGAACAAAGCGCTCTACTGCGAAGCCCTCCTTTTCCAGCAGAGTCATCAGTTGAGCCGCAACGCCGGTCGTTCTGTCATAACCGAGGGGGTTGGCCCCGCCCTCAATGTCATAGACCAGAACGCGCTTGTGGCGCGCCGGCGAGATCGGCAGGACGCCCTTCTCTTCCTTGACAAGGGTAATACTCTCATCTGCAATCTTTTGTGCAATGGCCTTATGCTCGGCACAGCTGAGGATTTTCTCAGCCTCTGCCTCATTCGGAACGTTTTCCTTCCGGTGCAGCCCGAGAGACGCCTTGAGCGCAAGCACGTGCTTGACGGCTTCCTCCAGACGCTCCGGCGTGATCGTGCCGTTGCGGACGCCCTGACGCATGAAGCGCAGATCCTCGACCAGGTTTTTGGTGAAGAGGAACATATCGCAGCCGGCGGCAATGGCTCCGGGCACCGCCTCGCTGCGGGGCATCGCCGCGGCAAAGCCCGCCATGGTCGTGGCGTCCGTAATGATCAGGCCCTGAAATCCCAGGCGCTCACGCAGCAATCCCTGCAGCAGCTCCTTGGAAAGAGAAGCCGGCATGATATCTTCCTCTGCGAGCTCGGGACAGAGTCTTCTGGACCAGGCGGGCTGCATAATATGCCCGACCATAACGGCCTTGACCCCGGCATCGATCATGCCCTTGTAGATTTTCCCGTAGCTTTCGTCCCACTCTTCGCAGGACAGGGAGTTGACCGAGGAGAGAAGATGCTGGTCACGCTCGTCCACACCGTCACCGGGAAAGTGCTTGGCGGAGGTGCAGATCCCCTGCTCGTCGCAGGCCCTCATATACGCCTTTGCCATGGCAAGGACTGTGTCGCCGTCCGCGCCGTAGGTTCTTGTGTTGGTAATGGGGTTGCGGAAGTTGAGGTCGATATCGCAGACCGGCGCAAAGGCGAAATTGACGCCGACGCTCTTCGCTTCCCTGGCGCAGACCTTGCCAAGCAGATAAGCGCTTTCGACATCTCCGGTGGCTGCTGCCGCCATCTGGGAACCGACTTTCGTTCCTGCCGGTGTGACGCCGTTTCCTCCGGCCTCCAGGTTTGCAGCAATCAGGAAAGGAATCCTGGCATTGGTCTGCAATACGGAGACTGTGCCGATGACATCCTCCGCAGGCATGCAGCGGCACATCAGACCGCCAATGTGCAGATCATGTGCCACATGCCGAAGAAACTCCTCATCCCTGCGGTAGCCTACCATGAAAAAGAGCTGGCCGATCTTCTCGTCTTCGGACATACCCGCCCAGGTTTCTTCCACCCAGCGGGCATCCGCGTCGCTAAGATTAAACGGCTTTCCCGCGAAGTTGTTTTCTGTCATGTCTGATCACCCCATCTGTGTCTCCGGTCGTTTGAAAAACCTGCTGAGCAGAGCGGCCATTTTTGCTTTGTTTGTGGTATAGGCCATGATCAGGACAATGATCACGCCAAGTACGATCGTCTGGATCGAACCGTCGATTCCAAGCACGACCATTCCGTAGGACATGGCGGTCATGCCCACCGCACCCATGAAGACGCCGAATGGCAGATTGGAATAGTTGGCCAGAAACAGGCCTACGAGAACAGGTCCCATGGAGGAGAACATCAGCATGGTGGAGCTCAGATTGCTGGCGGGGGTGACATTTCCCTTGCTGGCGTTCAAAATAGCAGCGATCCCAAGAAGCCCGCCCACAAAGACATAAGTCAAAAGGATGTTTCGCTTCTCATTGACACCGTTTCCGATTGCAAGTCTTGCGTTTGAACCGAGAGAGCGGGTGTCATAGCCAAAGCCGGTACGGTAAAGGACAAGATAGGAAACGGCCAGCACAGCCAGAAGAACCAGATAGCACCAGGGCTCCATGCTCAGCACCAAAAACCGCTCATGGACATAGAGCTGAACACCGCCGCCGTTGAACAGAATACCGGAGAGGGCTTCATACAGCATGACGACGCCGAGAGAAACGATCATGGTTGGCACGCGGAGGAAGATATAAAGCAGTCCCTCAAGCACGGCAAGAAGAATACAGACGGCCACGGTGATCAGCACCAGGCCGAGCACGCCGGTGTTCCACTGAATCGCCAGATTGCAGCCGATGATGCCGCCAAGCACCACGATGGTCCCGGTTGCAAAATCCCACCGGCCGCCGCTGAGCGGCACGGCAATGGCAAGGGCGATGATCGTAGAGAGCACACTCTGGCTGAAAATATAGCTGAAGGCATTCTTTGAGAAATACCCGGTCTTTCCGCTCAGCAGTGTAATGATCAGGAAACAGACATACATGACCAAAGGAAAGATCATGGTTCTGCCGATCCCTCGAAGCCAAGAGTTGGTTTTTGATTTCATGCCAAGTCCCCCTCGGACTCCCCGCACCGATCGGCGCGGGGAGTGAATTGAAATGCCGAAACTTTTTTAGCCTCTTGCCGCCTTGATCGCAGCCACGTCGCGGCTGGTCAGCTCGTTGAGAGCAGCCCAGGTTGCGTCCTTGTTGGTGGTTACCATCACGCTCTTGAGCTCATCCACGGTGATAGAGCTGTTTGCCTTGTCGGCCGCCACAACGATCTGCTGGAAATCCGCCAGGTCGTCCATGGAGAGAATCACGGGATATCCGACGACGGCATTGAGATCCTCTGCGGTGCGGTCGGCATAACTGTTGCCGTTGAGCGCGTCATAGATGCGGGCAAAGCAGCTGGCTGTGATCTGGGTGTAGTTGTTGGTGCCGGCCGTGATGACGCTGCCGCTTTCCATAAGGGACTGAACCGTATCGTTGTACCCGAGAGCCAGAAGCTTGATGTCGGCGCGGTTCTGCGCCTGAAGCGCGGGGCGGATGAAGTCAAGGCCGGAGCCCAGCCCCAGCACAGCGTCCACTTCGGGGTGATTGCTGATCAGCGCGGTGACTTCCGCGTTGCACAGTTCCTGGGTAAACATGAATTCCTGAAGGTCGTACACCTCGGCATCAGGATTCAGCTGGGCCAGCGTGGCCTTGAAGGCTTCATAGATAGCCTGACCTTCGGCAAAAGCAAAGGTGGGGAAGGTAATGGCGCCGATATGCTTGAGGCCGGCTTCCGCAGCCTTCTGGGCATAGGCCACACCGACGGCCGCCGGATCGCCGCCAAACTGGGTCGTGCCGCCAAGGAAGTACTTGCTTTCAATGCCCTCAACCGGCGTGGGCTGGTAGTCCGGCGCGGGGAATTCCACCGCAGAGACGCTGCCCAGTGCGACTACATAATAGCAGCCGGCTTCTTCGCACATGGCAATGCTCTTGGACAGAGCCGTGTCGTAGCCGCTGATGATCGCTTTGCAGCCCTGACTCAGCAGATCCTGCAGGCCGCTGATATGATCCTCGTCATTGGAGCCGACAGCGCGGTAGACAAACTCTACGGGGAAATTGGCCTTCAGATAATCGCAGTAGGCCTGGATCTCCTTGCCCTGGATGTCGGTGAAGTTATAGAGGATAACGCCGATCTTGGTTGTTTCCTGTTTGCTGCCGCAGCCACTCATACCGACGCAGAGCCCGACCATAAGCGCACACAGGAGGAGGATACTGATTGCTTTCTTCATCTTTCATTTCTCCTTTTTATGATGTTGGATTTTATCTTGGCAGTTCCAGCACATTCTTGTTCTGGCGCAGCGTCAGGAACACAATGATTAGGAACAGGGCACCCTTGATCAGGGAAACATACAGCGAGCTCACCCCGCTGAGGGAAAGGCCGTTGGACAGGAGCACAAAGGTGATGCTGCCGATGACCGCAGAGGAGATTCTGGACTTGCAGCCTCCGGAGAGGGTCATGCCGCCCAGGATCACAGCGATGATGACGTCCATCTCGCGGCCGGAACCAATGTTCTCCGAGACGCTGCCCACACGGGCGATGGAGAAGACGGAGGCGAAGCCGATGCAGACGCCTGCCACCACATAGCACAGAAGCTTGACGAGATTGACGTTGGCGCCGCTCTGCCGTGCAGAGAGCGGATTGTCTCCGATCGCCCTGGCCTGCTTGCCGAGCTTGGTAAAGCTAAAGAGGAACCAGGTCACAAGAACGGCCAGCACACAGGCGAGAGCCATAAACAGGTAGCTGTCGGAAAACACGCTCAGAAGCTTTGTCTGCTGGATGCGGATCGCCTCGCTTGTCTGCGCGACGTTGAAGGTGATAATACCGCGTGCGGCAAACATGATGGCAAGCGATGAAATCGTGCTCATGAGCCCGAAGAATTCGGAAATCAGACAGTTGATCGAGTAGCAAAGTACCGCCAGCAGGATGCTGACCAGAAGTACCGCAAGCACGGAGCCGGTCGCATTGAGTACATAGACGGATACCAGCGAGCACAGACCGGACACCGCCCCGACGGAGATGTCCATACCGCCGTGTGCGAAAATGAACACCATGCCCACAGACATGATCAGCAGCGGTGTGATCTGGCTCATCAGGACTTTCAGATTATAAGAGGAAAACAGCCTGCCGCCGGTGGAGAGAGCAAATACCAGCAGCACGACCGCAAAGCCGCCGTAACGAATGAAGCTGTTTCGGTCGCTTATCAGCTGCTCCCACAGGGAGCGAAGCTTGCCGGCGGATTGTTCCGGCGCCTCAGAGGGCATCGTTCTTTCTTTTTTCATGACAGTCACCGCCCTCCTTAAATCATGTATTCGATCACAGCGGAATCGGTAAGGTTTTCGTCTCGAACAAATTCTTTTGTCACTTTGCCGTCTTTCATGATCAGGAGCCTGTCGCTCATGCCGATCAGTTCCGGAAGCTCCTCGGAAATAATCAAAATCGCGTAGCCTTCCTTTTTCAGCCGGTACAGCAGCTGGTACATCGTGGTTTTCACGCCGATGTCCACGCCGCGGGTGGGGCTGTCAAAAATCAGGATCCGGCTGCCCTTGCCGATCCATTTTGCAAAGGACACCTTCTGCTTGTTTCCGCCGCTCAGCTCCTTCACCGGCTGATTGATGGAGGAGCACTTGATCTTGAAGTTTTCTTTCTGCGTCTGGGCAAAGGTGCGTTCTGAAGAAGGAGTGATAACGCCTCGATTCCCCAGCTCATCCAGGGCGGAGATGGTCAGGTTGTCCCGGATGCTGGCAGGCAGGATCAGAGTTTCCTTATCTCTGTCCTTGCTGATGTAGCCGATGTTGGCGCGGAAGGCGTCCGCGATGCTCCGGATCTCGGTATAGCTGGCTTCCCGCCTCTTTCGGCCTTCCGTTCTTTCCGGCAGCCAAGCCTCCACCTTTCCTTCACTCAGGTGTCCCATACCGAACAGAGCCTTTCCCAAATCGTGCATACCGCTGCCGGACAGCCCGCCGATCCCGACGATCTCCCCCTCATGGAGTTCCAGGCTGATCCGTTGCAGACTGCCGCCGGTAAGATTTTCCGCCCTCAGCATGACCTTTTCCCCGTGGGACGGGTCGAAATCGCTCCGATAGTAATCGCCCTCGATCACCCGGCCGACCATGGTTTGCTTGATGAAGCTCTCCTCAAAATCTTCTTTGGCGATATTGGCGATCAGCTCACCGTCCCGCAGTACCGTTAAGGTGTCGCAGGTTTCCATCAGTTCGGGCAAATCGTGGGAAATAAAGAGAACGGCTTTTCCCTGCTTTTTCAGTTCCCGCATGATCTCGTGGATCTTGCCGCGCCCTTCATGAGACAGCGCGGTCGTCGTCTCGTCCACAATAAAAAGCTCGGGCTGATACCAGAGACCCCGTGCGATCTCCACCAGCTTTCGATCTTCAAAGTTGTAACGGTTGATGGAGTCGGCGGCCTTGATGTTTTCGGCCCCGATGGCAGCAAGGGCTTTCTCCGCCTCCCGGATCATCGCCGCCTTGTCAATGAAGCCGCCCTTGCCAAAGCGCCGCTCTTCTCCGAGAAAAATATTTTCTGCAACCGAAAGCCCGTCTATGGTGCCGACCTCCTGTACGATCATCACGATCGCGTGACGTCGGGCATCCAGTGCGCCGCTGGGGTGATAGGGCTCCCCCTTAAGGAACATTTCACCGGAGGTGACGGTGTGCAGGCCACTGATCATAGAAGAGATCGTAGATTTCCCGGAGCCGTTTTCTCCGATCAGGCCGCGGATCTCACCGGAAAAAATCTGCATGTCCACATGGTTGACGGCCAGAACCTCTCCAAAGCGTTTTGTCAGACCTCTGGTTTCCAAAAATAATTGCTTTTCCATAGCAAGACCACCTTTATCGACCGAAGATGATTTTTTCCCGTGAGTAAAGTATAGCATCACGGCTGCAAAACCGAGAAATTGTTTCTTGGCTTTTTAACTTAAATAATTTAACTTCTATTTTTGCAAGAGTAGATATTACTTGCGGTTCGGCAAAAAAGTGATTATAATCAGCACATAAGAGAATAAAAATTTGCACATCGCAGGGGGCGTACAAAATGGGGTATGAGCATGAAATCGTTTCCTTCCCGGAGAGCGTACCGCTCAACATCCAGGTCAATCGGATCGGGCATGTTCCGCGGCATTGGCATCAGTCTATCGAACTGATCTTTATCATGCGGGGTGAGACCTCTGTGTTCGTCGGCAGCCAGATGTTCCACCTTGCGGCCGATGATGTGCTGCTCATCAATTCCAACACGGTCCATGAGATTCTGGGCGACGACGTTACCGCCATTACGATCCAGCTGAAGCCCGACCTTGTGAGCAATCTGCCGCCGGAACTGCGGAATATGCGTTACGCCTGCAACAGCACGCTGGAAGAGGATCGCACCCATTTTGCTTCGATCAAAAACGTGGCGGCCAAGCTGCTCAAATACAATCTCGGCGGAGGTCATATGACCGAGCTGGTGAATCTCGCGCTCTTTTACCAACTTTTATATGAGCTGTATGCGAATTTCGCGGAGGGAACCGCAAACACGGCAAAGAATTCCGAAGAGCAGCTTGACCGTTTGGAGAAGATCCTCAGCCTGCTCAACGGCGAGTATCGGGAGAAGCTTTCGCTGGAGTATATCGCCGGGAAGGTCCATGTGACAGTCCCGTATTTATCCAAGTTTTTCAGCGCCAATATGGGCGTTACCATTACAGAATATCTGACCGACCTGCGGCTGTATCACGCCGTCAGCGACCTTGCCGACGGGAAGAATTCCATTGAGTGGGTGGCTGAGCGCAACGGCTTTTCTAACTCCCGTTCCTTTGCCACGTCTTTTCGCAAAAAATACGGGATGCTGCCAAGCGAATGGCGCAGCAGCAACGCTGTTCGGTTTCCCGAAGCCTTTTCTCAGGACAAGCATGTGAACTACTTTGACATCGATCCCATGTCACTCAACAACTGCGTGTCCCAGTTTATCAGAGAAAATCTGCTGGGCAGCGATATGCCGACGCCGGTTCCGAACCCCACCCTGGAAAGCGACCGCATTGTGATCACCAAAAGCATGGGTGTGCCGCTTCGACATAGCTGTCGCTGCTTCATCGGTGTCAGCCGGGCGCGGGAGCTGTTGATGGAAAACATCCGGAATCAGCTGCGCAGAGCGCAGGAAGAGATCGGCTTTCGCTATATCAAGGTGCATGGTCTGCTGGACGATGATATGATGGTCTACGGCGAGATGGCGGACGGAAGCCCCGAGTACAACTTCTTCCGGCTGGATGAGGTGTTTGATTTTCTGCTCTCTGTCCGCCTGCGCCCGCTTGTCCAGCTGTCGTTCATGCCTTCCGCGCTGGCCGCAGATCCGGATAAAAAAGTGTTCTGGGCGGGCTCTGTCACCAGCGAACCGAAGGATATGAACAGATGGGCGCAGCTTGTGGAGGCGCTGACAAGGCACATTGTGGAGCGTTATGGCTTGGAGGAGGCAGAGAAATGGCTGTTCTCGGTCTGGAACGAACCCAGCTCCTCCAACAACATGTTCGGCTTTCGTAATGACGAGATCTTCTTTGAACTGTATCGGCGCTCCTACGACGCGGTGAAAGGCGTTTCTTCCTCTCTGCGCTTTGGCGGACCGTCTTCTTTTTCCACCTACGGGAAAAATGAGGACTGGCTGTTTGCCTTCCTGCACATGACAGACGCTTTCTCCAGAACGCCGGACTTTCTTGATATCCACTACTATGACATCGATCTCTCCCTCTTTTCCGGAAAGAGCACAAAGAAATGGGGCGAGTTGTTTCTCAGCCCGGTGGAGGACTCCTTTCAGCAGTTCCTGGATCGGCTCCAAAAGCGGCTTACAGAGGAAGGCTATGGAGAAATACCGATTTATCTGACAGAATGGAATTCGACGGTCTCTCATCGGGATCCACTGAACGACACCTGCTTCAAATCCGCCTATATCGCAAAAAACCTTCTGGAAAACTATGATCGGATCGCGGGCTTTGGCTATTGGCTGCTCAGCGACTATCACGATGAATTTCTCCAGAGCAGGCAGCTATTTCACGGAGGCCTCGGTCTGTTCACCGCAAACGGCATTCCGAAACCGGCGTATTTTGCGTATCGTATGCTTGCCCGTCTGGGTGACACGCTCGTTGCCCACGGAAAGGGCTGGTATGTGACGGAGCAGCGAGAAAGTTATCGGATCATCCTCTACAACTACTATCATTACAATGACGCCTATGCCCGGGAAATCGGCGTCAACACCACCTATACAGAACGTTCCTCTGTATTCCCGGACAAAGCGAAAAAGGTTTTTACGCTCTCTTTTCCCAAGCTGCGCGGCCGCTGCTATATCACGCATACCTATGTCAACGAAAAACGGGGCAGTGTTTTCAATACCTTCGTCCGCATGGGCGGCGTCGAGCCGCTCACACCGGAGGATGTGAAATTCCTTGCCTCCATCTCGGTTCCTCAGATCAAAAAGAGCGTTGAAGAATGTGACAGCGGCCTAATGCTTTCTGTGACGCTGGAACCGCTGGAGGTGCGGCTGATCGAGATCTCGCCTTATGGGCAGGGGTGAACTTTATCACGCTGGCGAATTGACACGACCCCGGATGAGGATTCCCTCATCCGGGGTCGTGCCGGTGTTCGGATCCGGGACAGATCATTTTTGTCAATTTGAATTCTTTGCTTGCGGACACAAGCAGGCGGTCATTTCTAAATTCGGCTCAGCACCTGTTCCAACGCATCGGCAAGCTCAGCCACGGTCTCTTGACAGCCGTTAACCAGCCAGGCGTGATAAACATTGCAGATGCCGCCCGCAATGAAAGTGCTCCGCAGCAGGCCTTGGCGGTTCTTTGCCTTACTGGTATAGATCCGATCAAACTCTGCCCTGAGAAGATCGAACAGCCCTGTTTTGATCAAAAGCATTCCCACATCACGGGTCTTGGACAGATGATCGATCAGCTTTCGGAAATATACAGAGCCGAAGCTGGCGTCTTCTTCAATATGGCTTTCCCGGAGGAATTGATCAGTCAGCTTTTCCAGATAATAGCGGATCACATCGTCTTTGCTGTCAAAGTTTCGGTAAAAAGCCATGCGGGAAACTCCGGCATGATCCGAGATCCTTTGAACGGTGATGTCTTCATAGGGAACTGTCTTCAGCAATTCAAGAAGAGCGTCGGACAGCCGCTCTTTTGATTGTGTTGCTTTGTCCATGTTACAATTTCTCCCGCTCTGTAACGATTGCGCACTGGCGCTTGCATTCTTTTTCGAAAATCATTATAATGCAAAACGTTACAAATGTCACGATTCTTTTACAGCCAATACTGTAAATAAATAAGGCCATTACCGTGCACAGCTTATATGGGTTGTTCATGGCACCACGAGGAGTGAGTGAAACACATGAGGAAAATCTGGAAGTTTCTCGGCATTCTTATTTCTACCGCTGTGCTGGTCCTTGTGTTGATCTTTGCCTACGCAGGCATGAAGCCTGCCGTCCCCGGCAACTATGAACGCCTCCGTGTAGAGAGTTACGAGATCCTGAGAGTCAAAAGGAAGCAGCTTGACAAAGCGGAGAAGCGAATCCTCGAGCTTGACAAGCTCTTCGTAAGGATCTACGAGGACAACGTAGCCGGGAAGCTGAGCGACGAACGCTTTTCTGTCATGAGCAGCAGCTACGAAGAAGAGCAACAGGCCTTGAAAACGAACGCGGAGATGTTACGGCAGGAGATCGAAGTACAGGAACAGCAGAATCAGAATTTGGAACTGTTTATCCAGAAGGTTCATCAATATGCGGATCTGGACGAATTGACCGCATATGCAGCCCATGATCTGATCAAGGCGATCTACATTGGGGCACCGGATAAGAGCAGTGGAAAACGTCGTCAGAGCATCAGTATCTGTTATGATTTCGTAGGCTTTATCCCTCTGGATGAACTGCTGAAACAGGAAACGGCATGACCCGTAAGTCATGCCGTCCCTGCAAAACACTATAAAACTGTTTTACGACACCCGCCCATTCCGCTGAGGGTTTCTCTAATGAATCTGTTACAGAGGGAAAACATTGTGTTTGAGTAAACCTC
>Ga0326512_10002681_pt1 | contig 13160 bp, 19 predicted proteins | sample 1_2617_0518_D_FD_203652 | JGI IMG/M metagenome (GOLD analysis project Ga0326512, IMG submission 203652) | Bovine rumen microbial communities from UC Davis, California, United States - 1_2617_0518 | ecosystem: Host-associated > Mammals > Digestive system > Stomach > Rumen | place: USA... | reverse complement strand
GGCCTGATGTTTCTAATTTCAATGTAAGCTCCGACCAGGAGCTCATGCCGGCATTCTCGCCTGGCTTGCGTTTGCACGCGGCAAAGTTGCCGGACTTACTTAAAAGGTCAAACTGCGAGATCGCGTCTTTAACAACGGAGTAGTCGCACTTGCCGGCCATAAAATCATCCTGAGCTTTATCGGCCTGCAAGGAAGCTTTGGCGAGCTTCCTTGCGATGTCTCTCAGGTTCGTATCGGAAAGATCAAAATCTTCTTCAAGGCCAGCATAGTATTCTTCGAGGTACTCAAGCTCGTTCGGCTTGAAGTATCCGTTAAACTTGTGACTATAGGTTTTGACATTAGGGTCAGCTTCTTCTTTGATTTGACCGTTCTCTTTTGCTTCCGCATAAGAGATCGTCTTGCCGTCTTCGCCGTTCTCAACGTACTGATAATATACGCCCATCACAGCCGGCACCTGCTGACAAGTCAGCTTTTCAAGCAGAATCTTGCGGCGGTCATCGTTGGCTTTCTGATAGACGGTGTTATTGGCGGCCAGCTTCTCAGCCCGCTCTTCAGCCTTCTGCCAGATGCGGTCATTCCACTCTCGGTGATTCTCCCAGAAATACTCACGGATCTCATCTTTTGACGAGCAGCGGTTCACGCAGTCTTTGCACCAGATGTCCTTGCCGAGTTGGTCTTCCCAGTCTCGATTAGCATAGTAGTCGGCGATCGGTTTAACTCGGCCGCACTTCAGACAAAGCTTACTCTGTGGCGGCTTTGTAATACGTTTCGGTTTTGACTCCGTGATATTAGGCATAGATACGCACCTTCCGAATCGGTGCGCCGTGCTCAATCAGAGAATCGATAACATCATGCTCCTCTTCTTCAGACAGAGGCTTGCTGTTGTTCTCAAGCTCGCGGTTCAGTTTGTTGTATTCCTTTTCAGCCTGGACCGCCGTGAAGTAATCAACGAGAAGCTTAAATAAAGCCGGCGTCTTCGTGTACTTGTAGGTCTTGATGCCATATTCAGATTTCTTAACGAATACAGGCAGCATGCCGTGATCTTTCAGGTATTCAAATTCTTTGCGGTTCTGCGTGCCGTACTCCATATCATACGCCTGCTTCGGCGGCTGATTGAATCCATAGGCGGGACGCTGAGCAACATACGTGTTGTTTTCATAGACTTTGTTCTGCATAAAAACACCTCTTAAATTGATCATATAAATCCGGTCAGAGACCCCCGTCTCTTTCCATATATATCCATTCTCGAATGCGTACGCTTTTTTGAGGAGCAAAAATGGGTTAGAAAAGAGAGTTAGAGAAGAGACTTAGGGAAGAACTAATTTATGGATTTTTCTCCATCGTTTATATTTTCAGCGTAAATGGGTGGGGTACCCGGCGGATGCAATATCCGTCGTTTTTATTTGCTTTTATGGCGGACTCAGGCGCATGAACCCGAGACTGCCAAAAATAAAACAAGGCGGCTTGCTGGAACAAGCCGCCGAAGGAGGAAACTATGAAGTACTATGGTCCCATTTGCCCCAAAAACTACGTTGTTTTATCGAAAGGTTTCCGGCCTTTCGAGACGGACAGCCTTCATGAAGCGGAAGAGGATGCCGCTTTTAAGAAGGATTACTCATCGTTGGTGTCTGTGATCAACACCGACGACGAATTAGTAACCAAATACGTGAATCACGTGCTGGTTTACCATCGTCCGTAACCAAGTTCCCTCCCGCCCTTGATGGTAGCACAAACAAATGCTGCCGTCAAGGGCAATTCTCTGCTGTAAAGTGTTAAGCAGATGTTAAAATCGCGTTCACAGAAACGTGATATTTGACAAACGCTTGAAATTTACAGCATCTCGGACGAAATCATCTGATAATACATCAGATTTGCGTTTCGTCTAATCTCAGATTGATGGACAAATCTGTCCTCGACAAATCTGAGAATTTTGCTATACCCTATAACCGTTCACAGTTTCTGTGAAACAAGGGCAGCGTTCGCGAAGCGCGTCTCCTATGCGTGTAAAAGGAGGCCCACCAGCGGCAGTCTGGATATTAAGCGGCACAGCCGCGCAGGAGGAAATTATGAATATTAATTATGAACCCAACTACAACACAAGATTAACTATTAGTACCAGAAAAATAAAAGAAATAACAGAAGTATACGGTCTGGATCCAAGTTACTGCTTCGTAAAAACAGAGGACGAACCCACTGAAACAATGATTGCGTTCGGCGATATAGCTGAGAAAATCCAGGAAGTTGATTATGTAAACAATGACATTAGTTTGAATTATTACACAAATATTGATGGAATAAACGTTATTCAAGGATTTACTGAATATGATCGAACAATGCGGTCAATGGTATCTGATTTTCAGTTGTGGACTGTTGCGATTATTCGGTCATATAATTCCGATGATTATGAATTGCCTATTAGGTATAATCCGTATGAAATATCAAGTGCAAGAAGTTATACTTTTATTGCCGGTATAGATCGTATATCTTCTTACGGTCGTCATTGTTCCCCAACAGATAAACGCGGTTATTATACGATCGAAGAATTGATTAAAGCTTTCTATACTCTGACAAACGATAGTGTATTAAACCTAACTAAAGTCTGTATTTATGGAAAATATAAAGAATTTACTCATTACGATATAAAGAATACAGACAAAAATAAACTTATCGAAATCATCGGAGTAAAAGATTTATTCAATCAAGCCGAATAAAGCTAATCGTTCTACACCCTGCGCCTCCACGCCGAGGCGTAGGAGTAGGCCGATGGGCCTTTTACATAAAAACAAAAGCCGAGTGCTGGTAACACCCGGCAGGGAGGTGAAAACATTATACCACTGTAGTAACGTTAACTCATCGACGCACCCCGTTCACTATTATACGACAAAACAAAAACGCGGTCAATACCGCACAAGGAGGAAAACACAATGAAGATCAATGCTACTGAAATTAACGCCCTGAACAAAGCTGCCAAGATCGGCGGCTATGACGCAGAAGCTCAGGAACAGAAAACTCTCCGTCGCAAGGAGCAGGAAGAAAAGCTTATTGCAAATGGTGGCCGCATCGTCACCAAAGTGGAACCGATTGAAATTGCTTCTTACAAACTAAGGTTCTTCCCCAATACTTCGCTTTGGGTAAATTATTACTCTGAAGAACTCTACAACGTCAACGTAGCTCAGCACCGCGCCAATGCCGCATATAGGAACTATAAAGACCATAAGAACCCCGCCAATCGCGAAGCGTTTGACGCCGCGAAAGAAGCACTGAACGCTGCATTCTTCGAGCTCGAACAAGTAGTTAAAGCCGACGCTGCGACAAGCAATCCGTATATCCTCCATCAGGACGAAGGCAAAATCCGCAGCAACCGCCGTTCCCTGGCATCGGACATCGCTGGCGTGGAATACACCAGCGTCGATAAATTCAGTATCGACAGCAATATCATTATGCTGCATCACGATACCTACAACATCATTCCTCGCAGCTGGATGCTTGCCAAAGAATCCTCTGACGCTGAAAAGCGCTCAGAGAATCTGTGCAAGAATATGATTTACGCTCTGATCCGGAAAGGCGTTGTCATAGAATCCAACTATGGAACCAAAAAGTATGATTTCTGGGCGAGCACCAGCTCGCACCAGAAGGTCGGCATTGTCTACATGGGCGAACACAAAATGATGGAGCGGACGAAAAAGATCCGCGAATTCGCTGCTTCGTTCGAACAGCTCAACGCCGCCGGTGGCGACAACGGTTCTGAATACATTAAGCGCCAGGCTGTGCTGTTTACTCCGTCTGCCCCGATCTACAACCCCATTACCAACGCTCCTCTGACGCTCAACGAAGTTATCATGTACGATGAAATCGAAGTTGAGCGTGAAGCCGATAACGTAGCTTCTGTGGATAAGAATGCTAACGTTGTGGTTGGTAAAGCAAATATTACATTAACCCAATTCGACGGTCAGGCCGTCAGCTTATACGATTGGCTGAAATCGTGCCAGATGAGAGGCTTCTCTATTAAAGCCTTCTGTGTTAAAGGCAACGCAGCCATGCAATTCATTCATCCAAACATGGAACGCCTTGACATCGACGGCGAGAAGCCGTCGCTGGAAGGCAAAGGCATCCTGATGAACAAAAGCTGCTGGAAGGGCAGCAAGCTGGGCTATACCTGGAAAGAGTTCGTTGCTATGGCTAACGAACTTTCCAAAGAATGCAAATTCGTCAACATGCTTCGCTGCGTCCGTTGGGCTGATAGCGCCGCCGACAAGAGCCGCACTCTGTCCAGACAGTCGATCCAGCAGTGGATCACTGCCACCGACGCGGAAGTCGATCGCATCATCAGCGGTGCGGTCAAGGAGCTGAACCTGAAGAAACATCTGAGCGGTGCTCTTCTGTACGAAGCGGCGCTGGCCAAGCCGGAATCCGAAAGGACCTGGCAGGAGAAGGCCATCGCAGCGAAACCGTCGCTGCTGTGCCACGAAGCTCTTCAGCAGGCACTGGAAGAAAAGTGGCAGAACACCAAAGCGGAACGGGCGTCTGGTCGGATCAAGATCACTGGTCAGTATCCGTACATCGCGATGGATACCGTTGCCTATCTCCAGATCTATCTGGAGAATCGCGATCCGATGGATCCCGATCTGGGCATCCTGAAGGCTGGCGCCATCAACCTGCCGCACGCCGAAGAAGGCGAAGAATTCTATGGCGTGCGTTATCCCAACAACTTCCTGTGTGGAATGATCTTCACTCAGATGAATCATCCTGCCTTCGCTGATGTCGGCGACGTGGCGATTCTTCCGTATCACGGCTTTGCCATCTATCGCGCTGACGGCGATTTCGACGGTGACGAGATGCTGTTCACAAAAGTAAAGATCGTTGTCAACCTGATGAAGACCGTTATCGAGCGGATCAACCCGCCGCTCGTCAGCTTCCCGCATGACAAAGCTCAGCGTCACGAAGTTGACGAAAAGAAGAACGCGATCGAAATCGCGATCGCGCTCTACAACGGTCAGGCCTTCAACAAGGTTGGACAGTACAGTAATGTGGCAATGAAACTGTTCAGCCAGATCGCCATGGCTGAAGATCATCCTGACTTCATGTCCGGCTTCGGCAAGACCATCATCCTGGCTCACGTAGCCACGATTCTGGTCATCGATATGGTCAAGACTGGCACCATGCCCGCCGCCATCAAGAAGGCTGTGGAAGAAGCTGGTGAACAGTACAAGATGCCGTTCAGCCAGAAATTCGTCAATCACTTCGAAACGCCCTACTGGGAAGACCAGAAGTGCAACCAGGCCGGCGACTGTGTCGCTGATCAGATTGCGCTCCGGATCGACAACAGAACGGGCAGCTACTCCTTCGACAGCGAAGGTGTCGAATTCAACGCGGAAGACCTGCTGGTCAGCGTTCCCGAAGAATATGCCAGGAAGATCGTATCCAAAGGCATTCTCTCTCAGGACATCGCCGACAAGATCAAGATGGTCAACTATTGCGCTGAAGACACGCCCATCATCGAGGCCATCCAGGAAGGCAAGCGCGTCAGCCCGAAAGATCTGATGATCTATTTCTGGCGCAACTTTGCCGCGATGTCTACGACGCTGGCCAAGACCGGCAGCACTCAGGAAGATATCAAGGTCGTTCGTGAAGAATACTATGAACTGATTCGCGAAACGATCCTGAATCTCGGCGACGGAAAGAACTGGATCTCCGTTCCGGAAGAAGTGCGTCGGCGCATCGTTTACAACTATTTCATGAAAGACGCGTTTGAAATCGGCAAGCGTAACACGTACTTCCGTGGACCGAATGCCGACCGGAAGAACGGGTATATCCTGTTCTGCGTCAACGTGTTCTCTCACGAGATCGTTGACTTCAGCGCGGAAGCTTAATCGTTCAACTGAGCGTTGACGGCGTCGCAAACGCCGTTCAACGCCTGCAAAAGCGTTTGCTGCACGGGCAGCGGATCTCTGTCTTGCTGCCCGTGTGGCGTCGTGTAAGTAATGCGCCAGTCTTCCTTGGTCAGCTTCTCCTGATCCCACCAAATCGTCTTTCGGTCAGCGAGCTCAGCCTGAACGGCTGTCTCACCTTCGCCGGCAGATATGACAATGGAAAATGGAGACAGCTGATTAACGTAAACCTTAAAAGCTTCAGAAGATACAAAATCCATTAAATCCTGTACTGTTTCATATTGCAAATCGTTGAGTGTCCACATGATAATACACCTCCTATGAAATCATTATATATGGACACTGAGCAAAAAGCAAGTACGAAGTCTGAGTTTCACACCACAGGCCGCTATGCGCGGCCTGCGAGTGAGCCCCAGGCTCAAAACAAAATAAGCCGGATGCAGCAACATCCGGCGGAAAGGAGGTTTTCCATGTACGGCTACTTCACCGCAAGCGGCTACATGGGGCTCGTTGGTGACGAGTGGATCCTCTTCGCAACAGAAGAAGAATACCATGAGTACCTCCAGCCCGATGATAGCACAGACTAATCGTTCAGTCAAGCCGACCTGAGTACGTCGTTAAACTGCTCCGGCCTGCCTGCGCCGTAAAGACAGGCTGACTTGCCAGGCCCCTCCCCCATTTTTCCGGGGCCCATATTTTTCTCGCTCCGCTCCGCCACGCCTTCGGCGGTCTCCGCTCCGCATCGAGGTACGTGTTCACTCTCCGTATCTCGTATGGTGCTGAGCATGACCGTCACTTCCCGGCTTGGCTGAAGGCGACACGGGCTCCGCTCCGGCTTCGCCTCCGCTCCGCCTCTTCCCGATGTCAATAGGGTGATTTGACATCACGCTTCCGGGTGACGCTCCAACGCGTCATCCTTGTTTATATTTACAGATAATTTCTGTACAAATATCTCGTGACGAGAGTTACCTGGTGTATTTGTTCACCTGATTTCTCTCGTCGATAAATATACTAATTTTATGTATGTTGATCACCCTGTTCGCTGCCTCGCCTGGCGTAGACCGGTACGAGGACCTCACTCGCTTCGCTCCTTCGGTTCTGCAGGGCGAGACCAGCCGGACAGCGGCAGTCCGTGAGCGTGCCCACCCAATGCTGGAGGGCTCGCATGTCGCATTCGAGACATATCTCTTTTCAGGTATGTTCTGCGTACCGCGATAAACCGCAGCGGGACCGGTGACCCGAGAAGCCTCGCCGGAGCTGGACACTGGCTTCACAGTGTTCCGTGCAGCGGCAGTTCGTAAAGCGTGCCCGCTTGAGGGCACGCACGCCGCATCAAAAACAAAAAACAGGAGGACTCGTTTATGTTCAAGGTTGTTGAATATCTCGTTGATGGCCGCACAGTGATCCATGGTTACGACAACAATCTCCATGACGCGGAACTTCGCTACGACCACGTACTCGTCATGGGTCGCATTGAAAGCTTCAGTATCGTCGCGATCGAAAAGGCAAGCCGGTGAGGCTTGCCTCAATTTTTCGGAGGGCGAAGTTTATGCTGAAGCTGATGATCATCCTGATTTTCCTGGCCGCTGTCATCCTGGGCGACATCATCTGGGACGGCATCGAAACCGCGCTTTGGTTCATTCGTCAGAATACCTGGCGGCTCAATTTCCTGAAGCGGCGGCGTCCCACCAGGACCCGCCGCGATTATCGTTAAGGAGGTGCGTCATGGACGACAGATGCCAGCAATGCGCACATTTCTACGAAGACCAAAGCGAATATCATGACTGCCATGTATGTGAGATGGATCACAATTGTTTCCAACAGAAAGAGGAGGAAAAGAATACTATGCCGCACGTGATGATTATTACCGATGGCGCTTGCTCCGGCAATCCTGGCCCTGGTGGCTGGGCCGCAATTCTCCAGTATAAGAATGTTGAGATGGTGATCGGCGGCAATGCTGTCGACACGACAAACAACCGCATGGAGCTTCAGGCCGTGCTGAGCGGTCTGCAGTCGTTAAAGTGCCCTTGCGAAGTCTCCGTCATCACAGATTCCGCTTACATCGCCAACACTGGCAATGGCGGCTGGATCCGCAAATGGGAAGAGAACGACTGGAAGAAAGCCTCCAACAAACCCGTCAAGAACGTTGATCTGTGGACGGAAATTGCCAAGCTGATGAAAACGCATCAGGTCAAGTTTCAGAAAGTCCAGGGCCACGCCGGCAACTATCTGAACGAACGAGCTGACGCTGCCGCGGTACAGATGCGGGATCAGGCCAAAGCCGGCAAGATCGTTCACCGAATCAAACTCAACGAGCCGCACGTCATGTCTATCTGAATGCACAGGGGCGCTTCGGCGCCCCTGGCTTCTTTTCAAGAAAGGAGATCTTATGAAAAACTTCTGGTTAGGGGTGGCCATTATTTTATTGGCGACCACATCTTTTTGCGCCGGCTGGCTTCTTACGGTCCATAATCTGGAAATCTGGGAAGATAGGCCTGCGCGTGTCACTTATGTGACTGACATGTTTGGCATGGAGTGGGTTTACGAATGAACCTCACTCGCTGCGCTCGTTCGGTTTTGTAAGGCGATTGGTTTTATTTTGGGCAATGCTTTGACTTGGCATCAGCGTTTTACTGCGCCGTTGCCGGTCTCTTGTCCGGAATCAAGCCATCGACTGTATCTCGAATTCTTTGCGCAGCGAATGAAATTTGTCGCGCGTTAAGAAAAATAAAACGTTTGCCTGATACAGGCAGAAAGGAAGAAAACCATGAATTACTTTGCCAAGAGACTGCTCGACTACCGTGCCCAGCATCATATGTCCCGTAAGCAGCTGGGTGATCTGTGCGGCGTGTCCGCTACTGCCATCCTTGCTTATGAGACGAAGAACGTGTTCCCGTATGACGCTAATGCTGTCAACATCTGCAGCGTGATCGGTATGCGTATGTCTACGTATCGCAAATACAAGGCAGCTTACGAGGGCCGCACGTACATCGTCGCCGACAAGCCCCGTACGCATCGCTACACTGGCGGTCACGGCGTCATCAACTTCAACATCTATCAGTGAAAAAACAGGGGAGCGCTTTATAGGCGCTCCCCTTATTTTGCATAAGCTATGTATATTATGTATATTATGCACACTGATAACTACAGTCATGACGAACGATAACAGGAAAAAGAGGTGATATATCAACAATATTGGTGATGTATAAGAATTTGTTATAAAAGGAGGGAATATGTAAAAAAAACTTATATTTATACAGAAACATGAATAGTTCTTTCGTATTCTTTGGTTCTCTTTTATCTATTCTTTCCCTAATATCATCATCTTGTCTATCTTCATCTCAGTATAGTTATCTTCACAGTGTTTGAAAAGAAAGAAAGTTCGTTTCTTTCTTTTGACTTCAGCATGTTATCTTCGAGGTTCTTTTCTTTCTTTAGACATGTCCATCTTCATTGCTCTCCCGTCGCCTTCCATGGGCGACGGGAGTTATTTTCACTGCAGGACCTGCAGCAGGACCTGCAATCTTCATTCAGTCTAACTTATCACTGCCAAAGCGCGTCGTTCCTCCCATGGGAACGACGCTTAATTCATTCCTTATGTTAAGTCTCACTTCCGTTATCTTTTAACACTTCTGAAATTATCAGAGCGAATCGCGTTTTACGCGATTCGCGTACATCTACGTTTTCGTCTTCTCTTCTCATATATATCCATTTTCGAATGCGTACTGTATAATCTGGTACCAAAAAATACACAAATAAGCATATTTTGCCTTAAGCGTCGAAAGCTAATTTCAAGCGTTCTTGCTTGAATCGTTCATAGAATATTGGCTTCTTTTGACCTCGCTCGCTTTGCTCGCTCGGTTTTGCAATGTGATTGGTTTTACGGGGACTTAATTATAACGCCCTCGTCAAAACGCTGTCAAGTTAAATTTCTGTTACATTTTTGCATTACAAACCTCGCCGCTTCAAAGATAGAAAGCCGGCACAACTTATTAAAAAAGGAGATCTGTATGGACAATTCTTTGTATTTGAACGGCTCCAAGTGCGTCGATCCTACAGCCGGCGTCGTGCTCAATAAGCTGATGCGCGAAGAAAGGAATCGGCAAGCCTGGCTTCAGATCGCCAGAAAGATGCAAATACCAGTCCAAAACACTGGTCTGACCGGCATGTTGCTGCAGCCTGCCAGATAACGGAAGGTTCGTCGCTCCCCGGCTTGGATGCCGGCCGAACGATTGACCTCGCTCGCTTCGCTCCCTCGGTTCTGTAAGGCGAGGAAAACCCAAAACCCTCGACTGGTAAACATGGATCGACCGATCCAAAACACCGCTCGTTAAGCGCTGCTGATGAATGCTCCGGCGCTAAACGATATATTTTGAACCCTTCGGGTTCTGCAAATTCGGCTTACGCCAACATTGATCACGCCCGTTAGTCGGGCAGAAAGAGGTAACACATGAATAAGCTCACTATCGTTGGACATCTCACCGCTGACGCTACTCTGGTCAACCGCAACGTCGCTGGCGTTCAGACGCCCGTCTGCACCTTCACTGTCGCCGCCAACTCCGGCCGCCGTGACGATCAGGGCCAGCGCCCCGTCACCTACGTCCGCTGCACCATGTGGCGCGATCAGGCCAAGAACACCGCTCCCTATCTGAAGAAGGGCATGCAGGTCCTCGTTGAAGGTCCGCTGAAGGTGTCGGTCTATCAGTCCACTCAGGATGGCTCCTGGCGTGCCAGCCCGGAAATCAACATCATCCAGAACTTCGAGTTCCTGTCTGCGCAGAAGCGTGACGGCGAGGAAGCTCCCGCCGCGCCTGCCGCTCCGGTCGAAGCTCCCGATGAGTTTCCCTTCGGCTGATGGATCCCTTTGAAAACCCTGACGCCAGCATCGAAGATTGCCTCGCCTGGCTGCAGGAAGAACTGATCTACGAGGCAGAAAACGAAGAAGACTGACCGACGCGGAGCCGCATACAGAGCGGCTCCGCCTTTTTATGCGGAGAATGACCGTCAATGTCGGTCTATCCGTACCAGCCGTATCACCTCCTTTTGCCGGGATAGCCTCCCTCCTCCTGGGCTATCCCGGCTTTTTTATCGTGACCGAAGTCCGCGCTGCTGTTCCAAGTTGTCTTGCCGTAATTTCGCGGCTTCAAAATTGGAAAGCCGCCACTCTTTGAAAGGATGTTTATGGAACAAGGAGATCTTCTGATACTTAACAATTATGGCCGGCACTGCGCCGAACAACTAAGAACACATCAAGGCAGCCACATGGATGATGGTTTTGCGAGACAGATGCTGGATCCGAACAATTATCCGGTGGAATACCTCGGGCACCTTCGTGTCGGCGAAATCTATGATTTCAAATGGGCTACCGGCAGACCGTTTCACCTGCATCATTGCAAATATTTTGACCTTTATCAGGAAATCAACCAGGAAGAATTCGCATCCATGCTCCCATAGTGTTACGACGACACGCCATTTTGGAGTAGCCCGTTCAACTCGGGCAGGGAGCCATGTGTTTTCTTACCTCCTTTCTGAGCCGGCGTTCTGCTCCGAAAGAACGCAAGGTTTACGGCACAGTCCTAAATGCCGCAGGATATAGACGATCATGGCAGTGTGACTGCAAGTCCGGGGACGGTTCCATAATAACTTACGTCCCCGGGCGGGTACTTTTTGAAAGGAGCGCTTATGGCTAAATTTTCTGTAGGCGATGTTGTAGTAGGCAACTCCAGAGCGTCCAACCACTACTCGATCACCAGAACGGGCTGGGTTGGCACAGTGCGGGACATCAGCGGAAACAATATTCACGTATTCAGTCAGGATGGCCCAGGCGATTATTGGGTGGAAGCAGAGCATTTCGACTTGGTGGAGCAGCAGAATCCTGTCGAAGAGTCTGATTTTCTGCAGATGCTGTAAGAGGGAACCATGAAATTCAACATTGGCGATATCGTCGTCGGCAACAGCAAGGCCGAAACATACACAGTAACTGGTCCAGGCTGGATAGGCACAGTGACAGGAATCGGCATATCATATATCAAAGTAACGGGGCCTGACTGGAACGGGAGAAAAACAGAATTCATTGTTCTCCCAGACTGTTTCGATCTGGCTTTGCAGGAACCATCCTCCGAAGAGTTTATGTCTACATTACTGGCCCCTTAGCTCAGTGGCAGAGCGGCTGGCTGTTAACCAACTTGTCGCGTGTTCAAATCACGCAGGGGCCTCGTCGGGACGAGCTGCCGGAAAATGGCGCAGCTCACGCGCAACGCCGTTGGAACAGAAGGCTTGGGTTGCGCAATTGATTTTGCCTTTGATCCATTTTCACACCTTATTTGCAGCAGCCCAGCCGCCGGGGTCATAATACGGCGGCATTATGGGGACTTAACTCAGTTGGCAGAGCGCCTGCTTTGCAAGCAGGAAGTCGGCGGTTCAACCCCGCCAGTCTCCACCAATTGCTGATGTGAATCGAGTCAGCAATCCTTTCTGCGTAAGCCTGCGTGAATAGAATCAGCACGCAGGCTTTTCTTTTTGAGGCTTCGCCAAACGGAAAGGCACGGGACTTTGACTCCCGCATCGCAGGTTCAACTCCTGCAGCCTCAGTGCGGGGCTTTAGCTCAGCAGGTCAGAGCAGCGCTCTTATAAAGCGCAGGTCCTTGGTTCGAGTCCAAGAAGCCCTATTTGTGGAGGTAATGATGGAAAAATTAACACCGGAATATTGTAAAGCCCACTGCGCGGCACAATGGTTTGAAGTTGGAGATACTGTTGTTGTTCGGTCAGACATAAGACAAATGCCCTACGGCCTCAAGGTCGTAGACAATATGGTTTTGGATGCAGGACAACCATTTACAGTGCGCCTCAAAAACAGCGGTTCTTACCAGCTGATTGACAAAAGTGGTGAAATTGTACCCTTTCGTTGGCAGGATTATATGCTGGAACCGCCCGGCGAAGACGTCGCAGAAACAGATTTTGAGGCAATGCTGCTATGAGCACCCGATATCATGAAGGAGATCTTGTATCAAACGGAACGACCCTGTATCAGATTGACCGTGTTAACTTATATACCAACGATACAATATACGCCTGCAAACGCGTTCACGATGGCTATATAAGTTATTTTCGCGCCAGAGAGCTGCGAAAAGCGACCGAAGACACCGTCACCGTCACTCAGCACATGCGCATGCTGAAATAAGGAGTCTATATGGAATTCAAACAATTGGCTGACATACACTGTCGCGATCGGGAGGGCGCCCGCTTATTCAGACAAGGCAATACCGTCTATAT
>Ga0326512_10002680_pt1 | contig 13165 bp, 9 predicted proteins | sample 1_2617_0518_D_FD_203652 | JGI IMG/M metagenome (GOLD analysis project Ga0326512, IMG submission 203652) | Bovine rumen microbial communities from UC Davis, California, United States - 1_2617_0518 | ecosystem: Host-associated > Mammals > Digestive system > Stomach > Rumen | place: USA: California... | reverse complement strand
ATAGGCGGGATAGTAGGTCTTCGACTGCAGACGACCATTCAGATTGACATTCAAGGCATAGTGCCCCCAGACATGATGGTAGTTGGCAGCCACGGTAGCGGCATTGCGGATACTGCGCTCCAGCACCGTCCACTCCTCGGCACTCTTGGTACGAGCGTAGGTGTAGACATAGTTGGCAGAGAGGTTGAAGCCACGAAACAGGTTGGCAGAGACGTTCACCTGCATGCCCTTCACGTCACCCTTGTCGCTGTTCTGATAGAGGGCATAGCGTTCGAGCTTGGCAGCCTGGTCGTCGGTCATCTCGGGAAACTCCTGGCGCAGCATCGAGAGCGAGGCATCGTCGACCGCGACATTCTGCTTCACCACCATATCGTTGATGCGATTGAGATAGCCCGTCACACTGACTGCCAGCATCTGCGTGCGATATTCGGCATTGAGGGCCACATAGTGGCTCTTCTCCGGCGACAGGTTTTGGTTACCGAAGCTGATCTGAGCCTTGCCGCGGTTCACGGCGAAGTAGTGGTAGTAGAGCTCATCGAGACCAGGGGCACGGAAGCCAGCGGAATAGGTGGCTCGCAGACGGAAATTGCCGGGAGCATACATCAGGGTGGCCTTAGGCGTCAGGTGCTGGTGGAACATCTCGTGGTGAGTGAGTCGCAAGCCCAGTGTGGCAGTGAGGTTCTTGACAAGCCTCATCTCGTGCTGGGCATAGGCAGCAAGGGTGTAGACATGCTGGTCGATGTTGCCCGAGGCGGCCATCAGGTTGTCCTGATGCCAGTCGGCACCCAGAATGGTGGTAGAATGTGCCGTCAAGCCAAGGATGGCCTTCAGCTCTCCTTCCATGCGACGCTGTTTCTTCGACTGCACGTAGGCACCAATGGGGAGGCCCTTGTCAGAAAGGTCGACATCATACTCCTTGCCATAGCGGAAGCGGTCGACGGTGAAGTCGGCCTGGAGGGAGTTCCTGGCGGAGAATTTGTAGATGCCGCCGATGTTCCAGCGCAGGCCCTTGTAGCGCATCTCGTAGTCGGTGCCGCCGGTGGGGGCGATGGGGCCCGCCGAAGAACCGGCGGGAACGGGGGCTGAACCGGCGGGAGTAGCGGTGGCGGTGTTGGGGCGGTCGGTGATTTTGTAGCTGTAGTCGATGCCGGCATTCAAGGCCAGATGCTGACTGGGGGCATAGGTGAACTTCTGACCCAGCAGACTGGAGCGATAGCCCGTGAAGAGGGGGGCGATGGAGGGCTGTGTCTCGGTGTCAGAACCTTTCACATACTCCAGGCCATTATTGCGGTAGCTGTCGGCACGGTCGTGGGTAAAGGTGGTATAGCTGCCAAAGCCGTTCTTAAAGATGTCGAGCGTGACACTCTCCGTGAGCTGTCCATGACCAGACACGCGGGTGTCGCTGGTGACGCTGACGAGCTGCTGGGTAGGCTGGTCGGTAATGATGTTGATAACACCGGCAATGGCATCGCTGCCATAGAGCGACGAGGCGGCACCGTCGAGCACCTCGATACGCTTCACACGGCTCATGTTAATGCGGTTCAGGTCTACATTATTGGAGATATCGCCTGTGAGCTTCTGTCCGTTGACCAGGATGAGGATATACTTGTTGCCCAGTCCGTTGAGTCGCAGGAAGCTACCCATCGACGAGGGTGCCATAGACACCTGCGGCATCATGCGCTGCAGGGCACCGTCGAAGGTGCTGATGCCTTGCTCGCTGATTTCCTGACTGGAGAGCACATGGACGGGTGTGGCCGTAGACTTCAGGCGTTGGTGGTGGCCAGACCCCGTAACCACTACGGGATTCAGGTTATACGTACGACTGGTCATCGACGAGTCGCGATGCTCCATACGATTGGTACTCACCATCGTCTTGTGTATCTGGCAAAAAGCGGCACTCCCCGTAAGGAGTGCCACTAAGCATAGTGTTGTTTTTCTTAGCATAGAGAGACTTGATTATTCTTCGTCAGGAGCTGTAGTAGGAGTAGACAGTGCCTCCTCTGTTCCCAGCTTGGCAATAGCCGCACGGGTGTGATTCATCCACAGACGGCGCACGGCAGCACGCTCACCCAGGGCAGGAATATAACCATTTGCAGCAATCTCGGTCTTGTTACGCCAACAAGGAGTAGCAAAAGTGGTTTCGTAGGCAGTAGTCTCAATGTTAGCCTCGTTGAACAACGAATACCAGCTTTCGTCATCGTCAGGATCGGCCATGTCGTTGTGAGCGTGGTCACCGGCAATAGACATCAGCGGGTAGAGCTGGGCCTTGGTGGCGCTGTTGGCTGCATAGGTCACTTGCTTGGTGACGTCACCCACCTCGTATTTGAATGTACCACCGGCAATGTGCTGCAGCACATCGGCAGCAAAGGTCTGATCCATATCAACAGTGCCTACATAGTAGTTCTGGTTCAGGGCACGCAGATAGTCCTCCAGCTGCAGGTAGCGGATGTTGCCACCATAGTAGTCGTAGCCCTCGGGGTTACCATGACCCATGAAGGCCACGATGCCCTGCTGTACGGCAGCCTGGATGTCACTCTCCTGGTTCAGCACGGTGGCCAGATTCTGAGCATCGCTCTCCTCAGCCATCAGCGGAGTACCCACAACCACATTCAGGTCGAGGCTCTTCATGTAGCTGTCGGTAAAGTCGCCGTTGCGGTTGTTCATAAAGTCCTTCACATAGGTGTCGCGCACACGACGATACTCCTCGCCGGGGATGACCTGCAGCGACTGGATGACCACCTGCTTGTAGCCTGCCAGACCGATGGCTGTCAGCCAGTGCTCGGGATCGTAGTAGTCCTTGGGAGCCACGTTCTCACCGGCACGGGCGTTGTTGATACAGATGGCGCTGGAGAAAGAGAGATAGACATCCCAGCCCGTGAACTGCGACTTGTAGTCGGCCACAATCTGGTCGAAGGTGTCGTAGGCCTGCTCCCAGGTAGAGCCAAAGGCTACCAGCAGAATCACCTTGTCGCTCTTCTTTTGGCTGTTCACCGTCTGGTTGACGGTCTGCTGATACTTCTCGTAGTTCGACTGCGTGTTGTCGTCATCGTCACTACATGCAGTAAACGTTGCACTTGCGATGAAGGCCATCATGGCCACCATCAGAAACTTAATTTTCTTCATTGTCTTTAGAATTTAAATTAGACTTATATTTGTTGATAAGTTTTTTGCCTTGATTCAGCCTGACGGTGAGCGCAGCATAGACGGTGCGACCAGGCGTATTGGTGCCGAGGTGCAGACCGTGGGGTGTGCGGTCGCAGTAGTCGAAGATGTTGTCGACACCGGCTTCCAGGCGCAACGCCTTACCCAACTGATGGGTGGTAGAGAGGCGCCACAGCTGATAGCCCTTGCCGTTGCCATCGATCTGATAATGGCGCTTGCTCGACAGGCGTCCATAGAGACCGATGCCCAACTGATAACGACGGGAGAAATCGTGATTCCAGGTGGCATAGACGTTGGCCTTGTGATGGGCCATACCGTCGATCGTGACGCGGTGCATCACATCGTTGTCGGAGTCATATTGGTTGGCCTCAGTATCCAGATAGCTGTAAGAGCCACCCAGCGTCAGATGGCGCGACTGATAGCGCACGGTGAAGTCGATGCCGTAGGTCTTGGCATCCTCAATATTCTGATACTGGCGCACCCGCTGCGGGTCATATTGTACGATGAGGTCGCCGGGAGCCTCCTTCTGCGGAATGGTTACCAGTGTAATCATGTTGTCCACCTTATTATAATAAGGAGCGAGGGTCAGCGTCAGATGACCAACGGTGTATTCGGCACTCACACCGAAGTAGTTGGAGGTCTGGGGTTTCAAGCTGGTGTTGCCCAGATAGAGGTAGACACCATTCATGTTGCGCACATACTGATAGTGCAGCTCCTTGGGAGTGGGCGTCTTATAGCCCTGACTCCAAGTGGCGCGCAGCCGGAAGTCACCCGTCTTATACATGGCCGAGAGCTTGGGGGTGAGGCGGGCACCAAAGCCTTGGTTGCGGGTAAGACGGAGACCACCAGTGAGATAGACCGCTGTTTTATCACGGCTGATGGGGCACCATTCGTCCTGCACGTAGAGCGCCTCGGTGTTGTCGGTAGCCTTGCCACCCACCACACGCATCGGAGCCTTCAGCCAGTCATAGCGAAAGTCCATGCCCGCACTGAGCTGTTGACGGTAGGGCAGCGCAAAGACACCTTTCAGGGTGATGTGTGTCAGCTGCTGGTCGCTCTGTAACTGTCGCTGTCCGGGGAAGAAAGGATAGTAGTTGGTGAAGCGTCCGTTCACATAGCCGTCGGTCAGCGTGGTGTCGGTATAGGCATAGCGGTAGGCGTGGCGCTTCCAGTCGGCATCCAGCGTGATGACGTCTTTGTCGTTCAGCTTCCACCTGCCACCCACCGAGGCCGATGCATTGTTGTATTGCAGGTCGTAGGTCTTCACGTCGACACCTGGGTGATGTCCGCTGGGACGATAGATGCGTTTCCAATAGATGCTACCTTCGGCATAGAGCTCAATATTCGGCACGAGCTGATAGGTCAGCCTCTCGGCCAGCTGCCAGTTGGTGTGGCGGTTGACGGTCTTGTTGCGCGAGTCGGTGATGTGATATTCCGTTTGCGACAGCGCCTCTTCGCTGGTGTTCTGCCAGCCGTCGGAGTGCTGGAGCTGGAAGTTGGTGTAGCTCGACAACTTGCCGTAGTTCAGGGCGATGCCGTTGTGCTGACGGATATCCCCGTAGGAACCCACACGGCTGGTATTCTCCACCATCACCCCATGCTCGCGGTGCTTGCGGGTGATGATGTTGATGACACCGGCGATGGCATCACTGCCATAAAGGGCCGATGAGGCTCCCTTCACAATCTCTATCTTCTCGATGTTGTGCGGGTCTATCAGCGAGAGCTCGTTCTCGCCACCATTGTCGCCATGCAGCCGTCGACCGTCAATGAGTATCAGCACATACGAGTTGCCCAGGCCGTTCATCTGCAGGTGCGACCCCATGTCATCCTCGCTGAAGGCAAACGAGGCCGTCAGTCCGGAGAGGATATCCTCGATGGAACGGCCTGCATACTGCTGCAGCTGACGGTGGCTGATGACCTCCGTCTGTACGGGTGCATCTTTCAACAGGTGCTGCGTACCAGTACCCGTCACCACCACTTCCTGTAAACTGTCAGAACGCCACACATCCGTCTGCGCCCTGCCAGCAACGACTGCGCATAATGCCAGCAGTCCTACTGTCAGTAATCTTTTCATGTCAACAAAAATTGCTTTCCGCCAACGTATCTTCCTGTACGCGCGTACTTTTCTTAATAAAAGTAGGCTTGACCTTCGGTCGAGCCCTACCCTCGCTCGGCATAGCTGGAGCAAGCTCCGCTCTGCTCTCGCTTTTGGCAGGTCTTCTGGCTCTCCCCAGACTGCTATACCTTCCCGAGTGCATGGCTCAGTGGCGTTATACTAACAGTCTTTTCTTCAAGGGGGATTACAGCTGCAGGAACAGCTCCGGATTCTCACCGAATTCCCTTACATCATGGCGGCATCGGCCACCAGATTGCCTTTACGGCTGCAAAGTTACGAAGAAAAAAGGAAATAAAGAATAAAAAATGAAATTATTTTCATACCTTTGCAGCATGAAAGCATCATTCCTCATAGCAGCCCCCATGAGCGGCTCCGGCAAGACAACGATTGCCAGAGGGCTGATGGCACTGTACACCCAGCGAGGCTACAAGGTGCAGCCCTTCAAGTGCGGGCCCGACTACATCGACACGAAGTTCCACGAGGCGGTGTGCGGCAGACCGAGTATCAACCTCGACACGTTTATGGCTACGCCGGAACATATCCGTGAACTCTTTGCCCACTATAGTGCCGATGCCGACGTGTGTATCGTGGAGGGAATGATGGGACTCTTCGATGGCTACGACCACGACAAGGGAAGTACTTATGAGATAGCCCGCATACTGGGTCTGTCTGTAGTACTGGTGGTGGATGCCCGCTCGGCAGCTTATTCCATGGCGGCATTGCTGCAGGGCTTTATCCATTTCAGGAATGACATACGCTTCGCAGGCGTTATATTTAATAAGGTGGGAAGCGTGCGCCATGAGCAGATGCTTCGTCAGGTCTGTCAGGATGTGGGCATCGAGTGTCTGGGTTGCCTGCCTAAAGATGCTGCGCTTGAGCAAGGCTCTCGTTACCTGGGGCTAGACTTCTCTCAGACGGTCAGCAGCGAACGCCTCGTAGCGTTTCTTGAAAATTCCGTTGATGGAAACACTTTGTTTCTGCCATCGGAACAAAGTGTTTCCGCCATCGGAACAAAGTGTTTCCGCCATCGGAACAAACGCCTGCTTGTGGCCCGCAATCAAGAGGCCTTCTCCTTTCTTTATCACGAGGTATTAGACAGTTTCCAAGAGGTGACTTTCTTCGACCCCGAGAAGGAGGTGCCCGATTTGAGCAACACAGACCTGCTCTATCTGCCTGGCGGCTATCCGGAGAAGCATCTGGAGGCGCTGGTGAAGAACGAGGCGTGCAGGGAAGCCATCAAGGAGTATGCCGAGCAAGGCGGACGAGTGGTGGCAGAATGTGGCGGCATGATGTATCTCTGCAAGAAGATAGTGACCGACGACGGCGAGGCACCGCAGCAGGTCAAAGAATATCCGATGTGTGGCGTGCTGCCCTACTCCATCACAGCCCGCAAGGCCGACAGGCGGCTGTCGCTGGGCTATCGCCGCTTCGTGCTCGACGGCAAGGAGTATCGGGGCCATGAGTTTCATTACACCCAGTTCATGGGCGAGACCCCGAAGAGCGTCACACAGGTCTACAACGCCAAAGGCGAGCCTGTGGACACGCCTGTGTTTCAGTATAAGAATGTGTTAGCCAGTTATACCCACCTTTATGAGGGCGTAGCCCTAAATGAGAAATGAGAAATGAGAAATGAGGAATGAGAAATTGCATCCCGTGATGCTGGCCGGAACGGGCAGCGATGTCGGCAAGAGCGTGCTGGCCACAGCCCTCTGTCGCATCTTCCGACAGGACGGCTATAACCCTGCTCCCTTCAAGGCACAGAACATGGCCCTCAACAGCTATGCCACGCCTGAAGGACTGGAGATTGGCAGGGCGCAGGCGGTGCAGGCCGAGGCAGCGGGCATAGCCTGTCATACCGACATGAACCCCCTGCTGCTGAAGCCGCAGTCGGACCACACCTCGCAGGTGGTACTGAACGGACGTCCCATCGGCAACCGCGACGCCTATGACTACTGGCGAAAAAGTAATCATAATTCTCAATTCTCCATTCTCAACTCTCAATTCAGAAAGGAGGTGTGCAACGCCTTCGACCGCTTGGCTGCTCGTTACAATCCCATCGTGATGGAAGGAGCCGGCAGCATCTCAGAGCTGAACCTGCGCGACACCGACCTCGTGAACCTGCCGATGGCACGGCATGCCGGGGCAGATGTCATCCTCGTGGGCGACATCGACCGCGGCGGTGTCTTTGCCAGTGTCTACGGCAGCATCGCCTTGCAGACACCCGAAGACCGCAAGCTCATCAAGGGCATCATCATCAACAAGTTCCGAGGCGACATGACGCTCTTCGACGACGGTCGCCGCATGCTGGAAGACCTCTGCGGGGTGCCCGTGCTGGGTGTCGTACCTTATTATAAAGACATCTATATCGAGGAGGAGGACTCGGTGAGCCTGGAGAAGAAGCAGCGCGAGTTGGCAGAGGGCAAGGTGAATGTGGCCGTGGTGCTGCTGCGCCACATCTCGAACTTCACCGACTTCGACACCCTGGAGCGCGACCCGCGCGTCAACCTCTTCTACACCAACAACACGTCGGACCTTGAGCGGGCCGACATCATCATCCTGCCTGGCACCAAGGCGACGCTCGACGACCTGCTGGAGCTGCGCCGCAACGGTTGTGCACAGGCCATCCAGCGCGCCCATCGCGACGGCCATACCGTGGTGGGCATCTGCGGCGGCTATCAGATGCTGGGCCAGACGGTCAGCGACCCCAATGGCATCGAGGGCAGCATCAGCAGCCTGCCTGGTCTCGGTCTGTTGCCCATCCATACCACCATGTCGGCAGAGAAGACCACCCGTCAGGTCACTTTCCAGTTTGAAGGACAGACATGCCAGGGCTACGAGATTCATCAGGGCGTGAGCGATACCGACCAGGCCATCCTGCAGACCGACCACTGCATCGGCACCTACATCCACGGCTTTCTCGACAATCAGCCCGTCATCGAGCACCTGCTGAGAGGCAAGAAGCAAGAAGCAAGAAGCAAGGGGCAAGAGGCAAGAAGCAAGGGGCAAGAGGCAAGAGGCAAGAGCCTCAGCTATGCAGACTTCAAGCAACAGCAGTACGACCTGCTGGCTGAGCATGTGCGCCAACATGTAGACATTCCACGACTCTATCAAATTCTGCAAGCCCATGATTAAAGGACACGGTGACGACATCTATCAGTACGGCAACGTTAGAATGAACTTCAGTTCGAACATCTGTCAGCATGCCAATCATGAGGCACTCAGAGCACATCTGGCTTCATGCCTCGACCTTATGGACAACTATCCCGAACCTGAAGCATGGTCATTAGAGCATTTGATTGCTGAAAGGGAGGGTATTCCTGACGAGTGCGTCGTTGTGACCAGTGGTGCCACTGAGGCCATTTACCTAGTGGCTCAAGCCTTCCGTTATCGCTATAGCCTCATGACACCATCATTCAGCGAATATGCCGATGCCCTTGACATGTTTCCGCCACAAAGCCAACAGACCAGCATCTGGCTTTGCAACCCCAACAATCCTACAGGCGATGTATTCAGTATAGACGATCTTTACGAGATGGCACAACATCATCATCTTGTCGTCATTGACCAGTCGTATGAGGACTATACCGATGCTTCTATGCTCAGTGCTCGTGAGGCAGTAGAGATGAAGAAGGTGGTACAGATTCACTCACTCACAAAATCATACGGCATACCAGGTCTGCGCGTTGGATATATCACAGCGGCAGCCTCCTTGTCAAAAAGAATACGCCAGTTTCTGCGTCCGTGGGCTGTCAATGCACTGGCTATCGAGGCTGGCAAGTATCTCTTGACGCATGGCTGCAAACTCAAGCCCGATTTGAATGAAGCCCGGCGACTGGCTCAAAAACTCCAAGCTACAGGTTATGTCAGCGTTGACGAGTCGCACACCAACTTCATGCTCTGTGAAATCCATACCTTTACGGCTGCCGAACTAAAGAACTATCTGGTCAAAGAATATGGTATACTCATCCGTGATGCCTCCAATTTTGAAGGACTCACACCTCACCACTTCCGTATTGCTGCATTATCTCCTGCAGAGAATGACACACTGGTAGAAGCCATCAGGACTTTTGTAGAGAGGAAACGCCATGAGTGAAGCCCTGATAGTCATATTGCCATTGCTGATAGGTTGGCTGCTCGACCTCCTGCTGGGCGACCCCGCCTGGCTACCCCACCCCGTCGTGGGCTTCGGACGGATGATTGCCTTTGGAGAGCACCGCCTCAACAAGGGCACCCATCGCATGCTGAAGGGTGCCGTGATGGCTATCACCCTCATCGCCCTCGTCTACAGCACCACCGCCCTTCTCCGCATGGCAATTCTCAATTTCTCATTCCTCATTCCTCATTCCTCATCCCACATTCCACATTCCTCATTCCTCATTTGCATCCTTGACGCAACTATCGTTTTCTTCTGTCTGGCCGGCACAACGCTCATCCGCGAGGTGCGCGAGGTATTCCGCGCCGTAGACCGTTCCTTGGAGGAGGGGCGCAGACAGGTGGCCCGCATCGTAGGACGCGACACATCGCAACTCTCTGCACAGGAGATAAGGACAGCAGCACTGGAGACGCTGGCCGAGAATCTGAGCGACGGCGTGATAGCACCGCTGTTCTGGTGGGCTGTGGCTGGTGTGCCAGGCATGATGGCCTATAAGATGGTGAACACTCTCGACTCGATGATAGGCTATCGTACCGAGCGCTACAAGGACTTCGGTTGTTGGGCGGCCCGCATCGACGACATAGCCAACTACATCCCTGCCCGACTGACGGCCCTGCTGATGGTTATCGCTGCAGGCAAACCACAGCTGACGCTGTTTGTCGCAAGAAACGGTCACCGCCACGCCTCCCCCAACAGCGGCTACCCCGAGGCCGCACTGGCCGGCATCCTGGATTGTCGCTTCGGAGGCCCTCACTACTATTTCGGAGAACTCATAGAAAAGCCCTATATCGGCGAGTACGACCGACCGTTGACCACTGCAGACATGCAGCAGGCGGTGCGCATCAACCGCACGGCAGAAGTCCTCGCCATCATCCTTATCATCATGATTTATTGCATTGTATGAAGAAAATAATACTGATTACCGGCGGTGCCCGCTCGGGCAAGAGCCAATATGCCGAACAGCTGGCCCTCCAACTGAGTCCCAATCCCGTCTACGTGGCTACGGCCCATGTGTGGGATGATGAGTTTCGCCTGCGGGTTAAGAAGCACCAAGAGCGGCGAGGCCCTGAGTGGACGAATATCGAAGAAGAAAAGCTGCTGAGCCGTCATGACCTCAGCGGACGGGTGGCCGTCATCGACTGCATCACGCTGTGGTGCACCAACTTCTTCTTCGAGCTGCAAGATGTCAGTGCCGCCCTCGATGCCCTCAAGGCGGAGTTCGACCGCTTCACAGCGCGCGATGCCACCTACATCTTCGTCACCAACGAGATAGGCATGGGCGGCGTGAGCGACAATGCCGTACAGCGCAAGTTCACCGACCTGCAGGGCTGGATGAACCAGTATGTGGCTGCACAGGCCGACGAGGTGGTGCTGATGGTGAGCGGCATCGCAATAAAGGTGAAGGGTTAAGGGTTAATGGTTATTGGTTATTGTACAGATGAGAGCATTTAAGATAGAGCAGCCCGACGAGGCCCTGCGCCCCGCCATTCAGGAGAAGATAGACAACCTGAACAAGCCCAAGGGTTCCTTGGGTACGCTGGAAGAGCTGGCCATGCAGGTATGTCTGATACAGCAGACGCTCACACCCTCGCTGGCCTCGCCCTGCCACCTGCTGTTGGGAGGCGACCACGGCATCGAGCGCGAGGGAGTCAGCGTGTCGCCGCGTGAAGTCACCTGGCAACAGATGATTAACTTCACTCGAGGTGGCGGAGGAGTCAACATGTTCTGCCGCCAGCACGGTTTTAAGCTGCGCATCGTGGATGTAGGTGTCGACCACGACCTCTCCGCTGTGCCCGGCATCATCGACCGCAAGATAGCCCGTGGCACCCGCAACTTCCTCCATGAGCCCGCCATGACAGAGGAAGAATTCAGCCAGGCCATCGAGGTGGGGACATCGCTTGTCGATGACTGTGTGGCCGAAGGTTGCCGTGTGCTCTGCATCGGTGAGATGGGCATTGCCAACACCTCACCCTCCAGCATCTGGATGAGCCTGTTCTGCGACATTCCCCTCGACGAGTGCATTGGCGCTGGTGCCGGTCTCGACACACCGGGCATCCGCCATAAGCGGGAAGTGCTCTCGCAGGCGGTACACCAATTCTCCATTCTCCATGCAACGCCACACGCTCAAAGAGAGAATTCTCCATTCTCCATTCAGAAAGTTCTCCGCTACTTCGGCGGCTTCGAGATGGTTGCCGCCATCGGTGCCATGCTGCGCGCTGCCGAGCAACACCTTATTATATTAATAGACGGATTCATCATGACAGCCTGCGCCTTGGCAGCCTGTCGGCTCCATCCTGAGGCCCAGCACTATATGGTGTTTGGCCATTGTGGCGACGAGAGTGGTCACCGCCGCATGCTCGACGCGATAGGTGCCCGTCCGCTGCTTTCTTTGGGCCTCCGCTTAGGCGAGGGCACGGGAGCCCTCTGTGCCTTCCCCATTCTGGACTCTGCTGTACGTATGATTAACGAAATGAACAACTTCGACAATGGAAATATCACTAAATACTTCTAAATGGTACGACCGCCTGTGGGCGGCACTCATCTTCTTCACCCGTCTACCCTTCTGGCGCATCTATCAGCCCAAGAAGGAAGCCTATGAAGGGGTGGTGGAGTTCTGGCCGCTGGCAGGCTGGCTGACGGCAGGTGTGATGGCAGGTACACTCTATGTCGCCTCCCTGTATTTCCCCTACACGATAGCCGTGCTACTGGCCATCATCAGCAGACTGCTGCTCACGGGAGCCCTGCACGAAGACGGCCTGGCCGACTTCTTCGACGGCTTTGGCGGAGGTGGCAGCAACCGACAGCGCATTCTGGACATCATGAAAGACTCGCACATCGGTACATACGGCGTCTTGGCACTCATCACCTACCTGCTGCTGCTCTTCTTTGCGCTCTATTCGCTATCTCCGCTGATTGCAGCCCTCACCATCCTTGCCGTAGACCCCTTTGCCAAGATGGTCAGCGCACAGGTTATCCAGATGATGCCCTACGCCCGCACCGCTGAGACGGCCAAGAACAAGACCGTCTACCGCAAGTTCTCCCTGACGGCAGGCATCGCACTGGCTGTTCAAGGTCTGCTGCCCATGGGACTGTATCTCTGGTGGATGAAAGGTGCCATCGACTGGAGCCTGCTCCTCTTCTTGCCCTGCCTCACCATGTATTTCCTCTATCTGCTTATCTGGCGCAGACTACGCGGCTATACCGGCGACTGCTGTGGAGCACTCTTCCTGCTCACCGAGCTCACCGCCTATCTGGTAGTGGTCTATTTTCTGGCCTGAGAGATGTAGAGGTCTATTTCCTGGCCTGAGAGAGAAGGGATAATCAGCCCACCGTACCTTCGAGAGAAACGGAGAGCAGCTTCTGCGCCTCAACGGCAAACTCCATGGGGAGCTTCTGCAGCACCTCCTTGGCATAGCCGTTGACGATGAGACCAACAGCCTGCTCGGTGGGGATGCCACGCTGGTTGCAGTAGAAGAGCTGGTCTTCGCTGATCTTGCTGGTGGTGGCCTCATGCTCGAAGATGGCGGTGTCGTTGTGCACATCCATATAGGGGAAGGTGTGGGCACCACAGTCACTGCCCAGCAGCAGCGAGTCGCAGCTGGAGTAGTTGCGGGCATTGTCGGCTGTCGAGGCGGCACGCACCAGTCCGCGATAGCTGTTCTGCGAATGTCCAGCAGAGATGCCCTTCGAGATGATGGTGCTCTTGGTGTTGCGCCCGATGTGAATCATCTTCG
>Ga0326512_10002679_pt1 | contig 13166 bp, 8 predicted proteins | sample 1_2617_0518_D_FD_203652 | JGI IMG/M metagenome (GOLD analysis project Ga0326512, IMG submission 203652) | Bovine rumen microbial communities from UC Davis, California, United States - 1_2617_0518 | ecosystem: Host-associated > Mammals > Digestive system > Stomach > Rumen | place: USA: California... | reverse complement strand
GTGCGTTGGACCAGACGCTGAGTGCGATGCTGAAGGACTTGCGTAAGAAGGTGAGCCGCAAGCTGGAGCGTCCTCCTTATGTCATCTTCCAGGATGTCAGCATCGAACAGATGGCCACCGACTTCCCAGTGACGCTGGACGAGCTGAAGAATATCCAGGGAGTAGGCGAGGGCAAGGTGAAACAGCCTTATGCCAAGGAGTTCGTTGATCTCATCAAGCGCTATTGCGAGGAGAACGAGATAGAGCGGCAGGCAGACATGCGGGTGCGCACTGTGGCCAAGAAGTCTATCCTGAAGGTGAAGATCATCCAGGCCATCGACCGCCAGATAGCCCTTGACGATATTGCCACAGCCCAAGGGCTTGACTTTGATGAGTTGCTGGATGAGGTCGAGGCTATCGTCTATAGCGGTACTAAGTTGAACATCGACTATTTCCTGGACGAGGTGATGGACGAAGACCATGTTGACGATATCTACGACTACTTTGCCGATAGCGATACAGACTCGTTAGAGGAGGCCATCAAGGAACTGGGGGCCGAATGCTCCGAGGACGAGATACGTCTGGTGCGTATCAAGTTTATCAGCGAGATGGCCAACTAATTGTTAAGAAAGAAGAGCTAAGAGTTAAGAATTAAGAAAAAATGTCCTGTTGTGGCCATTTTCTTAATTCTTAATTCTTAATTCTTAATTAAAATGAGTAATTTTGCACGCAATAAAATATAAAGGAGTATATTTATGTCATCATTTATTGCAGACAAGATTGTGATGGACGGTCTTACTTTCGACGATGTCCTGTTGATTCCCGCTTATTCTGAGGTGCTACCGAAGATGGTGAAGTTGCAAACCCAGTTCTCGCGTCACATCCAGCTGAATGTCCCCTTTGTGACAGCAGCAATGGATACGGTGACAGAGAGTCAGATGGCTATTGCTATAGCTCGCGAGGGCGGCATAGGAGTCATCCACAAGAACATGTCTATAGAAAATCAGGCCCGCGAGGTGGCCATTGTCAAACGTGCTGAGAACGGTATGATTTACGACCCCATCACCATACCCTTGGGCAGTACAGTGGCGCAGGCTCTTGATATTATGGCAGAGTATCATATCGGAGGTATCCCTGTAGTCGATGGCGAGCGTCATCTGGTGGGTATCGTCACCAACCGTGACCTGCGTTTCGAGCGCTCGCTCGGTCGCCCGGTCGATGAGGTGATGTCGAAAGACCATCTGGTCACTACTCACCAGCAGACCGACTTGTCAGCTGCTGCCGACATCCTGCAGAAGAATAAGATTGAGAAGCTGCCCGTTGTTGATAAGGATAACCGTCTCGTCGGACTCATCACCTATAAGGATATCACTAAGGCAAAGGACAAACCTATGGCCTGCAAGGACGAGAAAGGCCGGCTGCGCGTTGCTGCTGGCGTGGGTGTTACCAACGATACGCTGGAACGTATGCAGGCATTGGTCAATGCCGGAGCCGACGCTATTGTCATCGACACCGCTCACGGACACTCCAAGGGCGTTATTGACAAACTGCGCGAGGCGAAGGCTTCCTTCCCAGGAATTGATATCGTGGTAGGTAACATTGCTACTGGAGAGGCTGCAAAGATGCTGGTAGACAATGGCGCTGATGCAGTCAAGGTCGGCATCGGACCGGGTTCTATCTGTACCACGCGTGTGGTAGCTGGTGTGGGTGTACCCCAGCTGAGTGCTGTCTATGATGTCTATCAGGCTCTGAAAGGTACGGGTGTGCCTCTGATTGCCGATGGCGGACTGCGCTATTCTGGTGATATTGTGAAGGCGCTGGCAGCAGGCGGCTCCTGCGTGATGGTTGGTTCGCTGGTCGCAGGTACCGAGGAGAGTCCTGGTGATACGATTATCTATAACGGACGAAAGTTCAAGAGCTATCGTGGTATGGGTTCTCTGGAGGCTATGGAGCACGGCTCGAAGGACCGCTACTTCCAAGCAGATACCAAGGATGTGAAGAAGCTTGTGCCAGAGGGCATCGCTGGACGTGTCCCTTACAAAGGCACTGTTCAGGAGGTTGTTTACCAGATGGTTGGAGGACTGCGCTCTGGAATGGGCTATTGCGGTGCCGAAACCATCGAGCGTCTGCACGAAGCTAAGTTCACTCGCATCACCAATGCAGGTGTTAATGAGAGTCATCCGCATGACATCACGATTACCAGTGAGGCTCCGAATTATTCCAGACCCAACGATTAAGATGGTCGAATAACATAGTGCCGCATAAGAATTAAGTACGAGATGAAGAGGTCCTTCATAGCTGTATTTCTTGCAGTAAGCCCGATAGCCGGAACTTTTGGACAGACACAAGACGATCCTGTCGTCATGACAATAGCGGGCGTCGATGTGCCGCGTTCTGAGTTCGAGTATTCCTACAACAAGAACAATACCGATGGAGTCATTGACAAGAAGTCGGTAGAAGAGTATGTCGACTTGTTTGTCAACTATAAGCTAAAGGTTCAGGCGGCTTTAGATGCCCATATCGACACAACGGCTGCTTTCCGCACCGAGTTTACGCAATACCGCGACCAGCAGGTGCGTCCTACGCTGGTGACCGATGCTGATATGCTGGCTGAGGCCCAGAAGGTCTACGCGCAGACTAAGGCAGGCATAGGTCCTGATGGCTTGGTGTCGGCAGCACATATTCTTATCCAGTTGTCTCAGCAAGCTTCCGACGAGCAGCAGCGTCTGGCCCGCCAGCGCATTGACTCCGTCTATGCTGCGTTGCAGGCTGGTGCCGACTTTGAAGGACTTGCCCGTAAGGTGTCGCAAGACCCTGGCTCTGCATCTCGAGGCGGTATGCTGGGATGGTTCTCGCGCAACCAGATGGTCAAGGAGTTCGAGGATGCTGCCTTTGCCCTGCAGCCTGGCGAGATGAGCAAGCCCGTGTTGTCGCCTTTCGGTTGGCACATCATCCTGATGAAGGAGCGCAAGCAGCTGGAGCCTTTCGAGTTCTACAAGGACAATATTCTCCGTTTCCTGGAGCAGCGCAATGCCCGTCAGAGTATCAGCGAGCAGAAGCTGGCAGCCAGCGTGGCGGCCTCTGGAGGTTCCCTCACCAAGGAACAACTGTTGCAGCAGCGTGCCGACTCGTTGGCAGCTGTCGACCCGGAGGCTCGTTATCTTATGAAAGAATATCACGACGGGCTGTTGCTTTACGAGATTAGTAATCGTATGGTATGGGAGAAAGCCTCAAAGGATGAGGCTGCACAGGCTCGCTATTTCAAGAAGAATAAGAAGAAATACAAGTGGGAGGAACCCCGCTTCAAAGGTATCGCTTATCACGTGAAGGATGCTGCAGATGTAAAGGCTGTGGCGAAGTGCGTGAAGAAACTGGATTTTGCCGACTGGAACGAAGCTCTGCGCAAAGCCTTCAACAACGACTCCATCATCCGCATCCGTGTGGAGAAAGGATTGTTCAAGAAAGGCGACAATGCCCTCGTCGATCGTGAGGTGTTCAAGGTGAGCGGGGTGCAGGTAGACAGTGTGAAAGGATTTCCCATCGATGCTACTTATGGCAAGTTGTTGAAGAAGCCTAAGGACTACACCGATGTGCGTGGCCTTGTGGTTGCCGACTTGCAGGATGAGATGATGCGACTCTGGGTTGCCGACCTGCGTAGGAAGTATTCCTTCGTCGTCAACGAGGAGGTGCTGAAAACTGTCAACAAGCATTGATGCCGTTCTCCGTTGGACATAGTAATTTAGTAATTAGTCAATAAGAATGAGAAATAGATCAAAGGCAATGAAGCTGCGCGGTTTATTATTTATTGTTTTTTCATTATTGTTTAGTCCTGTACTGGCTCAGACCGACTCTATTGGCTCCATAGTCGACGAGGTCATCTGGGTGGTGGGCGACGAGGCTATCCTAAAGTCGGATGTCGAGGCTATGCGTATTCAGGGACAGCAGGAAGGCATGCGCTGGTCGGGTGACCCCGATTGTGCCATACCTGAACAGATTGCTGTGCAGAAGCTCTATCTCAATCAGGCCATCATCGATAGCGTCGAGGTGACCGAGGCTGAGATTACTCAGGGTGTGGAGCAGTATATTGAGAATATGATTTCCGTCATTGGTTCGCGCGAGAAGCTCGAGGAGTATCAGAAGAAGAGCCTGACCCAGATTCGTGCAGACCTGCGTGAGTCGTATCGTGAGCGCCAGATGGTGCAGGGCATGCAGCAGAAGCTGGTGAAGGACATCACTGCAACCCCTTCAGAGGTGCGTCGCTATTTCCAGAACGTTCCTGAGGACAGTCTGCCGTTCGTGCCTACTGAGGTGGAGGTACAGATTATCACCCAGCAGCCCCGTATCGAGCAGGATGAGATTAACCGTGTGAAAGAACAGCTTCGCGAGTTTGCCGACCGCGTCAACAAAGGCGAGACATCGTTCCAGACCCTTGCCCGTATGTATTCTGAAGACCCCGGCTCAGCCCGTCGAGGCGGTGAGCTTGACTATACTGGTCGAGGAATGCTTGACCCAGCATTTGCCAATGTGGCCTTCAGTCTTACCGACCCCAAGCGTGTGTCGAAGATTGTAGAGTCAGAGTTTGGCTACCATATCATCCAGCTTGTCGACAAGCGAGGCGATAAGATCAAGGTGCGCCACATCCTTCTGAAGCCTGTTGTCAGCCCTGATGCCATACAGGCCGCACTCAGTAGGTTGGACTCCATCCGTACTGACATTGTCGAGGGTAAGTTCCCCTTCGAGGCTGGTGCTTCTGTGATTTCCGATGATAAAGACACTCGCAACAATAATGGTCTGATGGCCAATATCACTCAGGAAGGGCGTACATCGCGCTTCAAGTTGTCCGACCTGCCCCCTGAGATTGCCAAGGCTGTCGATGTGCTGCAGGTAGGCGAGGTCTCCAAACCCTTTCAGATGATTAGCGAGCGTGGTAAGACAGTCTGTGCTATCGTCAAGCTGAAGAGTCGTACGGAGGGACACCGTGCTACGATTACCGAAGACTTCCAGGTGCTGAAGAATGTCGTTGTGGAGAAGCGTCGTCAGCAGCGCCTTCATGAGTGGGTGGTCAATCGCATCAAGTCCGTCTATGTGCGAGTGAACGACCGCTACCGCGACTGCAAGTTCGAATACGAAGGGTGGATTAGGTGAGTTGAGAGTTGACTGTTTATAGAACATTGTGAAAAGGGGCTTTTTAGTCATCGTAGGTCTTGTGTTGCTGCTGATGGTGTTTGCCGTGCAGCCCGTCAAGAAGCGCACTCCTCGCAAGAAGGCGAAGGCGGTGCAGCAGGACAAACGTGTCTATCTGGTACATGCGGACAAACTGTACTTCGACCAATATCGTACTGATGGAGCTCAGATTCTGGTAGGTAGTGTACACTTCCGTCACGTCGGAGCCAACCTGTATTGCGACAGTGCCCATTTCTATGAGGAGTCCAACTCCTTCGAGGCCTTCGGGCATGTCAGGATGGTGCAGGGCGACACGCTGAGCCTGGTGAGCGAATATGCCTATTACGACGGCAACGACCAGTTGGCACAGGCGCGTCGTAATGTGGTGCTTCGCCATCGGAAGACCACACTCTATACCGACTCGCTGGACTACGACCGGATGTATAGCTTCGGTAATTTCTTCGAAGGCGGTAAGATGGTCGACGGTAAGTCTACGCTGACCAGCGACTGGGGCGAGTACCATACTGACACGAAGATGGCGATGTTCTACTTCGACGTGCGCCTCAAGGACCAGAAGATGTATCTCACCACCGACTCGTTGTATTACGACACCCGTACCTCACGAGCCCATATCGTAGGCCCCTCGCACATCACCTCCGGCACCAGCCGCATCTATAGTGAGAATGGTTACTATAATACCAAGACCGAAGAGTCGGAGCTCTTTGGGCGTTCCGTTATCGAGGACCAGGGACGCACCTTGGTAGGCGACAGCGTGTTCCACAATGCCAAGACTGGCACCAACTACGCCTATTGGAATGTGGTGCTTACCGACACCGTCAACAAGACAATGCTGACAGGCGACTATGCCGAATATAACGACTCTACCGGCTATGCGATGGCCACCAATCGTGCGGTAGCCATCGACTTCTCCCAGAACGACTCTCTGTTCATGCATGCCGATACCTTTAAGATCTTCACTTACAACAATAAGACGGACTCTGTCTATCGCGAGATGCATGCCTATAATAAGGTGCGAGCCTGGCGCATTGACGTGCAGGCAGTCTGCGACTCACTGGTCTACAACTCGCAGGACTCGTGTATGACGATGTACCACGACCCCATTGTCTGGAACAAGGGTCAGCAGCTCTTTGGCGAGGTCATCAAGGTGTATATGAAGAACAACAAGCTCGACTGGGCTCACGTGATAGGTCAGGCTTTCTCTACCGAGCAGATGCCCGACTCCGTGCATTTCAACCAGGTGTCGTCGAAGGAGATGAAAGCCTTCTTCGTCGATGGTCAGATGCATGAGATGCAGGCCATCGACAACGTGCTGGTGGTCTATTATCCTATCGATGATTCCGACAGTACGCTCATCGGGCTCAACTATACCGAGACACCGCTGCTGAAGATGCTTCTCGAGAACCGTAAGATGAAGCGTATCTGGATGGAGAAGCCCACGGGTACGCTCTATCCTATGACCCAGATACCGCCCGACAAGTATTTCCTGCCCTCGTATGCTTGGTTCGACTATATCCGTCCGCTCGACAAGCAGGATATCTTCAATTGGCGCGGCAAGAAATCAGGCACCGAACTGAAGGAGCATAAGCGACGTGAGCGTCCTCGCAACACGCCTTCCGCATCTCCTGCAACACCTCCGCTCGCTCAGCCTGCAACACCTCCGCTCGCTCAGCCGCCTGTTGCCCCCACCGACTCTATTCAAAAACCTGCCTTATGACTGATGTAATCCATCTGCTACCTGACAGCGTTGCCAACCAGATTGCTGCTGGCGAGGTGATACAGCGTCCGGCATCCGTCATCAAGGAACTGGTGGAGAATGCGGTAGATGCCGGAGCACAGACCATCCACGTGTTGGTGGTCGATGCCGGAAGAACATCCATACAAGTTATCGACGACGGTTGTGGCATGTCGGAGACCGATGCCCGTCTGGCCTTCGAGCGTCACGCCACCTCTAAGATTCTGCAGGCCGACGACCTGTTTAGCCTGCAGACGATGGGATTCAGGGGCGAGGCGCTACCCTCCATCGCTGCTGTGGCCCAGGTGGAGCTGCGCACCCGCAGGGCTGCCGATGAGGTAGGCACCAGTCTGCTCATCTCTGCCTCACGGGTCGAGAATCAAGAACCCTGTTCTTGCAGCCCGGGTACCAGTATCACCGTCAGCAATCTATTCTTCAACGTTCCTGCACGTCGTAAGTTCCTCAAGACCAACGCCACTGAGCTTAACAATATCCTCACCGCCTTCGAGCGCATCGTACTCGTCTATCCCTCCGTCAACTTCACGCTCCACAGCAACAGCCAGGAGCTGATGAACCTTCGTGCTGGGTCGTTGCTTCAGCGCATCACCGATGTCTATGGTCGCCGCTATGCCCAGGACCTGCTGCCCATTCAGGTAGAGACGGCTCTCTGTAAGGTGACGGGCTTTGTGGCCAAGCCAGAGACGGCCCGCAAGAAAGGGGCTCCGGAGTGCTTCTTCGTCAACGGACGTTTCATGAAGCATCCTTATTTCCATAAAGCCGTCCAGCAGGCCTACGAGCGACTGGTGCCAGCAGGGTCGCACGTACCTTATTTTATATATTTTGAGGTCAGTCCTGCTGACATCGATGTCAATATCCATCCCACCAAGACGGAAATCAAGTTCGAGAACGAGCAGTATATCTGGCAGTTGCTGATGGCAGCGGTGAAGGATGCTATCGGACAGTTCTGCGAGGTGCCGCAGTTAGACTTCGACACCGAGGGACAGCCCGAGATACCCACCTACGCCCCCACGCAGTCGGACTCCGCCCGCTTTGCCACCCCCTCGTCGCTCGACCATCATAACCCGCAGTATAATCCCTTCAGCAGCAGCAAGCGCAAGACCGCACCCGCTTCTGGCTGGGAGCAGCTCTATGCCGACCTGCCTCGGCAGACATCCACAGAACAACCAGCCCCTTCGCTCTTCGACAACGATAGCACCCTTGCTCCGTTGGGAGGCTCCCAAGACCTTGCCTCAGTGGCTTCCGAGAAATCGCCTGTCCACTATCAGTACAAGGGATGCTACATCATGACCGCTGTCAAGTCGGGCCTCATGATCATCGACCAGTATCGTGCCGATGTGCGCATACGCTACGAGCAGTATCTGGCACAGTTGCAGATGCGTGCTGCTGATACCCAGCAGGTGCTCTTTCCTGAGGTGGTGCAGTTTGCCCCTTCCGAAATCCCCTTCCTCGAACAGATCCTGCCGCGTATGTCGGCTATAGGCTTCGAACTCACCGACCTGGGACAAGGCAGCTATGCTGTTAATGGTATTCCTGCAGGCATCGAGGGCTTGGACTATGTGCAGCTGCTCCACAATCTTGTCGACGAGACCCTTCACCATCACTCCGACTCCGCTGAGCAGCAGGCACAGACTATTGCTCTCAGCATGGCCCGGCAGACAGCCGTACCGCAGGGGCAGGTGCTCAGCAACGAGGAGATGGAGAATCTGGTCAACGAGCTCTTCTCGTGCAGCAACGTCAACTACACTCCTGATGGCCGCAGCATTTTGGCCATCCTTCCCCAGCACGATATTGAGAAGTTGCTGGATAAATGACACGAATGAATGACAAAACTAAATAGAGAGATGTATATGAGAAAGTTATTAGTGATTTTAGCCTTCATAGGTGTGTCGCATGCCGCTATGGCACAAGACGATCAGGTCTCTGATGCTAAGCACAGTGTGGTGACCAACTCGTTCTGGTCCAACTGGTTCATCCAGGCCAATGCCGTAGGTACCTCGTTCTGGGGTAGTCAGGAGAGCACGGGTGTCAAGTTCAGTAAGCTCTTCAAGTCCTATCGCACCAACCTCGGCTTCTCCGTTGCCCTGGGTAAGTGGTTCACGCCCGGACTGGGTCTGCGCACCAAGTTCAATGGTGTCTGGGGACGTAGCGTTATCTCAGAAGATAAGTCGCTCAATGCCAGCCGCTACTGGACGCTCCACGAACAGGCTCTCTTCAACTTGAGCAATATGCTGATGGGCTATAACGAGGAGCGTGTGTGGGACTTTATTCCCTATGCAGGTGCCGGCATCAGTCGTAATATGTCGTACAACGCTTATTCTATGGGTTTGTCGGTGGGCATTCTGAACACCTTCAACCTGTCGCGCAAGGTAGCCCTCAACCTCGATATCAATTATGGCATCTATGGAGCAGGGGCCGACGGCTTTTCCTATAGCAATGCTGGTGCCAACAGTCTGAAGAATAAAGACCGTATGATCAGCGTCGAGGTAGGATTCACCTATCGTCTGGGTAGTGCCACCTGGCGTAAGGTTGTTGATACGGACGCTCAGAGTGCTTTGGCAGAGAGCGAGATTGATGCCCTGAACGCCCAGTTGGCTGATGCGTTGGCAGAGAACGAACGTCTGGCCGGACAGCTGTCTGCCCAGCAGCCCGCTCCCGTCGTCCAGCAGCCCGCAGCAGAGCCCCAGCTGGTGAGTGCTCCCGTATCGGTGTTCTTTGACCTCAACAAGTCTGCTATCGCCTCCAGACGCGAGTTGCAGAATGTGGCCGACCTCGTGGCGCTGGCTCGTCAGCAGCATGCCAAGCTGGTGGTTACTGGCTATGCCGACAGTGCTACGGGCAATGCCGACTACAACCGCCAGCTGTCGCAGCAGCGAGCCGATGCGGTGGTGGCCGAGATCGTCAAGCTGGGTTTTGCTCGCGAGGACATAGAGGTGGTGGCAGCAGGAGGTGTTGACAACTTGTCGCCTTCGCCCTACAACCGTCGCGTGACTGTTGCCCTGAAGTAGGGTAGGGTGCGCTTATTCAGGCGCTGAAACATAAAATTTCACATGTAAAGCAAAAAAGTGGTGCAAAAGTTTGGTGGTTTCAAAAAAACTCCGTACCTTTGCACCGCTTTTGAAAAGCAAGGGCGTTTAGCTCAGCTGGTTTAGAGCATCTGCCTTACAAGCAGAGGGTCGGCGGTTCGAATCCGTCAACGCCCACCAGAGCAATGACAAGCCTCACTCCAACTATAGGGTGAGGCTTTTTTGTATTTCCACTCTTCCCTTGTCATGCCGACATGACTCACCCCTATGAAATTTCTACTGGCCCGACATTAGGGAATTCCCTAAGCAATTTTGGGGAGATTCCTCTTTGCAGTTCGTCAGAAAATGTTTATCTTTGCATCGTGAATTATTAATAAAGGACATGCATATGAAGAAGAATGTATTATGGCTGCTTTGCTCGCTGGTGTTGTTGACTGGTTGTGGCACCTATACTGGTCAGGGAGCCGCAACGGGTGGTACCTTTGGCGCTATCTTAGGTTCTGCCATCGGTGGTATCTCTGGCGGTCGTCATGGTAGTAATTTAGGTACGGTTATCGGCATGGCCGGTGGTGCCGCTGTGGGTGCCGCAGTGGGCTCAGCTGCCGACCAGCGGGTGGCAGAGCGTACTGCCGAGTATCGTCAGGAGCGAGCCCGTCGTGCTGCAGCTGCTGGCTACGATGGTGCCTATGGAGGTGGCAACTATGGTGGCTCTGCTGGTGGTTATGGCAGTGGCAACTATGGTGGCTCTGCTGGTGGTTATGAAGGCGGGCAAGGCAGTAGCGACAGCGGCTACGATGCCTCCGGGCGTGGCGACGACCGTATCGACTTCGATGCCCCTGGTCCTCGCGACGGACGCGGTACCTATTCTGCGGCTACTCCCCGTGTCTATACCCCTACGTCCGAGCCTGGCTACCACGTTCACTACAATGCCTTGATCGAGATTCGCAACGCCCGTGTCATTGATGCCAATCACGATGGTGTGCTGCGTGCCGGTGAAGAGTGCAAGGTGACATTCGAGATTATGAACAACTCGTCGCAGGTGCTCTACGACGTACAGCCCACCGTGTTCGACGTTACGGGCAACAAGCACATACATATTTCTCCCAACCTGCACGTGGAGAGCATCGACCCCCATAGCGGTATACGCTATACGGCCTCGATCCTGGCAGACAGGAAGCTGAAGGACGGCTCCATCGTTATCCGTGTGGGTGTGGCTCAGGGCAACCGCGAGATTACCTCACAGATGCAGGAGTTCACCGTTCGCACTTCGAGAAAGTAGGGTAACTACTCAGCACCCCTGTATACATGAGCAGTCATCTCACTGTCGTACGACAGTAAGAATCGCTTTGAATTTAGAATTTCCATTCTTCATGGCAGTTTCTGCAATGGAGTGAAGCTTTGCAAAATCGTCTGCGCCACCATCAGTTCGAAAACATCCACTGACTTTCTGTTTTATCTTTATTTTCCGCACCCCACGCTCGCTGGCATTGTTGTCATAAGGGACATGCATATCGGATAGAAACGTGAACAGATATTCTTGGACTTTGAGTATGCCCTTCTTGAATTTCTCAAACTCATCGTCAAGGTGAGTAAGGCTTTCACCTAAAAGTTTCTTCATTTTTGTCTTGATGATTTTCACCTTTCTTGGCGTGATCTTCCGGTTCCGCCTGATATTGATGGCATGTCCTATCAGATGGATGAATCGTCGGGACCAGTCCTGTTCAGTGTCCAGTTCGTTGAGATATTCTGCATTTCTCAACAAATGGGCAAGGCAGACCTGATGGTTCTTGACCTTCATATTGAAATAGCTGCGGTGCCTGTCTGTTACCAACGTCGTGTTGGGCAGACCATTGGGAAACTTGGAGTCTATAGCCTCCATGCCCCTCGACTTCATCTGGTATACGTAGGTAAGGAGGTCGGTCTGGAATATCCAGTTCCAGTGCAGTTCCTTTCCGACTGCAGCCCCTGTCTCGTCTGCCCCTGCTACCGGTGACAGTTCCACCTTCTTACGTATCTCCTCGTATGCAGAGGATGCCTTTTTGCTGCTTTCCTTGAGGATGTTCTGAACGGTTCCCTCGCTTATCTTCCGGGCACAAAGATCAGAAATCAACTCGGCAATCCGCTTGAATGGCATACACTGCACCACACTGAGGTAGGTAATAAGCGCCCTGAGGTTGTCGCCATATTTGATACGGCAATTGGGAGCATCGCAGTTGTTCACACAGCCACACTCGCACACCTTCTCGTAATATTGCTCCTCGGTCGTCTCCATGACGAACTTGATGTCCACAACCTGGGTCTTGCGGATTTTCCTGTATTTTACATCCCCAAGAGGTCGGCCGCAGCACTTGCAGTATTCAGGCTCATGCCTTACAATCCTGTTCGGAGTAGAGACTGTCTGCAAAGTACTACCCTTGTGGCCTGACTGTCCGCCGCTTGGTCTTCCGCTCGGTTTGCGGAGGGATTTTGTCCGGCGAAGCTCATGCGCCGCAATGCTCTCCTTCGATGGCGGAACGCTGCTATTGCTGCTGTTCTTTTCCGGCTTGTCCGACGAAAGGGAACTGCCGTCATTTTCATCTAGTTGTGATTCCAGTTCACTGACACGCGCTTTGGATTTGGCAAGCTCTGTTTTCAGATTGTGTATCTCCACATTCTTTTGGTTGATGATGCGGTTCAGACGTCCGATCTCCTCTGTCTTCTCGGAGTCGGACTTCTCAAGTTTGCGCAGACGCTGGCATATCTGCTGCAAAACATTATCTATGTCTTTACACGGTCTTACCATTTCTCCTGCAAAAATAGGCATATTTTGTAAAACCGGAAAATCAGGATTTACATCTCTTAACGCGGAATCTTCAATTCGAAAAACTGTAAAATTAGCTCTTTGGCGCGAATGACCGCTGGGTGGAAAAAAGTGGAGGCAAAGACTTTGCTTCAAACTATAGCAGCTCTTATACATCTAAAAGGGTTGCTGTATCTGCACATGTCCAAGGATGCCATTTCTAAGACGCATTAACATTGGTTTGGAATTAAACGAAAATCAAGTTTGTGAAAAATTAACGCGGTAGGTACCCGCATCATACTGGGGGGTGCTGAGTAGTTACTGTTTCACCCAATAGAGAAAATTTTATCATTTGAATATTGATATTGTTTATTTCTTTTCGGAGCTCGTCTATTTTTTTATTGCCAAGTTCTAATGCTTCTATCTCCTGCCATTCATAGAGGCTATT
>Ga0326512_10002676_pt1 | contig 13167 bp, 16 predicted proteins | sample 1_2617_0518_D_FD_203652 | JGI IMG/M metagenome (GOLD analysis project Ga0326512, IMG submission 203652) | Bovine rumen microbial communities from UC Davis, California, United States - 1_2617_0518 | ecosystem: Host-associated > Mammals > Digestive system > Stomach > Rumen | place: USA... | reverse complement strand
CTTAACTGGCTCTTATAAAGATTTTGAGTAGTTCATACTCTTAAATTAAACAATGGTAGTAATTACAGCAGATAAATCTCAAGGTGTATTAAACATTAAAGTATCCGGCGATAACTTTCAAGATACTATTGAAACGTTGAAGCTTAACGGTGCAAAATGGAATAAATACACCAAGTTTTGGAATAAACACATTCTCGATTTAGACGACCTTATTACAGAGCTTAATTATGAGGGTGAAGTTGTAGAAGTTTCTGCACTCACTAAAAAAGAGGTTCAAGATTACAAAGACAATCTTAAAGAACTGGAGCTTTGTAAGGAACGCCGTCTCCTTAGATTGGATACATTGAACTTTCCACCTCTTAAAGGTAAGCCACCTTATGAAAACTATCAAAGCGAAGACCTCAGTCGAGCTTTAACCAGAAACAGATTTTTGTTTAACTGGGAAATGGGCTTAGGAAAAAGTTATGCGCTCGCAGCGTTGATAGAAAACTTGAGGTTTTATAAGCTCATAAACAAATGTATCATCTTTTCAACTGGTGTTGGTGTATTTAACCTTAAAAGCGAATTATGTAAGTTTGGTAAAAACATAAAAGAAGAAGAAATCTTTGTAATCAACTCCATTACAGACTTGAAGGACAGAGATTTATTTAATCCTGAAAAATACCCTTATACAATTTTAATTATGACCTATGATACGTTCAAGGGTATAAATAACTACTATTATGACCAGGCTAAGGGAACTAAATCTAACCCGCGCCCTTCTGAAAAGACAGATTATACAAAGTCTTATGTTCCGATAAAGGAATGGCTCGAAGGTTTCCACGGTGCTATCTTCCTGGACGAATGTCACAGTTTGGCTAATCCAAAATCACGCCGTTCGTCTATAATGGACATGAACTTGATGTATTTCAAGTATCGTTATGAATTTACTGGAACATTGGCAGACAAGTATGAAAAGCTTTATGAACCATTAAAAATTCTGGACCGTGCCTTGGTAAACGGTAAGTCTTATAACGACTGGCTTAAAGAGTATAATGAACTTGGTAACAAGTTCAGTAGCTACGCCGTAAACCCGGACAAATGGAACATGGAAAAAATCGGCGAATTAAACTATATGCTATTGAAGGACTATGCTGCAAAGCGTAAAATGGTTGAATGTCTTGACCTGCCTTTGGATTATGAAGTTCCTACTATTAATGTAGACATGAGCCCAAAGCATCGAAAGATTTATGAAGACTTCGTAAAGCAGGAGCTTGAACTTGCAAAGCAAAGAAAGCTTGCTGGTGAAGCAACGGTAAAAGATTCCATTATGAACATGTTCGGTATATTCCAGTTGGCATGTGAAAATGTAGAATGTATTCGTGATACGCCGTCTTTTGAAAAGTTCCCGGAAGAACTGCAATCTTTAATAAATAGCTATGACTGGTTTAAGGATAATTCTAAAGTTCCAGTTATAGAAGCAGTCTTGGACGAACGTGTTGGCGAAGAGGGTCAACGTGGTATCGTTTGGTATTACCATCCGAAGACAAAGGACAATCTGGTAAAGCTTTTAAAAAAGTATAATCCAGTTGTAATCGAAGCTGGTATGGGTCCTGAAAAGATGACTGAAGCAATTAACGAATTTAAAGATAATGATAAGCATAAAATAATTATTGCTTCTATCAATATCATGAATACTTCTGTAACATTGACACAATGTAAATGGAATCTTTATGTAGAAAGGACTTTTAACTTTACCATTTATTCACAGTCACGTGGACGTATATTCCGTCCGGGTCAGACAGAAGTTTGTAGGACTTACATGATGTGCTATAACAATTCTATTGATAATCTGCAACTTCAGAACCTGCAACAAAAAGGTGCAGTATTGGAAAGCTTGCTTAATAAAAACATTGTAGACCAGAGAATGTGGCGTATGATTTTTAACGCAACAGGCAAAGAAAAATGGGATTAACACACCACAACTAAATAATAGTATTTTGGAGGTATTATGATTTTTAAGGTGACTAAAAACACCCTTAAAGCAGTAATGGCATTGATAGCCATCTACGGTATTCTATCATTTACAGAAATCAATACATTAAAACTTGTATTACTTGTAGTTGCAAGTGTAAGTGCAGTCGGCTATGTAGTATTCTCTACATTGGACGAAAAACCTAAGCCACTTCCTATCGGACCACACGGCGAGATACCACAAGACGCATTTGGTGAATCAGACAAGCCACTTACAGAAAAGCAGGTAATTATTGAAGGCTTTATTAATGACGTTCTGGATTATTGTTCAAGCAAAAACACGAATTGTACTTTAACAAGTGAACCAGACGGTCTATGGGTTGTAAAGGTTGACGATGAAACCGGACACATGGACAAGATTATAAACCTTTCACTTCCGTCTGAAAAGGACGTAACAAGGGAAAATGTAAAAGGTCTGTTGAAGCGTGTATGCGATGAAATAGACGTAAAGCTAAACGAACTTAGAAAATAATTTGGAGGATTAAATAAATACAATGGCAAAGAAACTTGTAATTAAAGACGCAGAATTCGGTAAGGTTCCATACGGTTATGGAAATGGTATGTCATCACTTGCAATCTACTTCGGCGAGGAAGACGGCGAGTATACATACAAAGCCCCGGAAGTTGAAGGTAAAACTTTTGTAGAAGAAGAAATCGTAGCCCACGGTCTTATGATGGACTTGATTGATATTCTTAAAAAGAAGAACCTTGAAAACCGTTGGTCAGAAGTTCTTTTGGCACGCAACTGGGTTTACTTTATCGGCGAATGTCTTGCTTCACCAGACCATCGTAAGTATTCTGTTCCTTTCCTGGAACTCGTAGATAAGCTTGCTTTGGACGTTCAGGTAAAGGTAATTAAAGACCGTGTTCTTACAGATGCTGACGACGAGAAAACAAAGGCAGAGATTATGAAGCGTATTCAGTCTCCACTTACTGCTTTCGTTGGTGAACCAAAGTACTTTACTGGTAAGGAAGACTTCTATCAGAGATTCCGTACAATTCTCTGTAAGTACTCTCTGGCAGACGATGCAGAGTTCAACCAGATGGCTTGTGTTGAAATTGGAAACCATAACTTCGCTTCTGTTGTATTCGACGTTAAGGACTTCGCTAAGGAAGGAAAAGTTATCGAAGACAGATACCAGAAGATTGACGCAGTTACAGTAAGTAACGACCGTGTTTACGTGGTAGACCATAAGGGCGACGTAGAGCTTGCCAAGTACGCAATTGACAAGGGCTACCGCTTGAACCGTGCACTTGATTACGAAGGACTTGTTTTGAAGTTCTAAAATAACTTGGGGGCTTTTGAAGCCCCCTAATTTTTTATATGGCAAATAAATTAAAAATCGGCGACGTATGCCTTGTAGACAATAATTCAGTAGATTCCCTTGTTTTTTGGAAGCAAATGTCTAAACGCTTCCCATACTTAATCTGTCCTTGCAGTGTGAAATCTACTACCCGTTTAGTTGTATCAGAATTACTGGGAAGCCAGAATGTTTTAGTGCAGTTCCAGGCAAACCCTAAAATGCTTTCAGTATTCAGAAGCAAAGACCTTAGGGTTATAACTAAATAGATTATGGGATATGATTCAAAGGCTATTTTAGACGACATACATAAAGCAGACCCATTACCAAGTAAGGGTAAGATAGATAAAAGAACAAAGCTTATAAATCTTAATAAATCATTTGACGCATTATTAACCGACGACGAATATAACGCAGCCAGTTTTATATATCTTTTAATAACAACTGCTTATAAAGTAAAAATCCAAGAACTTTATGACCCTAAAAAAGACGCTATGAATTCCAAGGCTTTGGAAGCTCTAACAGAAGCAAATGAAAATCCAGCCTTACCTACACCTACAGATAACCTTTACAAGAAAGTTTGTGAAGACTTTGCAAAAGATAATAAAGGAATGGAATATATCTTTGCTAACAGGGTATTACAGTTTTATGGTTATAATATAGATGACCATTTAAAAAACATCGAAGATGGTGTTGACAAGCTTGTTCATACACCGACCCTATCACAAACATATCTTAAAAATAGCGAAGGTCAAACAAAGTTTATTCGGTCTGCAAACCACCTTTTAGTTCGACCAAAAGACGCAAACGTTTATAATAAAGATAACATTATTCAGAACAAATACTTAGGAAAAAATTTTGAATCATTCAAAAAAATCTTCCCAGAAGTTGCAAGTAATTACGAGAAAAAAAGATTAAACGACGACGTAAAAACTGGTGTAGACCCTTATGTAATAAATGCGTTTGTTGGATTAATATCCAGAGTTTGTAAGGTAGACGGTAAAAGTTTGAGAATTAAACCTTTCCAGATTCCAGTAGACGCAAAATCACCAGAAAAAGAAAAGTCTCTTGCACGGTCAAACGCTGCTTTGGAAAAGATAAAAAAATCAAAAGTCGGTCAATTTTTTAACAAGATAATAAACAACCCAAGTATAAGAGCAGTTGCAAGAAAGCTAACGGAATCTGTTGAAGATGATAATAGAACTTTACAAATTTTACAAACACTCGACCCAGAAAAGTTTGGCAAATATAAAACATTTGCTGAACTGGAAAACGAATGGAAAACAGACCATTGTAAACAACTTGATGAAAGGGATAATCAATTTATCGCAAATAATTTAAGCAAGATTACAACCGGTGAAGAGCTTAAAAAATACTGGGACGCACAACAAGACTTGACAGACTTATTTGAAACTTTAAGCCGTCAGTTGTATTACTTGACAGACGCAAAAGATTACTTGATGACATGGGATAAGAGGTCTGGATATCTTTGCATGAAGAACGACGAACAGTTCAGTAAGTACGTAAGCAGTGTTGAGTTTAATAACCGACAACAAGACAGCCAAGACATGGACGAATACAAATCTAACCGTGCAGAATCTGGTGTAGACGAATTACTGTCACAAAACGAATCTGACGGTTCAGAACTTTTTGAAAAAACGTATCCTTCTATCACAGACTTTAACGTTTTGAAACAGTTAGTAGACGCTATTGCAACGGCTAATGTCGGCGACCAAGTAAAAGTTAATGATGAAATCGGAACTTGTATTATAAAGGAACAAGAAACTCTCGACTGGTTTAAACAAATCCAACAGCAACTTACAGAAGAAAACCAAGCAAACTGGCGTTGGCAGATTTATGATTTGTTAAAAAAAATAATGATTAACGAAATCTATAAAGAAAGTATTTCGAAAATAGCTATACAAATGAAAACCTATTTACAAGAAAATAAGTTAATATAACTATACACTAATGTATAGGAGAAAAGCAGATGACAATTAAATACGGTTTTCTAGGATATGACGAACCAAAATCTGGTGAAGCAGAAACACCAAAAAAACTGTTTGAATTTAATGTAAAAGATTTCAACGACATCCGCTCAGTAGCGTCCGTATTGTCAGACGACATTTACGAGAACCTTGCCGGAAAGACAAAGTTCCGTTTTTATATTACTGGCGAAACAAGTTCTAATCTTGTTTATCAGGTTGACTTCAACAAAGAAACTCGTGATTTCTTTGAAACAGAACTCGCCGACGATTTGCAAACATTATTTTCAAAATAATAGTTAATATATGTATAGTAAAAAACGCAACGTTGTTGCGTAAAAATAAAACAAAAGGAAACTTAGTTTTCCAAAATTAAATTAAAACGTGTCTTAGTACACAAACAAGGAGAAACATCACAATGGCTTACACAGTAACAGATGATGACGAATTTGCAGCATTTGCAAAACGTGCTGAGGAAGAAGCAGCTCAGCAGAACAACAAAGGTGGTTCAAACTTTGCACCTAGGGATTATGACCCCATTAAATGGGTAGGTCTTGAGGAAAAGGCAAGAATCGTTCGTATCGTGGGTGGAGCACCTTCTTCAATGAAACCTGGTGCACACGTAAATCCGACAGATGCTCACGAAGTTTTCATTTCAAAAATATTAGACGACAACGGCAAAAGAATGAAGCTTAAGCTTCCTCTCCACGCTGACGACAATTCACACGAGCACATCATGTGGCGTATTATCAACAAGGTTAACGAAGTTACTTGGGTAAAAGACGCTGCAACCGGCAAGAATACAAAGGTATTCAAAAACCAGAACTATCCTTGGTTCGAGAAAGTAAATAAGGGTGGGTTTGCACCTACTGACCCTTCTTATCAGTATGCAAGGGGTTGGAAAGGACAGCAAGTTATCATCATGAACGTAATCGACCGTGAAGATGACTGGTGTAAAACAAATAAGCATACAAAGCTTCTTTCAAAGAAAATCAACCTTGGAACTGACGGCACAGAATACGCAGAAGACGGCGTACCTTCATTCGGTTTCTGTTCTGCACTTTCAAAACTTGTAGGTGCTTATGGTTCTTGGGAACGCTATGACGTTCAGATTCGCCGCACTGGTGAAAAAACAAATCCTATCGACGTAAAACAGGCTACACTTTATAAAAAGAACGGCCTTGTTCAGGAATTGGATAAGGACAAGCTTCAGTTCATTTCTTTGACTGAAACACTTACACCAGAAGAGCTTGAATACGAACGCTATGACGTAAGCAAGTTCTACGCTCCAACTTCTTATCAGAAGATTTTGTCTAAGCTCGGAAATACTATTAAAGGTATCGACGCAGACCTTAGAACAAACTTCTATAACGAGCTCCAGGCTCTTGCAGAAAAAGAGAAGAAAGAGTTCGAAGAGCTTTATGGTAACAATCCAGAAGCTAATGTAGCAACACAGACTGTTTCGGCTCCTGTAACCTCATCACCGATTGATGACCCTTATAGCCAGCCAATCCCACAGTCTGCACCAGTAGCTACACCGGCTTCTGCACCAGAAGCAGCTCCTGCAAGAACTGCCGTTCGTGAAGCTGCACCAGCTCGTGCAACTGGACTTACATCAGACAAGATTGCGCTTCTTAAAGGTTGGGACAAATTGACTGACCAGGAAAAGGACGCTATCGTTGACGTAGTAAAGAACCCTGACGGAACTTTGGCAGACATCGTTTACAAGCCAGGCTTGACAGTTCTTTCTTGTCCAGAAACATTCCCAGACGGTTCACACGGATGTGGAATTAACGCACCTGACTTCTTCCACTGTTGCCCATCTTGTGGTAAAGATTTCTAATAAATAGAAATTAAACAGTTACAAGCGACTCGCAAGGGTCGCTTTTTTATTTACCTATTTTATTGTATAGGTAATTTAATTTCTTTCTATTAATATATACTATAAATGAAAGTTGATAATTTATACATTTCTAATGTAGGAAAAGGTGTGGAAGCAACATTGGTCGCAGTAAAGGATAATAATGACCAAGTATATGTTTCTATTCAGAATAATAAAAAACTTAGGAAGAATCCTAAGGTGAAGTTAATATCTAATAGCTATGAGTTTAGCAAGTTCTTAAAAAAATTAAATAAAGAATTAGAAGACCATTCAACGCCGGTATTATATACCGTAGCTTCCTTATACTGCACCTCTCAGTGCGAGATAATAAGAGTAATAAAAACTGGTAAAGACTCATTTGACGTGTTATTCTATTATAACTATCGTCGCCCTTTATTTGAGGGTTGTAAAGATGTCGTTAGTTTAACAGCAGCCGATTTAGAAAAATTTATAAAAGGTGAAAAAGTAAGCGATATTAGTTTAATATAGCTTATTAAAAAATATAAAAAAATTTCGTTTTTTATTTTTAAAAAACGACAAAAAACTGGAGTGTTATGAAAGAGACAACTTACGCAAAGTATTACAAAAGTTTTTATAAAGGGATGGCCCCTTCGAACGGTGTAATCGGCAGTGTTCGCAAAGGGTCAGTGATTAAAGCTCGTTCAGCATGTGACGCAGACGACGCACTTCCTGGCGACCCTTCTTGGTTGGATTGGAATATTCGCCGCCGTGGTAATCATATTTATTTCTATGAAGAGATTAACGAAGTAACACAGATGATTCTGGAAGTTATGCTTCGTGATGCAGTTCGTGATGTTCTTACTTCACACGTCGGAGAAATCCTTGGTGGTGAACTTTCTGAATCGGTTGTAATCCATGTCAATTCACCGGGCGGATACCTTTCTTGTGGATTTGCACTTTATGATTACATTAAGACAAGCCAGATTCCTATTACTTGTCTTGTAGAAGGTCTTTGTGCATCGGCTGCTACACTTGTAATGCTTGCTTGTCATAACCGTATTATGTCGCCTAACAGCGTATTCCTTATGCACCAGTGTTCTTGGGGTGCTTGGGGCGAAAATCGCTTTATGCAAGACTTGTCTGTTAATGCCGACAAAGCAATGAAACGTCTTCGCAAGATTTATATGGAAGAAACAAAGATTGGCGAAGACCACCCGGATAATCGTGAATCTTACATCCAACACTTGCTTGAACACGACTACGAGCTTAGCGCAGAGGAGTGTGAAGCATTCGGAATTACTACACCAAGCGATGACGACGACGAGGTTGAACTTTCTGACGAGCGTGTAGAACTTTTGCAGAATTATGTAAAGAAGCTTGCAGCAGAACAGAAGAAAGAAAACGCAAAGAAAGAAGCAGAAGAAAAAGAAGGTGGAAAGAAAAAGGCACCTGCAAAGAAAGCAGCCCCGAAAGCAACACCTAAAAAGAAACCTGCAAAGAAAGACGAAACAGAAACAAAATCTGAATAGTTAAAAATAAAGGCTACCTTAATGGTAGCCTTCTTTATTGATAAATAAATAAGCCCGACTTTTTAGCCGGGCTTTTTCTTTTAGGAAATGTTTCCAAAATGGAACTTTTTACTTGAACCAGTATTTCGTCCGAGCGTTGATTCCATAAGTGTATTGTAACTGGCATTTACCGGAAGAATCTTGATGTGCTTCTTGATGTCGTCACAACGACTCTTAATTACACGAATGTTTTCTTTGAATGCGTACATTGCATCGTCTGAAATGGAAATAATGGAAACAATGTCCTCAATGTGTGATTTTTCAGTTTTACCTAAAAGCTCAACCGCTCTTGAACCGTTTACAACGTTTTCAACGTCCTTTACGGTAAGGTTCGTTTTAGAAATCTCTTTTATAAGGGCTTTAATGAACGCAGTGGAATCTTTGTAAACTTTATTTTTCTTTGTGAGGATTGGTTCGATTCCGTCAGACTTATCGCCGAAGATAGCTTTGTCAAGTGTAATGGCAGTAATGGTAGGGAAATATCCTTTTTCATTGAAGAACATTTCTTTTGTAAATGGGGTATCAAATCCTGCATTAATCATATGCACACGGTCACTAATGTATCTTGACCAGTCCATATCGGTTGAAATGAGTGCAATCATTCCTTCACTTTCGAGCTTTACCAAGTCTTCTACGTAATCGTCTGCTTCCAGATAGTCGGAAATAACGGTTATAAACTCTGTTCCACGATAAGTATAATACTTTCTAAGCAGTCTTAATGCTGCCAAAACGGTTTCGTCATGAACACGGTTTGATTTGTAATCACGCTTTATTTCTTTTCTTTCTGGATTATACTTAAAGTTCTTTTCCATACCTAAGTCGCCTTTTGGTAGTGGGTCAAACGTTAAGTATATTTTTCCGTCCTTGTCTAAGCGTTGTTTAACTTCTTCATTAATAAAATCAATCACATTATTTGCAATGGTTTTTGGATTTGAAGCCTTTCCTTTTTTCTTATAGGCAAGGTTGAACATGTCTATGATAAAAGTTCTGTAAGTCAATTGTAAAATATACCTCCAAGCTATTTATAGATTAATATTAATAAATTCCACTATAAATTTGTATAGTGGTATTAATCTACCATTCTTTTCAAAGTTCTGTATGTTCCAGGCTTATTCTTATCTTCAATAATTCTAACGGATTTATTTGACTTTGCTTCTTCAAGCTGTTCAAGTGTAATAACCTTTCCGTCAAGAGTAATTTCAATCTTTGATTCTTTAAGTTCCTCAGTCATAAGAATTCCTCCTAATTATATACATAATTAGTAATGTTTGAGTAATTCCTACTAATTATAATAACACACAGAATTTTAAATAGGAGAAAATATACATGTTTCTTAATACAGATAATAATGGTAATGGAATAGAGGAGTTTTTGAAGTCAATGAACTTTATAGCTCCGGAAGGTCAGAACTTGAAATACTTTATTGTTCCAATTAACCAGAACAATGAAACTATTTCTACTACTGCACAGTCAAGTGGTTTTACTCCTTTGGCAAATGATAATCAGGTAAAAGGTGTAACAGATAATATCGTTTATTCTAAGCGTGACCTCAAAGGTAAGCAGTCAGTTTCTAAACCAACCTTTGACCCAACTGCTATTCCAGAAGAGTTCCCTATTACTAAGGAAATCAAAGTTCCAACAAACGCTTCTAATCCTGCAATGAATACTCAGGTTGAGAACGGAATGAAGACAGACGTTCTTATCGCCGGCGGTGCAATCCTTCCACCTGGTTGTGGCGTAAAGACTGTAAAACCAGACGCAAACATTACACCTGCACACGTTGGAAACATGCCTAAACCAGTAATGCAACAGAAACCATCAGTAGAGCCACAGCAGAATAAAGCTATGACTGTTTTGGAATCAACAGACAAAAAGTTTGATTTCATCCTTAACGAAGCTGTTGACATTTTCCCTGCTAATACTTTATTCCACTTTACGAAGGACTAATAGAATATGAATTATGAATCTCTAAATGCAGAAGACGTAAAATCTATTGAATCAATTCAACGAAGAATCGACTCTACAGTAGAGGTTCTAACGTCGGATTTGAAATACTTGGTAGAGCTTTTACAGGAATACAAAGACTCAACAAAAGAAATGACAATTGCCACATTAGGTGAAACAGACATCCTATTAAAGTACAGCAAAGGTCATAATGACAATGCTTATAACTTACCGGGCGTATTCGCTACAACCGTATCAAATTATGATTTGGCTGAAATGCGTGGCGACAATGAGAAATTAAAAGATTTACAAGCTAAACATAAGCGTGCCGATGGAAATAGAAGTTCAGCATACAGTATGATTTCTGGAACATACAACGAAATAAGAACACGTTTGAACCTTTTGGCAACCGATAATCAAAGTATTTCAGCTAAGCTTGAAGACTTAAAGAATTCATTAGATGACTAAAAATAAACCCCAAGGTTAATCCCCTGGGGTTTTTAATTTATTCTTCCTTTGGCGTAATGTCTGCTTCTTCTACTGGAATGTTCTTTTCAGAACCGTCAGAAGATTCCATATTTACTGAAATCTTTCCAATAGTACCCTCTTGCTGGAACTTCATGTAAAGTTCATTAAGACAAGCAATACAGAATAAATTGTGATTATCTAGTGCCGTTTTCTTTTCGTCATTCTGAATCGTAGAATAACGGATGTAGAATGCACCATTGTTAATAATACCATGCTTAGAACAAACAATGTTGATGTTCTCCATATTATTTGTCTTTTCTACAGTAACCGCCTTTTTTGATATTTCATCATCACGTTCTTTTATCATATAAACTCGACCTCTTTTTTATTTATGCTAATGTTATTACCTATATCACATGTTCCGTCTTTCATCAATTTGTTATACATTTCTGGTGTAATGTGACTAACCTGAAAGCCGTTCAGCTTGGCACGCTCTTCTACTTCTAAATTGCCTCTTTCTATAAGTTTCTTGCAGTATCTGTCTAACATGACATTAAATGTAATAAATCCTGCATACAGAACTGCAAGTACTATAGAAATTACGGGGTAAACCCAAACCATAGGTATGCCTATTAAAAGCACACCTAATGTAACAATTAGAAGCAATTTTTTACCTGGGGTAAGCTTCATAATTATTTTTCCTCACGTTCAACTTCGCCGACAATTATTTCTTGGACCGCGCCCCGGATTACCTTTTCATTTATCTTGTGCTCGTCAATAATAGCGTCTTTTGGTAAGTCGCCGCTTTTTACCAAGTCTTTGATAAAGTTACTAAGGTATTCTGTCGCTTGTGCCGGTTCAGCAAATACAATCGGAGAATAGATAGGGTAAGCCAAAGTTTCCCTATGGAAGCTTACCTTTATCTGCTTATTGTAAATAACGACTGGTTGATAAAAATGTCCGTCATTAGAGCTGCTCATCGAATATACTCCTGTCTTTATCCAATACTTCATCGTTAGCTGCTACACCACAGTTAAGTGCGTCAGAAGTAATTACACAGTCTGTTGTAATGAACGTTCCAGCAAGTGAAGTAGAATACTGGATAGCCATAATTTCAACTTTAACTGGGTCAATAATACCAGTGTTATACATGTCGCTACAAAGCTCTTCTGCCTTTGCGTTATATCCAAAATTAGAATCGTTTGATTCTTTTATCTTTTCTGACCAGTAACCTGGGTCTTTTCCAGTAGAAGCAATAATGGTTCTAGCAGGAACTTCCATAACTTTCAAGAACTTCTGGAAGCCGGCTTCCTCTGTTGCATTATCAAGTCTTGTATGTGTATCTGCAATTTCTTTAACGGCGTGAAGCAAACCTGCACCACCACCTGCAAGAATACCGTCGTTGATAGCTGTTCTTACGGCGTTGATAGCGTCTTCAAAGCGGTCTTTCTTCTCCTTAACTTCTGCGTCAGTAAAGCCACCAATCCAGATGATTGCAACACCACCAGAAAGTGAAGCGATACGCTCATTATAGTAGTTAAGTTCATATTCAGAAAGGGCTTCTGCGTCAGTTCCGTTCTTTCCTTTTTCGATTATACCTTTGATAGACTGGATGTGCTTCTCAAGTTCTTCTGGATTACCTCTACCACCAAGAATGTTTACTTTCTTCGAAGTAGCAGTAAAGTTTTCTGCGGAACCAAAGTATCCGGCGTTGAATGAATCAATAGATTTTCCAAGCTTACCTTCAACAATAGTTGCACCAGTAACCTTTGCAATGTCTACAAGATTATCGTCCATAGCTTCACGGCTCGCGCCTGCCGGTCCGATAATAGCAGCATTAAATCTTCCAGCACTTACATTTTCAACAAACAGTGAAATGAAGTCATCTGAATAAGACGGTGCTACAATTACAAGGTCACCTTTGGCAATCTGAAAGATAGGTTGGATGTCTTTTAGATTTTCAAGTTTTTTACCGTAAACAAAAAATTGTGGGTTTACATACTTTACTGTATCATTGTCTGAGTTTACGCTACAAGAAGATACGT
>Ga0326512_10002675_pt1 | contig 13167 bp, 17 predicted proteins | sample 1_2617_0518_D_FD_203652 | JGI IMG/M metagenome (GOLD analysis project Ga0326512, IMG submission 203652) | Bovine rumen microbial communities from UC Davis, California, United States - 1_2617_0518 | ecosystem: Host-associated > Mammals > Digestive system > Stomach > Rumen | place: USA... | reverse complement strand
AAGACGAAAAGCCGTCTGAACTGAGAATCAAGGCAAGGTCGACCAAAGAAGAAGATGAACGGATGGCGGACGTTATGAAGAAATTTTTCGAACGCCAGAAGAAATCCGTACTGCCGAAGATGGGAGCAAAGACGGCGAAGTGGTGGGATAAGAAGCGATGGGACAAGGAACTGGCAGATGATATTGAGCCGGTTCTGGATGATGTTTCTGACTCTCACGGTGAACAAACATCGGAGCAGCTTGGATATTCCTACAATACAGACCGGACCAGAAACTATCTGAGGGTGATGGCAGTTGCGAGAGCCGGGATCATAAACGACTCAACATATAAGAAACTGCTTAAGGCAGACAAAGATCATACGCCGGAAGATGTATTTGACAAACGTGCCGGTGTTGATGCCGCTGTGATCGGCGGAGCACTTGCCTTGACAGCGGCAGGATGGGCGACTGAGGAATCGTGCAGACAGGCACAGGACGAGGGCGATACTAGACAGGTGTATAAGGAGTGGGTAACCGGACCGAACCCAAGAGGGAGCCACGCCATGATGGACGGTGAGCAAGTCCCGATGGGGGAGCCGTTCAGCAATGGTGCGATGTGGCCGGGGGATGATAACTTGGACGCAGATGAATCCTGTAACTGCAATTGTCATGTTGATATTGTGATCATCTGACGGAGGTAAAGCAATGATACATGTTGTAAGTGGTCCTCCCTGCGGCGGTAAATCAACATACGTTGGCAGCCATGCGCAGCCCCGAGACCTGATTGTGGATTATGACAAAATTGCTCTTGCACTCGGCGCTGAAGAGAGCCATGGTGCGGAGGGCATCGTGAAACAGGCGGCATTCTCTGCCAGAGACGGAGCCATCCAGACGGCGGTCGAAAATCCGTCTGCTGAATCCTGGATAATCCACACAAGCCTGACGGATGAGCAGAAAAAGAAGTATGAAAAAGCCGATGCCGAATTTATAAAAATAGACCCCGGCTATGACGAGTGTATGGCAAGAGCAAGACGTGACGGGAGACCGGAGCGGACACTGGATGCAATCGAACAGTACTATCACGGAAAGAAGGGCAGACATATGAGCCTGTATAAGAATTTCAAAGCAGATATTGATGATTCGACCGGGGAAATCTCCGGTTATTTTTCTACATACGACAGAGTCGCTGATTCATACGGCGATGTCATCGCTCCTGGGGCGTTCACGGAGACATTAAAGGCTCGTGAGGAGTCCGGACATCCGTTCCCTCTCTGCTGGAACCACTCCCTTGATGTTGATGACATCATCGGAGTCGTCGACAGCATCGAAGACGATGAAAAGGGGCCGCACATGACCGCTCATTTCTTCGATACGGAGAGAGCGCAGAAAGCCAGAGAACTGGTCAAGTCCGGCGCAATCTATCAGTTCTCTTTCGCCTACCAGACGCAGGATGAGGGGAGCGTGAAACTGGAGGACGGCACAAAAGCAAATGAGCTTCGGAAACTCGACCTGTTCGAGGTTTCCATCGTGCCGATTCCGGCAAACCAGAATGCTGTCGTGACAGAGATTAAGTCCGGCAGGCGTAATTCCGCAAAGGATGCGGACAAACTTAAGCAGATTATCCAGCTCGCTCAAGAATGTCTTGGCGAGCTTGATGATACAGAAGAGCCTGAGAGCGGCTCAGATGAACCGAAAGCCAATGAAACGGCAGTTTCAAAGGAGCAGACGGAAGCATTTGAAAAGCGGAAAGGTGCGCTTCTGGCAACTATCAAAAAGTATTCTACGGAGGTTAAATCATGACTCTGATTGAAAAGAAGGCGGCAAAGATCGCCGAACTGAAAGAGCTTCAGCCGAAGATTGAAGAGGGAGATCCGGAAGCGGTCAAGGCTGGAGAAGATGTAGCAGCAGCTATTGAGCAGATCAATGCAGCCATAGAAGCCGCTCAGAAGGCGAATGACATTCTCGGCGCAATCGGAACCGATGAGCCGACTACTGAGGAGGAACCCAAAATGAATAATAACGAGGGAATCAAGTCTCTTGACCTTGCATCTCTGAAGGCAAACAGAGGAAGCGTTTCCACCATGATCAAGGCTGCAACGTCCGTTGCTACCGGCGCACAGGTGGTATCTGTTGACAATACCGTTGTTGATATCAAGCCGGAGTCCGTTGTTCGTTCCATCTTCGGAACTGAGTCCATCAGCGGCAATGCTCTAACCTATTTCGTTATGGGCGCGACTGATGGAGCGTCCGGAACTGTTGCCGAGGGCGCAAAGAAGCATCAGATCCACCCGAACTATACCAGCACCACAGCGGCACTGGTCAAGATTGCGGCATTCCTGAAGGAAACCGACGAACTCCTGAACGATGTGCCGTATCTGGAGAGCGCAGTTCGTGGCCGTGGGGTGTTCGCACATGATAAGGCTGTAGAGGCTTATCTTGTTGATACGCTGTCCAAGACTTCCGGAATCCAGACTCTCGCCGAGGCTGTCAGCTTCGACTCTCTCCTGAAGGCAAAGACGAACGTCAAGACCGCAACTGGTTATGATGCGGATGCAATCCTTATCAACCCGGCAGATCTGCAGACCTTACTGCTGACCAAAGACGCCAACAAACAGTATCTGCTTGGCGGCCCGGCATACGCTGGATACGGTCAGGGAAGCTACAACGGAACGCTTCCGATCTGGGGCATGACCGTTGCATCCTGCGATGCAGTAACTGAGGGAACTGCAATCGTCGGCGCATTCAAGGCTGGTGCGTCCATTGTCACCAAGTCCGGAGAGGGCTTCCGTGTTGAGGTTTCAAATTCCGACGAGGACGACTTCCAGAACAACGTCGTAACCGTACGCCTGGAGGAAAGACTGCTCGAGGCTGTCAGGGTTCCGGCGGCGTTCGTCAAGATCGCAACTGCGTAAATCATCATATAAGGGGCGGTTCTCTGGAGCCGTCCCGGAGGTGATCCATGTTAAAGGTATATAGAATTGGCGGTTTGACATACCAGTTTGAAGAAGGCAAACAGCCCTCAGGAGCTGCCGAGGTAACGGAAACGGTAAAATCTGTTAAACCTGCGAACAAAGCTGTCAAACCGGTGAATAAAGCCGCAAGAGGTGCAAGAAAATGATTCTGACTAATTGGGGATACACTCTGACGGGTGTCGATACGTTGCCAGATATCCTGACGGAAGACGAATTTAACATCATGACTGCGGAGAAGTTTGCCGAGGACATCCGTATTGCTTCGGAACTGAAAGCGTCACAGAGCGGTATCCGCAGTTATGTCGGATGGCATCTTGCCGGGAATCTGGCCTGCGAATGCAAGTATCGCGGAATGGATAAACGGATATCTCTCATTAAGGGTGGGACGGTCATCCAGGTACAGTTACCGGCTCGGTACGTAACCGATGTGGACAATATTACCGTTGACGGAAATGTGGTTGAAAAATATTACATTGAATCGAACGGTGTTCTTCACATCGCAAACGTCGGAATTGTTTCTGATTGGTCGGAAATCGTCATTGATTATCAGGCCGGGCTGAGTGACGCAATGGCGGAAGCCATCAAGGAACTGATGGCACATCATGTCACGCACTCCCTGTCGAACTCTTATGGCATCCAGTCGGAATCATCCGGCGGAGTGTCCGTAACATATTCGGCGGCATGGATTCAGAACGTCATGTCATCGAAGCTGTCTGATTCTGACAAGGAGATTCTCGCTCCGTACAGATTGGAGGGGATGTTCTGATGATTCCTTCATTCTGGAGACAGACTATCACACGAGTCCGTCCGGGCTCGAAAACCCTGAGAGGGTCGACCGTTCCTGATTGGGATAATTCCGTACGCCTGGATATTCCTCACTGTTCTGTTCAGCCTGCCGGAACGTCGCTCACTCAGGACGGACGTATCGCCGGTATTATGGACGGTCTGACGGTGTATGCTCCGCCTGGTGCGGATGTAAAAGCCGGAGACCGTATTGATTATTGTGGAAACGTCTACACGATAAACGGCGATGTTCTTCAGTGGCCTTCTGCGACCGGAGGGCTTGACCACATTCAGCTGAATCTTGAGAGGTGGCAGGGATGATAAAAGGGTTGAAGCGAATCGAGTTTGTTTCACAGGGGTTCAAAGATATCCTGTTTTCACCCGGAACAAAAGAATTGGTACAAAATACAGCTAATACCATTCAGGCGAATGCAAATGCCGGAGCGCCTGCCGATTCAGAAGGATTCTCGGCGAATGTCATTGCCGGAGGATATGGCGGCGGACGGTATGTTGGCTTCGTTACCTCGATTGATAATGCCGCAGCAGAGGCAGAGTCAGAGAACAAAGTATTGACGGGGGCAGTACATCCATGATCATTAAACGGCAGATTGATATTGAGGACGAGGTTCGAAAAGCCCTGTTGCCATATCTGACGGCGTACGTTCGACCGCTTCCGGCGAAATACTCGCTCCCAAACATACTTATCACTCAGGCTGGCGGCATTACATCTAACACCGTCGACACGTTCACCGTTGTAATCGATGCCAGAGCAGAAACGGTAGTTGAAGCAGGCGAAACGCTTCGGAATGCTGTCGGCATTCTGAAGCAGACGGCAAAGGAACAGACAACGGCAATCAGAAACGTTATTGTTAATTCGTCCGGTTCATGGGGGAATGACCCAGTGCGGCCGGATTTGGCTATGTTTTCCGCAACGCTTTTAATAACAGCGCATGAGGAAAACGCAAACATTGAGGAGGAATAACACATGCAGGAAGTAATTCTTGGTGCAGGCGCTGCAACTGGCATGTTCTATCATGCTCCGGCAGGAACGAAACTTCCGGATTCTCCGTTCGCTACGCTCGACAAGGCGTGGGTAAAGGTTGGAGACATTACGGAAGACGGAATTAGTCTGAAGATGGACAGGTCTACCGAAGACCTTAAGAACTGGGCAAAGCAGACGAAAAGAACCATCATGACTGACCACGGAGAGTCTATCGAAGCTCCCATCATGGACACGACGGAAGAATCACTCAAAACCGTATTTGGAGAGGATAACGTCACGACCACAGCGGCATCCGCAAGCCATGGCGCATTGATTTCCGTCAACATCTCTGCGGATTCTCTTCCGGATCCGGAAGCGTATCTGTTCCTGATGAAGGACGGAGATACCGGAATCATGATCGGATGCGAATATGGACAGATTGATTCTGTTTCCGATGTTTCCTTCGCACCTGGTTCGGCTATCAACTGGACTACCACGTTCAAGGGGCTGAAAGACGGGTGGAAGATTATCTTTGACGATGGAGCAAAGACAGGAGCGTAATATATGAGCATTGTACTCGACCACAAGCAGATAAAGACGGTTGATGTTGAGATAAACGGGGAACATTACGGCATCCCGTTTCTGTCTCAGCTTTCTGTTAAGGACGTTTTGGAACTCAAGGAAGCGTCGAAAAACGGGGAGGACAGTGAACTAGAGTGGGGAATGAACTATGTGAAGCGGTTCATTCCTGAGGATGTATTCAATTCCCTCCGCATGTCAGACCTGTCTGTTATCTTCGACGCAATCAAACTCGAAACCGAAGAGGACGGAACGTCTCTGGGGGAATCGTAAGCCTTGCGGATTTTATCGAAAATCATCGCAGGGCGTTCGAATATGACCTTCTGACTCGAACCGGGTACAGTATTGATGATATAGGCGGCAGGCTTCCATGGAATGCCCTGCCGTCTTTTATCGGAAATCTGGACGTCGACTCTGCAATGGGAAGAGAGAATAAGCCGGAGCAGGCCGGATGGTCAACAATCATGAAAACAAATCTGATTCTTGCGGATATCTATGACGCACTGAACCAGCTGAATGCAAATATGATTGCTATTGCGACCGGGAAAGCATCGAAACGGATAAAGCCGTATCCGAGGCCGTTCGAACGCAAGAACAACGATGAAAACGTACAGCATTACGGGTCAAAACCGCTTCCGGTGCAGGAACTTGAGAACTGGTTCACCCGAAAGAGGGAGGAAAGAGAACAATGGCTGAAGGAACAGAAGTCGCAAGAGCCTATGTGACCATAATTCCCTCGATGGAGGGGTCACAGCAGACCATTACAGAAGAACTTACCGGAGCGACCGACACTGCGGCTGATAAGGCCGGAAAGAAGAGCGGAAAGACACTCGGTGGGAGCCTAACTAAGGGATTGGGCGATGCCGGGGCCGCAATGACAAAGGGAATCACCGTTCCTGTCGCGGCTGCCGCAACCGCTTCCGTTGTCGCTTGGAAATCAGTAAACGACGCGATGGATACTGTCACGACGAAAACCGGAGCTTCCGGTGATGCCCTGAAGGATATGCAGAACAGGGCGAAGAGTATTGCCAAAACGATGCCGACTGATTTTCAAACAGCCGGAGACGCTATCGGAGAGGTTAATACCAGGTTTGGTCTTACCGGGGACAGCCTCGAAGACTTATCGACGAAGTTTATAAAGTTTGCCAGCCTAAATGATCAGGACGTATCTACTGCTGTCGACAATACTCAGGGTGCGATGGCGGCATTTGGGATGGAGACAAAGGATGCCGGAAGTTTCCTCGATGCTCTGAACACTGTAGGTCAGCAGACTGGTGTTGATGTTGGTACGCTGACAACTGAATTAACCAAGAATGCGCCGCAGCTGAAGGCCATGGGCCTGAACGCATATGATTCCGCAAATATGCTCGGCCAGATGGACAAAGCCGGAATTGATTCATCTACGGCGATGAGAGGACTTCAGACAGCAATGAAAAACGCCTCGAAGGATGGAACAACTCTTCAGGACAAGCTGTCAGAATTCTCTGAGACGATGGGTTCCAACAAGAGCGACGCTGAGAAATTGCAGGCCGCATACGAACTTTTCGGAACGAAAGCCGGAGGTGCAATTTACAACGCTGTCAGTTCCGGAACGATTGACTTACAGAATTTCAACGGAAGTTTGCAGGGGTTCGAAGGCTCTGTTGATTCCACGTTTACGGAAACGCTTGACCCAATGGATCAGTTCTCAATCGTAACAAACAAGCTGGCGTTGCTAGGCTCTGATCTGGTTGACGCTTTCGGCCCTACTCTGGCGAGTGTTCTTGATACTCTGTCAGGCGTCGTTACGAATATTACGGATGCGTGGAACAATCTTTCTCCCGGAATGCAGGATGCGATTATAAAAATTGCACTTGTTGCCGCTGCAATTGGTCCTGTTATTTCTGGAATATCAAACGCTATCATTGCTATTAATACAATCCACACGGCGTTTACCACGATAGGAGCTGCCTTGAAGGCCGGGCCGGGATTGATTGGATTATTATCGAATCCTATCGGTATCGTTGTTACGGCTATAGGCGGAGCCGTAATCGCATTAGTAGAACTTTACAAGCATAACGAAAAATTCCGGAATGCGGTCAATACCGCATGGAGTGCGATATCCAATACGATTTCGACCGTATGCGGTGCGGTGGCAGATTTTGCAAAAACTGCATGGGACACGATCACCGGCTTGTTTACCGGTAAGATATCTGTTAAGGAAATTGCCACCGGTGCATGGAATAAAGCCAAAGCTACGGCAGGCAAAGTATGGGGAGCAATCAAAGGATTCTTTGAGGGAGCAGCCCCGGTCGTTAAGAAGATTGCGACAACTGCATGGGATAATGCAAAGAAAGCCGCAAAAACGGCGTGGTCTGGAATCAAAGGATTCTTCGAGGGAGCGGCCCCTGTCGTTAAAAAAATTGCGACAACCGCATGGGACAACGCAAAGAGTGCCGCAAAAACAGCATGGTCTGGGATCAAAGGATTTTTCGAAGGCCCCGCTCCTGTAATTAAAAAGATATCTACAGGTGTTTTTGACAGTGTGCAGAAAGCCGCAAAGACAGTAACGTCCAAGGTGTCCAAGTTCTTCTCAGGCCTCAACCTTAACATACCAAAACCGAAACTTCCGCATATCAGTGTCAGCGGAGGCAAGGCACCATTCGGCATCGGTGGCAAAGGCTCTCTTCCACATTTCTCCGTCGATTGGTACGCAAAGGCCATGAACCGCCCAATGATTCTGAACCGGCCAACAATATTCGGAATGGATAATAATGGAAACTGGCTCGGAGGCGGAGAAAAAGGCGACGAGGTTATCTACGGCAAAAATGCGCTGCTAAGCGATATCAAGACAGCAGTAGGGAGTTCCGGAGGATTCGTTCAGAATTTGACAATCAATGCGCCGACAGAACTTAGCCCGTCGGAAATCGCAAGACAGACACGAAACGCAAACAGGCAGATGGTACTGAGATTAAGGACGGTGTAAAATGCGGACAATTACTTGCATTAATACAGCCGAAAATATCAAAGGCGTATTCGGAGAGGAAGAGTTTTCGCCGTTCCTTCTCGAGGATGCCTCCGGGATCTATGAACAGTCGGCGCAGGTGAACATTACAAAGAACACGCTGACGGACGGAGCGACGTATCAATCATCGGTTCTTCAATCGAGAAATATCGTTCTTTCTCTTCGGGATCTGAATGATCATCTTGCTAACCGTCAGTTCCTTCTTTCCCTGTTTCCTCCGAAAAGCAAAGGGACACTAATATTTCGTGACGGAGACGAAGAACGCCAGACGGACTACTATGTGGAAAAGCTGACTTCTGACGGAATCTATTCCGCAAGAAGGTATCAGATTTCTCTGATATGTCCTGATCCGTATTTCTATGACCTCGAGGATTATTCCGTCACTCTGGCGGCGTTTGTCCCGAACTTCACATTCGCGCATGAGTTTACTTCCGTGAAAGAGGAGCTCGGTTACCGACAGATAAACCGCTTGCAGGATATTAAAGACGAGATAGGTTCTGATAATATCGGGATTACGATTACGATTGAGGCATCCGGTGCGGTAAAAAATCCGGAAGTAACTAGGGTAGAGAGCAACGAACATATCCAAATTGGTACAGATTCCATGCCGCTCAATATGGTTGCCGGAGACAGAATAATCATTACGACTGCTGACAACAATAAAAAGATATTCCTCGAACGGAATGGAACCAGAACAAATATATCGCAATACCTCGCAGATGATTCAACATTCATTCAGCTCCATAGAGGTGACAATACCATAGGCTACTCCGCCGCATCCGGGATCGATTCCATGGTAATTACGATTACATATAGGATAAGGTACACATCAGCATGATCTCAGCTACTCCAGAAATAAGGATTTATGACCGTGACATGAATTTCCAGGGGATTATCGATGCGGCGAGTTCCCTGCAATGGCATAGACGGTATTACTCACCCGGAGAAGTCGAGCTTCACTGCCCGATTACTGAAAACAGCCTATTACTGCTTAAGCGTGAAAACCTGGTCTATCTGAAAGGTGCGGTAGAGGCAGCAGTCATAGAGGATCTAGAAATCCATGATGCGGCTACAAAAACTGAAATTATCGCAAAGGGCCGCTTCCTGTCTTGCTACATGGACAGGCGGCTGATCCGGCCATTTTTCCATACGGAAAACGGCAATGCAGAAACGGCAATGCGGAATATCCTTTCAGGAGCGGCTGAAATTCCGAGAGTGGAGCTTGCGGATGCGCACGGGTTTACGAAGTCGATCACGTTTCAGGCGACATACAAAAATCTTCTTGTGTATGAGGAGAAGCTCGCCAAGTATCTGCAAGCAGGTTTCCGCTTTCGCCCGGATTTCTCAGCGAAGAGAATATATTTCGAAGTATATGAGGGCGAAGATCATACCACAACGCAGAAAAACCGGCCGTGGGTGCTCTTTTCCGACCAGTACGGGAACCTTGAAGAATTCGACTATGTACAGAATGACACACTGTATACCAATGTTTGCTATGTCGGAGGCCTCGGAACAGGAACATCAAGAACTTATGTAGTCAGCGGTGACGATACTCTGACAGGGTTGGACAGACGGGAGACTTTTGTATCTGCTTCTGATGTAACGACCGATAACCTTACTACGGTACAATATCAGGCGGCACTGAAGCAGAGAGGTGTGGATCATCTTGAGCCAGTCGCCCTGTCGATTGACACGCTTGTAAATCCGGTCGGTAACTTTGTGTATAAGACGGATTATGATTTGGGCGACCTGGTAACGATCCGTAAGGAGCGGTACGGAATCGAGATAGATGAGCGTATTGTCGAAATTACAGAAGTATATGAGAATGGGTCGCTGAAAGTCTCACTGACATTCGGCACTCCGATACCGGAAACCATTGACTGGACTGATAGCGATATTTGAGGAGGATTATAAATGACAATTTCAGAGCTTAAGCCAGAATTTGTTTTTGCGACACTGGCTAAAGGGACGCAGGTTATCTGTATTGATTTTGGAAAAGGCCAGTATATTGACCTGAGTGGCCAGCTGGTTAATGCTGTACAGAGGATGATTCTTGACAAGACTTGTAAATTCTTCTCAATCGTGGAGGGTTAATCGATGGCGAACGAACACGGATTATTCTGGAACAGCCAGAACGGCGACCGGGTGTATGATGCGAATGATTTTTCCGAATGGCTGAAAAAGTTCTATACAACTGGAGTCTTCAACGGAGACCTTGCAGTTACTGCCTCCGGTGGCATGACGGTTTCTGTCAGCTCAGGCTATGTCAATATCGAGGGGAAAGTAAAATTTTTCTCGACCCCGACGACACTTACGATTGCAACAGCTGGTGGAACATATGAAAGAATAGACACGGTTGTGGCTGAATGCAATTATTCTGACCGTGAAATTACGGTCAAAGTCGTAACAGGCACTTACAGTGCATCTCCGAAGGCAACTGCTCCGGTTCGCACGGCGGCGGCTTATCAGCTCGTACTTGCGGAAATTGATGTTCCGGCAGGTGCAACAGAAATCACGCAGAAAAATATCACAGACATGAGGACTGACTCCAGTGTGTGCGGATTGGTCACCGGAACAGTAAGCCAGATCGATTTCTCGACCGTCAAGGCTCAGTTTGATTCATGGTTTGAGGATGTTAAGGGGACACTCGACAGTGACGCCGCAGGAAATCTGAAAAACCAGATCGATGCGGCGAATGAGAAAATCGACACGCTAAACAACGGTTTAGCACAATTATATCCTGTAGGCTCCATCTACCTGTCAGTCAATGACACAAATCCGGGCACATTTATCGGCGGTACATGGGAACGACTTAAAGATCAATTTCTTTTAGCGGCAGGCGACACCTATGCGGCAGGAAGCACAGGCGGTGAGGCACAGCACACACTTACAATGGAAGAAGTTGTGCAGAATGGAATGTGGCTTTCTGACCGATCCTATAATCCAAGAGTATCGACTAAGCTCAGCGATGGCAACATATATGGAGCATATACTTCTAATCAAAATGCGGCGCCGCATAACAACATGCCACCGTATCTAGCCGTGTATATGTGGGTACGCACCGCTTAAGGGGTATGAATAGCGACCCATCCAAAAATAGAAGGAAGACATCACAGAGGAGAAGACAGCATGCCACCACAGGTAACAGCCATTACTACCATTCTGCAGCTGATCATAAGCGGAGCAACAGTAGTTACACTCATTTACACGTTCGGGAAGTTCCTGAGAGCTCCGGAGCAGACACAGAACGACCGTCTGAATTCGCTTGAAAAGCGAGTAGACAAGATCTCTGAGCGGCTTGAGGACGGAGACAAGCATTTCCAGTATCTGGATGAAGGATCAACTATCACGCAGCAGTGCATTTTGGCGATGATGGACGCGCAGATCTCAGGAGATAACATCGAGGATCTGAAGGAAAAGCGGAACAAGATGCAGGAATATCTGACAAAACGGGGAATAAAGTAATGATAACAATAAACATAATTACGGCGGTGGCATATGTCACCGCTTTTTTATATCTGCTTCACAATATCAGGAGGTAATAGGATGAATGATCTGATATATAAGGTTTTGCTGGCAGTGATCACGGCCCTGATCGGAGTGATCGTGAATCAGGCGATTCCGTATCTGAAGGGGAAGTACGCGGAGGCTGAAGCCAAAGTCCGGCAGACAAAGTGGTCATGGGCTATGGATGTTGCAGATGCTGCAGTCCGGGCAGTAGAGCAGACAGCAGCAGAGGCAATTCATGGACAGGGGAAGAAGGACCTGGCAGAGCAGTTTGTAAGATCCGCGCTCAGCAGAGCAGGCATCACCATGACAGATGACCAGATCAGCACACTGATTGAGGCAGCTGTACAGACGATGAATAGCGAGCAGATCAAGATTGAAGAACCTGCAGACCTTGAGGAGGAGCCGGATGAGTGATTCTGCGCTTGTATCCTATACAAAACTAAGTCCATGCAATAGCGGGGCGCGGACGCACGTGATTGACCGGATTACGCCGCACTGCATCGTAGGACAGATGTCGGTCGAGTCGGCAGGCGAGTGGTTCAGCCATTCCAGTACACAGGCTTCCTGCAATTACGTGATCGGTGCTGACGCCAGAGTCGGACTGATCGTTCCGGAGAGCCAGCGGTCATGGTGCAGTTCTTCCAGAGAGAATGATCAGCGGGCAGTCACGATAGAGTGCGCCAGTAACAAGGCTGATCCGTATGCTTTCCGTGATGTGGTCTACGAGAAGCTGATTGAGTTATGCACCGACATCTGCAAGCGGAATGGCAAGACCAAACTGCTATGGTTCGGAGACAAGGCAAAAACGCTTGCCTACTCTCCGAAGCCTGACGAGATGGTGCTGACCGTCCACAGATGGTTCGCCAACAAGGCTTGCCCGGGCGCCTGGATGATGGCACGGATGAGCTATCTGGCCACACGGGTGACTGCTGCACTTGGAGAAACTCAAGAAAATCCTGAGAATCTCAAGACAACCAGCACGCAGGCAGTCCAGGTCAACGCCATCGGATCTGAGGAATCCAGAGCTAAGTTCCTGCTCGATCTGGTTCATGATACAGACAAGAGCGGAATCCTCCCATCGGTCACGACAGCTCAGATGATTCTCGAAAGCGGATATTGCAGCACTGATCTCGCACTTGAAGCGAATAATTGCTTCGGCATGAAGCAGATCCTCTCTGGCAATGCCTGGGCTGGATCCTCCTGGGACAGAGTCTCAGTCTATGAAAAAGTGACAGAAGAGCAGGACAAGAACGGCCGCGTCTACCGGATCCGGGCAAAGTTCAGGAAATATCCATGTATTGAAGATTCCATACAGGATCATTCCGCTTATCTGCTCGGAGCGATGAACGGTACAAAAC
>Ga0326512_10002674_pt1 | contig 13169 bp, 13 predicted proteins | sample 1_2617_0518_D_FD_203652 | JGI IMG/M metagenome (GOLD analysis project Ga0326512, IMG submission 203652) | Bovine rumen microbial communities from UC Davis, California, United States - 1_2617_0518 | ecosystem: Host-associated > Mammals > Digestive system > Stomach > Rumen | place: USA... | reverse complement strand
GTGCCGTGTTGTAGTTCTCCATGACGTCCATGCGCAGCGCCTCGGTGGAGGGACAGCTGGTGACGTACCAGAACTCGAAGTAGGCGATGTCATAGAGGAGTTCCACGAGCTCGGCGCCGGTGAACTCATCGTCATCGTCGTCATCGAAGGGGTCGACCGCGACGAGGTCGTCGTCGAACGCGGCGGCTTCCTCTTCGGCTTCCCGGGCCCGGATGGACTCTATGACCTGGTCGATGACCAGCGAGAAGGACGTCTCGATGAACAGTTCGATGAACTTGGCTTTTTTCGGGAAGTAGTACTGAAGCAGGCTCTTCTGCACGCCGGCTTCCTTTCCGATGACGGACAGGGGGGTCTTGGCATAGCCGGTCTCGGCGAACAGCTTGAACGCGATGCGGGCGATGCGCTCCTGTTCCGCGAGGTATTTCTGGGTCTGTTTCATAATATGCTCCTTTACAGCGAGTGCCGAAAAACGGTACTGATTCAGATTACGGCGGTAGTATAACACATTTCGAAAAACGTTACCGTACAATTTTTTGTACAAGGACAAAATTTCATACACGTACAAAGAAATTTGACCGAATAACCCCTCTTTTTGGCGATTTGTGGCGAAAAATCGTTGACGGCCGTCAACGGGATACTGTATAGTAAAAGTGAATTTGTACGCGTATAAAGCAATACGCTACATTTGTGATTGAGAAAAGGAGGAATAGTAACAATGATTCTCAATTTCATCAAGGGGATCCTCGCGGGCCTGACCCAGCACCCCGGCGTGCAGTGGGGCAACACCGTCATGGAGACTCCCTACGAAGGCTGGCGCCTCTGGATCCAGGATATGTTCGCCAACATGGGTTGGGGTTCCATTTTCCTGATCGCCCTCAGTGCGCTGACCTGGACCGGCGTCTACCTGATCATCATCTGGCGCCTCCACAAAGACCACGCGCCGTCCATGCCGTGGGTCTGCCTTTCCATGAACTTCTCCTGGGAGTTCCAGTTCGCGTTCCTGGTCCCGTATCCGGAACCCGTCACCCGCTGGGGCATCTACCTCTGGGTCGCGTTCGACGCCATCATGTTCATTCTTGACCTCAAGTATGCCAAGATGTTCTATGCCAGGCGCTTCCCGGGCTATGACTGGTCCTACTACATCGTCAAGCTCTGCACGTTCGCCATCATCTTCGTGTCCATCCTCATGATGAACCCGCAGTGGCCGAACCTTCCGGATTCCCCGATGTTCGCCGCCTACCTGATGAACGCGATCATGTCCATGCTGTTCTGCGTCCACATGTTCTCGAGAGAGACCATCGAAGGCCTCAGCGTCTGGGTCGCCGTCCTCAAGTGCATCGGTACGCTCGCACCGACCGCCCTCGGTACCATCTGGACCGTCGGCCGCGGCAACGAGATCGAGTGGTTCGTCTACTGCCTCGGCGCCATCTGCGCGATCTTCGACTTCATCTACATCTATCTTCTCACCAAGCGTTTCGCCCGTTTCGGCATCAACGCGTTCACCCGCAAGCCCCTCAAGGGCAAGGAAGAACTCGCCGCCAGAACCTTCGCTGCTGTGGAAGAGTACAAGGAAAGAAGCGGCAACTTCAAGCTCATGAGCTACAAAGAGTGCCAGGAATTCCTGAAAGTCGAATAATTACGACTGTCTGCCCCTGCCCGGGTCTCCGGGCAGGGCTTTTTTGTTTGACAACCTCCACAGCGGGTTGTATAATGAGTCGTACTAATGGCTAGTAACCCTGCTACAGTTGAAGGGAGGGACAACATACAATGAGCGAAATCAAAGTCAGAGAGAACGAATCCATCGACAGCGCACTGAGACGTTTCAAGAGACAGACTTCCAGAGACGGTGTCATTAAAGAGGTTCGCAAAAGAGAGCACTACGAGAAGCCGTCTGTCAAGCGTAAGAAGAAATCTGAGGCAGCTCGCAAGCGCAAATACAAATAAGTCTTGAACTTATACCGGCTGCAGGGAGCACCTGCGGCCGGTTTCTTTTTGAGGTGATTCCCATGAAACTGCTGAAACCCGACGCGAAGTGCCGGTACCTGACGGACGTCACGCCGGCCACGGTGAAGGCCCTCGGCTGTAAAGCCGTCCTCATCGATGCCGACAACACCTCGTCCTATGACCTCACCACCGACCCGCTGCCAGGCACCGAAGACTGGGTCCGCTCCATGAAGGAGGCGGGGCTCAAAGTGCTGCTCCTCTCGAACGCGAAGGCGGAGCGGGCGAAGGTCCTCGCGGACCACTACGGCATCCCCGTCATCGGCATGGCGGCGAAGCCGGCCCCCTTCGGGTACTTCCGTGCGGTTCTCACACTCCGTACATCGCCAAAGAAGATGCTCATGCTGGGGGACCAGCTCTTCACAGACATCCTCGGGGCGAACCTCGCGGGGTGTAAAAGCATCTGGGTCGAACCCTATGAGGAGGACAAGCGGGAAGGCTTTTTCCTCCTGAAGCGAAAGCTCGAACGACTGGTCTCGGCGCGGTGGGAATGACCGCCCGGACCTTCACATAACGAAAGGAACCACACTATGAACATCGCAACCCTTGCGTCGCAGCTCAAATCTACCCAGGCGGCGCTCATCCTCAGCGAGGAGAACCGTCTCTACTTCACCGGTTTCGCGTCCTCCAACGGCACCCTTCTGGTCATGCCGGAAGAGAGCACCTTCATCACGGACAGCCGGTACTATGAGGCGGCCTGCAGCGCGGTGACCGAGGCGCGGGTCCTCTTGCAGGGCCAGGTCTACCAGCAGGTCTTCGACCTCCTGCAGAAACACAACTGCACGGAGATCCTCGTCGAGGCGGACCGGATGACCCTGTCCGAACTGGGCACCTGGCGCAAAATGCTCCCCACTTACTCCTTCAACGTCTCGAACCGGCTCGACACGCTGGCGAACGGCATCCGGGAGATCAAGTGTGAAGAAGAAGTCGAAAAGATGCAGAAGGCCCAGGACATCGCCGAAAAGGCCCTCGAAGAACTGCTCCACATGGTGAAACCCGGTGTCGCGGAGCGGGACCTCGCGAACGAACTCGAGTACCTCATGCGCAAGTTCGGCGCCGACGGCATCTCCTTCGACACCATCGCGGTCAGCGGCGCCAACTCCTCGAAGCCCCACGGCGTGCCCGGGGAGAAACTCATCGAGGCGGGGGACTTCCTCACCATCGACTTCGGCGCCCTCTATGACCACTACCACTCCGACACCACCCGCACCTTCGCGGTCGGCCAGCCGACCGAAGAGATGGTCAACGTCTACGAGACCGTCCGCAAGGCACAGCAGGCGGGCCTCGACTATGTCCGCCCGGGCATCTCGGCCTTCGACCTCGACAAGGCCTGCCGCGACATCATCGCGGACGCAGGCTACGGCGAGTACTTCGGCCACAGCACCGGCCACGGCGTCGGCGTCGAGATCCACGAGCACCCCTTCGCCGGCCCGAAATCCGAGGAGACCATCCGGGAGAACGCGGTCGTCACCGTCGAGCCCGGCATCTACCTGCCCGGTAAATTCGGTGTTCGCATCGAAGATATGGTCCTCGTCACCCCCGACGGTCACCGGAACTTCTGTCATCTGACGAAAGAACTCGTTGTTTTATAAGGAAAACTGGACCGTCAACCTTGCAAAAAGGCGGTTCCTACTGTACAATAATTTTAACTTTAAGTTTGAATACCCTATTGGAGGTTTTACACATGATTTCTGCAGGAGATTTCAGAAACGGCGTAACATTCGAAGAGGACGGACAGGTCCTCCAGGTCGTGGAATTCCAGCACGTCAAACCCGGTAAAGGCGCGGCTTTCGTCCGCACCAAGACGAAGAACGTCATCACCGGTTCCATCACCGAAAAATCCTACAACCCGAGCGCAAAGTTCCCCACCGCTTTCATCGAGAGAAAAGACATGGACTTCTCCTACAGCGATGGCGACCTTTACTATTTCATGGACCCCGAGACCTTCGACATGGTCCCGATCAATGAGTCCGACCTTCCCGACGCTTTCAAGTTCGTCAAAGAGAACATGACCTGCCAGGTCCTGTCCTACAAGGGCAAAGTCTTCGGTCTGAACTGCCCGAACTTCGTCGAACTCGAAGTCACCCACACGGAGCCCGGTCTTGCCGGCAACACCGCTACCAACACGCTCAAACCCGCTACCGTCGAAACCGGTGCTGAAGTCCGCGTCCCGCTGTTCATCAACGAGGGCGAAGTCATTCAGATCGACACCCGTACCGGCGAGTACATGGGCCGCGCATAAATCACAAAACAAACACACACAGACAAAACAAAAACCCGTAAAAGAGAAAGAGAGGACCCCAACATGAAACTGTCCGAAAAAGTTGCTTACCTGAAAGGCCTGGAAGAAGGCCTCAACCTGGATTCCGGCAAGTCCGAGTCCAAACTCATCAAAGGCATTCTCGAAGCGTTTGATGAAATCGTAAACGCCATCGACCAGAACGCTGCCGATCTCAAAGAGATGACCGACCGCGTCGACGAGATCGATATGGACCTTGGGGACCTCGAAGCCATTCTCTTTGAGGGCTTTGAAGTCGAAGAGCTCACCGAAGATGAGTTCGACGAGCTGGACGCAGACGAAGACGAAGCGTTCGAAGTCTACACGACCGACGAAGCTCCCGCTGAGGAAGCTCCGGCCGAAGAAGAAGCTGCGGACGAACTGTTCGCGGAAGTTCCGGCAGAAGAAGTTGTCGAGGAAGTCGTCGAAGAAGCTCCTGTCGAAGAAGTGGTTGAAGAAGTCGTCGAAGAGGAAGAAGAACTCGATGATGACGCCATCTTCGCCGCTGCCGACGAAGTCGTCGCCGAGGCCGAGGCCGCGGAAGCTGCCGCTGCCGAAGAGACTTCTGTCTTCGAAGAAGTCGCCGCTCCCGCCGCCGCTGCTGCCGCCTCCGGCATCGCATGGCCGGACGAAGAGCCGGAAGTCGTCGAAGAAGCTCCCGTCGAGGAAGTCGAAGAAGTCGTCGAGCGTGAAGCCGAGCCGGAAGAAGACACCTACGAAGTCGAGTGCCCGTCCTGCGGCCACGTCATGTTCATCGATGACAGCATCCTTGCACAGGGCGGCATCGAATGCCCGAAGTGCCACGAGAAACTCGAGTTCGAAGTCGAATACGAGGACTGACGGCACATCGCCAAAAGAACATAACCAGAGGGGTACCGGCGCCGTCGGTGCCCCTTTTTTCCAACGGAGTTTGATTATGGAGACGAAAGAGAAAACCATCCGAAAAGTGTACGTGTTCCGGGGCCGCATCCTGACCGTGCGCAACGATGACGCCCTCATGCCGAACGGCGATGTACGGGGCCGTGAAGTCGTCGAACACCCGGGCGGCGTGTGTGTCCTGCCCATTCAGGACGACGGGTCCGTCCTGCTCGTCGAGCAGTTCCGGTACCCCTACATGGAGGACGTGCTCGAGGCGCCCGCCGGCAAACTCGAACCGGGGGAGGACCCCTTCGAGGCCGCGAAGCGAGAGCTGAGGGAGGAAACCGGCATGGTCGCCACCGAGTGGTTCGACCTCGGCTGGGACTACCCGAGCCCGGGCTACACCAACGAGATCATCCGGCTGTACGCCGCCCGGGGCCTGTCCGACGTCGGACAGGAGCTCGACGACGACGAATTCCTCAACGTGAAGAAAGTTTCCTTCACGAGCGCCCTCGAGATGATCTACGACAACGACATCCGGGACTCCAAGACCGCCATGGCGGTCCTCAAGTACAAGGACCTCCTGAACCTCGGCAAACTCGACGGAAAGAAGATTTGATGACGCGGTCGGACTTTCGATCGGTTCCGTCGAAAGAGGCCGCCGGAGCTGCCTTTCCCCCAAGCGTCTCTGCGACGCTCGTTTCTCCTCCCGTTGTCAAGCAATGTGGAAAGCCCGACCTGAATACCCAAAAGAGAAGGAAATTACAATGCATTTCATTCTGGCTTCTGGGTCCCCCAGAAGAAAAGAAATACTCGAAGAACTCGGATATCAGTTCGAGATAAAAACCGGCGATTATGATGAGTCGACGGTGGCGCTGGATGACCCGAAAGAGGGTGTCCAGAAGCTGGCTCTAGGGAAAGCTCTTGCCGCTGTACAGCAGCCGGGACTCTACCTTGGCTCAGACACGGTAGTCGTCTTAGATGGCGTAGTGATGGGAAAACCGAGCGATGAACAGGACGCGTTCCGGATGCTCCGAAGCCTTTCGGGGCGGACCCATGAAGTGTGCACCGGAGTCGCGCTCGTGACCGTCGGGGAAGACGGGACCGTCGAACATACCGAGACGTTCGTCGAGGCGACGGAGGTCAGGTTCTTCGAACTGACCGACGAGGAGATCGACCGGTACATCCGGACGGGCGAGCCCATGGACAAGGCCGGCGCGTACGGCATCCAGGGCCTCGGCCGCGTGCTGGTCGAGGGTATCCGTGGGGATTATGAGACCGTCGTCGGGCTGCCGGCGGCGCGGGTGTACCGCGCGCTCCGGGAGCACGACGTTGTGCCGGAGTAAATCGCCCACCACAACATGTAGATACGCGAAAAATCGGCCTTTGCGGATTGTAGAAAAAGTGTCGAAAAAGTGCAGGAAAGCTTTAGCGTTTTTTACAATGGAATCTAAAAGGCCCCTGTTATATAATACTTAAGTATGGTGGAGCAGTCTCGGAACACGTCCGAAGGCGGGCTCCCGAACTCTTCAAGAACTCTCGAAAGGAGTCAATGAAAACATGTTATTCACTCAGGACATTGGTATCGACCTTGGTACCGCCAACACGCTGGTCTTCGTCAAGGGCAAGGGCATCGTCATCCGTGAGCCCTCCGTCGTCGCTGTCGACGTGCGTTCCACCCCGAACAAGGTCGTTGCCGTTGGCGCAGAAGCAAAAGAAATGATCGGCCGTACCCCCGGCTCCATTACCGCGGTCCGTCCTCTGAAGGACGGCGTCATCGCCGATTTCGATATCACCGCAGACATGCTGAAAGAATTCATCCGCAGAGCCATGCTGAACTCCAAGTTCAACAAGGCCCGCGTCATGATCTGCATCCCCTCGGGCGTCACCGAGGTCGAACGCCGCGCCGTTCATGACGCTGCCCGCAGCGCCGGCGCCCGCCAGGTCTCCCTCATCGAGGAGCCCATGGCCGCAGCCATCGGTGCCGGTCTTCCCGTCGCGGAGGCCACCGGTTCCATGGTCGTCGACATCGGCGGCGGTACCGCGGAAGTCGCGGTCATCTCCCTCGGCGACATCGTCACCTCCTGCTCCGCACGTGTCGCGGGCGACTCCTTCGACGATGCCATCATCGCCTACATCAAGAAAAAGTACAATCTCCTCATCGGTGAGCGCACCGCAGAAGAGATCAAGATCAAGATCGGCTCCGCCTACCCCTACGAAGGCGAAGGCGCCATCGACGTCAAGGGCCGTAACCTCGTCGACGGTCTTCCGAAGAACATCGAAGTCACGTCTGAAGAGGTCCGTGAGGCACTGGCCGACTCCGTCAACCAGATCCTCGACGCCATCCGCACCACCCTCGAGAAGACTCCGCCCGAACTGGCGGCGGACATCATCGACCAGGGCATCATGCTCACCGGTGGCGGCGCTCTGCTGAGAGGCCTTGACCGCCTCATCTCCGCGGAGACCAAAATGCCCGTCCACGTGGCGGAGAACCCCCTCGACTGCGTCGTCGACGGCACGGGTGTCTGCCTCGAGAACGACATGCTGAGCCTCACCAGCACTAAGAACTACGACGAGTAAATCGCCGAAACAACTGTGAAACACGAAAAGGGACCTCCCCCGCGGAGTCCCTTTTTCACACTATTTATGCACCGAAAGGTTGAATGCACGTGAAAGGGTTTGTCAAGACGCTGTGGTTCAAGATCCTCGCTGTCATTTTGGGCATCCTCATCATTTTCCTCATCCTCGCCGCTGTGCTCGGCAGCAAGAGCTCCCCGCTCACCGCGACCGCCGGCACCGTGACCCAGCCGCTGTCCCGGGTGACCTCTGTCCTCGGCAACGGCTTTTCTAACATCGGCCACTTCTTCACCCGGTCCTCGACCTATGAGCGTCGCATCGACGACCTCGAAGGCAAGGTCATCAGCGCCCAGAAGCAGCTGGCGGACTACGAGGAGACCAAACAGAAACTGGAGAGCTACGAGGACTTCCTCGGCATCAAGGAGGAGCACCCCGACTACCAGGTCATCTCGGCCACGGTCATCGGCAAGGACTCCGCGAACAACTTCACGACCTTCGTGTTCAACAAGGGCGCCGCGTCCGGCGTCAAAGTGAACGACCCGGTCATCTACGGCGATGGACAGCTCGTCGGCGTCGTCACCAAAGTGGCTCCGACCTACTGTGTCGTCTCCACCATCCTCGATCCGAAGATCTCCATCTCCGCCTATGAGATCCGCACCCGCGAGAGCGGTTACATCACCAACGACGCGGACATCGTCAAGAAGGGCTTCTGCCGTCTGTCCGGCCTCGACCGGAAGACGAAACTCACGAAGGGCGGCGTCATCGCCACCGCGGGCGTCGGTGGCATCTACCCGAGAGACCTCATCATCGGCACGGTCCGCGAGGTCCGAAACGACGACAAAGACATCTCCGCATACGCGGTCGTCGAACCGAACATCGACGTCACCCAGCTGACCGAGGCCCTCATCATGACGAGCTTCGAAGGCCAGGGCGTCGCCACCACCTATGACGACGTCGCGGAAGGCGCGGAGGCGGACTCCCCCGAAGTCCAGTCCAACCCGAACCGCAACACGACGTCCGAGGACGGTTCCACCGAGTCCACCACGGCCGGTGAGACGACCTCCTCCACCACCGCCCGCCGCACCACGACCACCCGTCCGGTGACCACCTTCCGCACCACCAGCGGACGCGCCACGACGGAGGCGAGCGAGTAATGAAGGAACGCATCACCTTTGACAGCCGCACGCGGCAGTCGCAGACCGGACCGGTCCGGCGGCAGCGGCGCCCGCTGTCCAACGAACAGAAGCACAAGCTCTGGACCAACGTGGTCTTTGTGGCGCTCATCCTGCTCTGCCATCTGCTGCAGAACACGCCCCACATGTTCCCGACCATCGTCGGGGCCCACTGCTTCCTGCTCCTGCCCCTTACGGTGTGCATCGCCATGTTCCTGCACAACCTGCCGGCCACCATGCTGTGCCTGTTTGCCGGAACCCTCTGGGATGTCTCCGCCGCGCACCTCGACGGCTTCAACGCCATCTTCTTCCTTTTGAGCTCCACCGGGGTCTGCCTCCTCATGAACTACCTCATGCGGAACAACCTGTGGACCGCCAACATCCTCGGCGCGCTGGTCATCCTTCTGTATGTCACACTGCACTGGCTCTGCTTCGTCGTCCTGCGGGGCGTCGACCAGGGAGCCGTCACCTACTTCACCTACTACCTGCCGTCTGCGCTGTACAGCTTCGCCTTTACGCCTCTCTTCTATCTGGCCCTGCGGCGATTCATGCGTTCCATCCGCGAACGTTACCCGAAGAGTTCCATGGCCCACAGCTTCGCGGACCTTCGCTGACCGGCAGAAGCCTTTAGAATTCTAACGAAAGTGAGGGAACACGATGGGTATTTCCAGGACCCGCGGCATCATCTACAACGTCATCGTCGTACTCGCGGCGCTGGCGCTCATCGGCGTGCTCATCTGGTCCACCCTCATCTCCGGCGCCAACGCCGGCACCCTCGGCGCCTACACGACCTCGGTCGATGCCGCCCGCGGCGACATCCTCGACCGCAATGGCTCCATGCTCGTCACCTGCCGCCTCGGCAACGATGTCACCTTCAACGCCACGGCGTTCCCGAAGGAACAGGAGAAGCGCAACGAGATCATCATCTCGCTCATCCAGCTCTGTGATGCGAACGGCGTCGAATACATCGACAACCTGCCCATCAAGGTCTCGAAGAAGACCGGGAAGTATGTCTTCAAGAACAAGGACGAGAACGCCGCCTATCTCAAGTGGCTCAAGTCCAAAGACGTCCTGAACCTCAATGAGTACGCCACCGCGGAGAACTGCATGGACGCGCTCATCAAGCGGTACGACCTCAGTGCCTACTCGAAGGAGGACGCCCGGAGCCTCGCCTCGGTCCAGGTCGAGATGCTCCGCAACACCTTCAACACGTCCTACCCCTACACCTTCGCGGAGGACGTTCCCACCGACCTCATCACCATCATCATGGAGAACAAGAACTTCTACCGTGGTGTGGAAAATACCGCCGAGAACTACCGCGTCTATGACGACGGTATGTTTGCGCCCCACATCCTCGGCCGCGTCTCCGGCATCACCGCCGAGAAGTACGAGGAGAAGCAGAAGGAACTGGAAGAGGCCCTCGACAAGGCCAGCGGCAAGCAGGAGATCGATGAACTCAACCGCAATGCCTACACCATTTCCGACATCTACGGCAGCTCCGGCATCGAGCTCGCCATGGAGGACCAGCTCCGGGGCAAACGGGGCACGAAGACGGTCACCATCGACCAGGACGGCAATGCGCAGAGCACCTTCACGACACTGCCGGAACAGGGCAACGCCGTCATCCTGACGCTGGACAAAAACCTGCAGAAGGTCGCCCAGGAAGCCCTGAAAAAGCGCGTGGACTCCCTGAACATCTCGGCTGCCCGGAAGTGTGCCGCGGCCGTCGTCGTGGAAGATGTCCACACCGGCGAGATCCTCGCCTGCGCCACGTACCCCACCTACGACAACAACGAGTGGAAAGAGAAGTACTCCGAATGGGCCCAGGACGAAACGGCCCCCCTCTGGAACCGCGCCGTCATGAGTACCTATGAGCCCGGTTCCACCTTCAAGCCCTGCACCGCCATCGGGGCGCTCGAAGAGGGCATCATCGACGACGAGTTCAAGTGGAACTGTACCGGTGCCTACACCTACTACTCCGACCACACATTCTACTGCGCCCACCACACCGCCCACGGCTCGAACAACGTCACGGACGCCATCAACGTGTCCTGCAACTGTTTCTTCTACGAGACGGGCCGTAAGATGGGAATCGAGCTCATCGACGAGTGGGCCACGAAGTTCGGCCTCGGTCAGAAGACCGGCGTCGAGATCCCCGAAGCCACCGGCCACGTGTCGAGCCCCGAAGAGCGAAAAGCGGCGGGCGGCACCTGGTACGCCGGTGACGTCATCACCACCGCCATCGGTGAGTCCGACAACCAGTTCACGCTCCTGCAGCTCGCGAACTACGTGTCGACCATCGCGAACGGCGGCACCCGCTACACCCCGCACTTCATCCGCGCCATCAAGACCGCCGACTTTAAGACGACCCTGCAGCAGACCCAGCCGGAAGTTGCCCAGACCCTGGACATCTCCGACCACACGCTGAAGCTCGTCCGGGAAGGCATGCTGAAGGTCGGTACCATCGGCTTCTGCCGGAGCGCGTTCGCGGACCTGCCTGTGAAGGCGGCCGCCAAGACCGGTACGTCCGACGTCGTCAAGCTCATCGACGGCAAGAAGGTCGAGGGCAATAACGGTTTCCTGATTTCCTACGCGCCCTATGAGGACCCGGAGATCGCCGTCGCCGTCGTCGTCGAGACCGCCGACTCCGGTTCGCTGACCGCGGTCGTCGCCGCCGATATTTACGACTACTATTTCTCTCCGAAGGAGAACGACGCCACGGCTCAGCCGTACGGTGAACTGCTGATATAAATCGCGAACAAACTATTCAAAACTGCAAAGGAAGAGCGCCAAAGATGTTGCATTTTTGGCGCTTTTTTACAATACGTTGTTGTGACGCCCCTTTTTTTATGTTAAAATAATTTAGTAAATGTCCCAGGAAAGGAGCGTGCCGGATGAACATTGCCATCATTGCACACGACGTCAAGAAAGAACTCATGACCCAGTTTTGCATCGCGTATGCGGGCATCCTGAGCCAGCACAATCTGTGTGCAACCGGTACCACAGGGAAAGTCGTATCCGAGGCCACCGGTCTCAAGATCCAGAGTTTCCTGAGCGGGGACCAGGGCGGCGAACAGCAGATCGCGTCCCGTGTCGCCTGCAACGAGATCGACTTACTGCTCATGTTTGGCGATCCGCTGAACCCGAAACCCATGGAACCCATCGAAGCGGACCTGCTCCGTCTTTGCAACGTCCATAACGTCCCTGTCGCCACGAACATCGCGACGGCTGAAGCCCTCATCCATTCCCTCGCCCGCGGAGACCTCGACTGGAGAGACATCGTCAATCCGAAAAAGCAGGAAGCCGCTGCGGCAGCCGAAGAAGCGGCCGAGTAAACCGGGACACTTTTTTTTGAGCAATCCCGCTCTTAACAAATGCCAAAAAACGTGTATACTGAAGCCACCTCTTCTGAAACCCTCGAAAAGGTGGTTTTTTTACCAGGAGGCATAATATGCGAAAAACGAAGATCATCGGGACCGTCGGTCCCGCCTGTGATAACGATGACGTCCTCCGGCACCTCATCGCCGAAGGAATGAACGTCTGCCGTCTGAACTTTTCCCACGGCACCCACGAAGAGCACGCGGAGCGCATCGAGCGCATCAAGCGGATCCGCGACGAACTGAACGCGCCGGTCCCCATCATGCTCGACACGAAGGGCCCCGAGTACCGCATCGGCGAGTTCGACGGCCGCCGGGTCACCCTCGAGGACGGGCAGAAGTTCACCTTCTCCATCGAAGACTTCCTTGGGGACAACACCCGGGTGTCCGTCAGCTACAAAAACCTCATCAACGAACTGTCGGTGGGGGACACCATCCTCGTCAACAACGGCCTTGTCGTCTGCAGGGTCGATGAACTGACCGACAAGGAGGCCATCTGCACTGTCGAGTGCGGCGGGGTCCTCTCGAACAAGAAGTCCATGAACTTCCCGAACCACGTCATGCAGGCGGAGTTCCTGTCGGACCACGACAAGGAAGACCTGCTGTTCGGCATCGAGCACGACGTGGACTTCATCGCCGCGTCCTTCGTCTCCACCAAGGATGACGTCCAGGCGATACGCAACTTCCTCGACCAGAACGGCGGCAAAGACATCGAGATCATCGCGAAGATCGAGAACCGCGCCGGCGTCGACAACATCGCGGCCATCTGCGATGTGGCGGACGGCATCATGGTCGCCCGCGGCGACCTCGGCGTCGAGATCCCCTTCTCCGAAGTCCCGGCCATCCAGAAGCTGCTCATGTCCAAGTGCCGCAAACTCGGCAAGCGCGTCATCGTGGCGACCGAGA